>JAEEGH010008795.1_pt1 | contig 23745 bp, 25 predicted proteins | sample 9134181 | NCBI WGS metagenome assembly JAEEGH01 (sample SAMN16246544, study PRJNA631951) | gut metagenome | biome: gut microbiome; feature: rumen; material: DP-attached | host: Bos | place: Iran: Karaj | collected 2018-10
CTTATGTCGGCGCTCTGGCCACTGGTTGTTTGCTATGTAATCTTCACAATTATCGGTGGCGTACTTGGTTTCTATCTTTCAGATATCGCTTCCAAGCTCCGCGGTCAAGAATACGCAAATTAATAAAAGTTTTGGCAACAAAATATCTCCCCAAACGGGGAGATATTTTTATGGGTTTTAATTACTCAGTAACACCAAGTTCGATGCGCTTGAATTGCTTGACGGTGATGTTTTCGCCAGTTTTTGCAATAACATCTTTGATGTATTGACCAACAGTCTTTGTATCATCGAAGATATAAGTCTGATTCATAAGAACGCGATCTGCAAAAGTCTTGGTAATCTTGGAGGCAATGATCTGCTCCTTGCGATTTTCTGGCTCTTTGCCGGTGAGAGACTTCTCTGCAGCTTCACGAGCTTCTTTCATTTTGTCGGCTGGAATTTCGTCTTCGGTAACCCATTGTGGGTTCATGGAAGCAACCTGCATCGCAATCTTGTGAGCGAGATCTTTGAATTCATCAGTCTTTGCCACAAAAGAAGTTTCGCAGTTTACTTCTACGATAGCGCCGAGACGGCCATCATGAACGTAGGCTTCAATGAGGCCTTCGCGCGTTTCGCGGTCGCCGCGCTTTTCGGCCTTAGTAAGACCTTTTTTGCGCATTGCAGCGAGAGCTTTGTCAAAATCGCCTTTTGCTTCAACGAGAGCCTGCTTAGCGTCGGTCAAACCAACACCAGAAAGTTCCTTGAGTTTCTTAATAAGTTCGATGCTGATAGCCTTGGCTTCACCAGCTACTTCTTTGGTAGTTTTTGCAGTTTTTTCTGCCATTTTAAAACTCCTGTTTAAATGTTAGTTCTTTGCAACTTTGGCTTTGCCTTCTTTGATAGCTTGGGCAAAGTAATCAAGAATGAGCTTTACGCCCTTGATGGCGTCATCGTTAGCTGGAATTGGATAATCAACTTCGCTTGGATCGACGTTAGTATCACAGATAGCAAATACTGGAATATGAAGAGTGTTTGCTTCTTTGACGGCGTTCTTGTCCTGAATCATATCAGTTACGATAACAGCAACTGGCTGCTCGGTCATGTTCTTGATGCCGCCGTAGCGTTCGTTAAGAACATCGATCTCTTCCTGATAGCGCTGAACTTCAAGCTTGCTGTAACGCTTTTCGAGTTCGCCAGAAGCCATACGGCGTTCGAGATCTTTGAGCTTGCGAATCTGCTTATTTACGGTTTCGACGTTAGTAAGCATACCGCCAACCCAACGGACCGTAACATATGGCATATCGATAGACTCAGCGACTTCCTTAACAGTGTCTTTGAGTTGCTTCTTGGTGCCAACGAAAAGAACTTTTTTGCCCTTGCCAGCGAGCTCAGTCATTTTTGGCAAAGCTTCGTCGAGAGCTTCGACGGTCTTTTCAAGGTTGATAATATGAGCGCCCTGGCGCTTGCTGTGAATGTATGGAGCCATCTTTGGGTGCCAGCGGCTGGTCTTATGACCAAAATGCGCATCGGCAGCAAGGAGCTCCTTGATATCTGCTTTAACAGGCATCTTCTACCTTCTCCTTCACCCCTGTTGGGGCTGTTTCGTTAAAATTAATTACCATGTAATTTTAACACATATTTTAACCTTTGGCTAGGGTTTTTCTTGTTTCACACCTTAAGTACTTGAAATTATTGCGTTTTTGTGCTATAATAAGAATGATGGCACTTCTGTTTTTGTGCTGCACATTTCAATAGGAGGTGTTTTTGATCATGAAAACTACCATTACGAGCATTACTGCTCACGTCCCTACCGTCACACCCGATGATGATGGCATTCGCAGAGTAAAGATCACGACCGAGAGAGGAGACCTGATGATGAATCGACTGCGCAGAGAGCTGCGCGTCGAGCACGACACGGCGAACAACCCGCCCGATCACAGAGTAACGATTGAGCCGTCCAACGAGTTGCTGCTGCAGGTCGTTGAGGCCTACATCAAGAAATCCAAGGCCATGAAGCGCATGGACCGCAAGCTGGACAAGATGCGCCAGGAGAACAACGACTGGCAAGAATTCGCCGGCGCAATGTACGGCGTGCTGGGAAATCTGTCAGCGGCGGCCGAGAATTTCATTCACGCTGTTGTGGAAACCCCCGGCGGCGGCGATGAGCTGCTGGCCAAGATTACCGAGGAGCTGGATGACCTGCAAGGTGCTATCAGCGATGCAAACGAAATCTTCGACGCAGTCGAGTGCGAAGATGAATGCGAAGGCGAGGAATGCACTTGCGATATCGGGTGAGTTTTCACATCAAAAAACGGGCCGCGAATTCGATTCGCGGCCTTTTTCATGGCTATCTTGTAGTAGTGTCCGCTCCGTATGCGCCAAGCGTAACATTAATTTTCTGCTCTGCCCCATTACGCAAGACTGTGAGTTGAATAGTGTCTCCGGCTTTATACTCTCCGACTAAAGTAGAAATCGAACCAGCGCGGCCAACTTCAACACTGCCGACTTTCGTGATGACGTCGCCATCTTTGATGCCGGCTAAATCGGCTGGGCCACCAGACACAATAGCGCTTTGGCGACTATTTTCAGTGCCAACATAAGCGCCCTGCTTGACGGAAAGGCCATATTGCTTCGCTACCTCGGAGGTAATCGTAATATAAGAAAGTCCGAGATATGCACGCGTCGCTTTGCCGTTTTCTGTAATATTTTTCAGCATGCCTTTAGTGGCAGAAATCGGAATCGCAAAGCCCAAGCCATTGGCGTCAGTAGAAACAGCGGTATTGATACCGATTACTTCGCCAGCGGCGTTTACGAGTGGGCCGCCCGAATTACCTGGATTAATAGCCGCATCGGTCTGAAGCATATCAGTTAAGTATTCAATATTATTGCCGTTGGAGTCGCCCGCCGCAACACTACGACCGGTACCACCAATAATGCCCTCCGTGACAGAGTTTTGATATGCGCCAAGCGCGTTGCCAATTGCGAGCACTGGCTGACCAACCGCAATACTCTTCGAATCGCCAAGCGTAATAGTCGGAAGACCACTAGCTCCATTAATCTTTAAGTAGGCGACATCGTTGAGCGGATCGAGACCGACGATAGTAACATTATCATAAGTATCGCCACTATCCGTAATAATTTGAACATCCGTAGCGCCTTCAACGACATGTTTATTCGTCAAAACATAGCCATCTTCGGTCACAATCATGCCCGTACCAGCAGACTGGCTCGATTGGCCGTAGCCCCAATAACTAGTCGTGTAGGTTGAGGAAATGATAGAGACAACTGCTGGAGTAACTTTTGAAACGATACCAGCAATGGATGTCTCTTCGAACTCAACTGAATTGCCGTTATAGTAACCATCAATGCTAACAATTTGAGTTGGCGGTTCTGTATTGAGACTGTTTAAGAATGCGAGTAAGCCAAAAACTAAGCCAGCACTACCCAGCAAAACCGCAAAAACAATACCGCCAATTAGGCCGCCATGGCCTTTTTTGGACGAATCCTTTGGCGGATTTGTCGGTTGCTGAGTCGTAGTTGGACTTTTATAATTTTTCCAATCTTCGGCAGCCGGCTTTGGTGGCTCCACTGGCTTAATAACCGGTTCCGGCGCCGAACTATCTTTAACAATACCTGCAGTAGGTAGTTCTTCGTCGGTTATTTTTGTACTCGTTGAATTCCCACTCTCCATTATTCTCCTTTCCTAAATAATCTAAATGTTGAAATTCGCTCCTGAAAAGAAAAATACCATCACAACCATAAGTAAAACTGAAAAAATTACAGGAAGTCGGATGTCTTCGGCGCGAATAAGGCCATCGTGGCGGACGGCAGATTTATAACCGCGCGCAAAGACGAAGAACATAGTGGTCGCAGCTATCGGAAGTTGAGGAATAGAAATGGTCGTGCCAATACTTTGAATCGTGTAGACAATAGACCAGTGATAAAAAATCCAATAGAGCTCAGCTAGCATAATGCCAAAAACGAAAGTCGTTAGCGTGTAGTCGTGCTCTTCTCCCTGCATCAAAACATGGCGGCTGGCGCCATACCCAATAATAAAACAAATCAAGACGCCAAGTAATGAATCGATATTTGTGGTAATAAGCGCAGTCGCAAAAGTGCCAAAGAATACGGCGCAGAGCGACTGAATCTCAGTCATGATTGTTTCACTGCGTGGCTTAATGCCGATTAGCCATACAATATAAATAAGGGTTAAAATGATATGCCATGCATTTAAGCCATCTGTACCGGCCATATAGACAAGCAAGGCTAGGCTGATGCCGACCGTAAAATCAACCAGATTCGACTTAATATTTAACATCCAATAGCGCGGGCGCACTGCGACGACGCGCCATTTCGATAAAAGTACTAAAAGCACACCAAAAATCCAATTACCGCTAATAACAGTAAGCGCAGTAGATACAACAGCGAGTGCAATATTGAGAAGCACATGAATTGCGGTGCTAAGAGCGTTTCGCCCTTTGCGGAGCATAATATAATCTGCCATAGCTCTTTTAATTCTATCACGGAGCCCCAAATCTCGCTACTTATGCTAAAATATAAGATATGGAAACAAAACCAACGTTTGCCCAAAAATACCCTGCCCTGAAAGATATTCTGAGCTTCCTTACTTTTGTTGGCGCCGTTGCGCTCGGAACTTTTATTTTAAATAGCTTCATCTTTCGCAGTTACAATGTCGTAGGCGGCAGTATGGAAAATACCTTTAGGGATGGCGATCGCGTCATTGTGAATCGTGTAGCGGTCAGCCTGGCGCACCTGCAAGAAAACGAATATGTGCCAAAACGTGGTCAAGTAATTGTGTTTGCCAATGGCGGCAATACTTCTTTAACTAATTGCTCACCAATAACCGGCGTAAATGATCAGTATATTATCAAACGCGTTATTGCTTTTCCGGGCGAGCGCGTAGTGGTTGCCGATGGCACGCTAACCGTCTATAACGAGGAGCATCCAGAGGGCTTCAACCCAGATTTAGACACGCGCAAGTCAGCCGATGATGGCCCAAAAGAAAATGTTTCTGGCAGCGTAAATGTGATTGTGCCAGAAGGTGAATTATTTGTTTCTGGCGATAATCGCGAAGGCCAAAATTCCTACGATTCGCGCAATGGCCTTGGAACAATTCCGTATTGTCGCGTGGTAGGTCCGGTTATTACCCGCATTTATCCATTTACGGCGATTCGCTTTTTCTAATCTTCGATTGATGGTTTATCAATTAGTTGTGGCTCGATGCTGGATTCGCCGGCGGTTATTTTGACGACATCTTTATCGATGAGAGATAAAGTCTTGTAGGCAGAATTATAGTGACTAACAGTAGTCCCGAGAGATCCACCCAACTTTGTCATGTAATTATCAAAATTATTAATATGCGTGCCGAGCTTTGCGACGCGGGCCTGGATCTCGGCGGTATCTTTCTCGATTTCGAGGCTACGTAGACCCTGAAGAATAGTTTGTAGATATGCCATGAAACTGGTTGGGCTCGTAACGATAACTTTCTTGTCGCGATAGGCATATTCAATCAGGTCACGTTCGCTCGCCGTCGTGCCAACTTTATTAATTAGTAAATCGTAATATAGACTCTCGGACGGAATAAACATAAAAGCAAACTCCATAGTTTTTTCGGCGGGACGAATATATTTAGCTGTCTCATCAATGCGCCCCTTCAGATCATCGCGAACTTTTTTGGCGTATTCTTCGCGCTCTTTCTTATCTTTGGCGGCAACCATGCGATTATAGTTTTCGAGCGAGAACTTTGAGTCAATCGGGAGGATTTTTCCTTTATCTAAATAAACCACTGCATCGACAATCTCGCCGTCTTTGAACTTATATTGCAGATCGTAAGAGCCAACTGGTAACACATTACCGAGCACCGTATCGAGATAATATTCGCCAAAGACGCCGCGCTGTTTTGGATTCTGGAGGACGGCTTGCAAAGTCTTAAGCTCATCAGCTACGGATTCGACATGTTTATTAGTCTCGGTAATCGTGGCAAGACGCTCAGATATTTCCGCAATAGCCTTCTTGCTATCACGCATCTGACGACCAGACTCAGTAAGTTGGTTGGAGATGGATTCCTGAACACGCGTATTATTGAGGTCAATTTTGCGATTGACCGCCTCATTCATTTGATCGATCTTATCCTGGGTGCGTTTATTTTCTCTATCAATTTTGTCGTCAATAGAGCGCGAAAGATTATTACTCATACGCATCATGAAAATAATCATGACAAACATAAAGATTATTACGACCGCGATTAAAATGATTTCCAAGGTATCCATAAGCGTAATTATACTACAAAAAGAGCGGTCTCTTTTGACCGCTCTTTTTAATGAAGAATCGAATTATTTATCGACTACTTCGCCTTCGACGGAACCATCATCGTCTTTATTTTCGTCGGACTTAGCATCTTCAGTCTTGGCGTCAGCAGAAGCTTGCTGATACATCTTGGCGCCGATAGGCATGATGGCATCGTTGAGCTTCTTGGCGGCTTCTTCGAGCTTTTCCTTGTCGTCGCCGTCTTTTTCGAGCGATTCTTTGGCTTCCTTTACGGCTGCCTTGATGGCATCTTTATCCTCGTCAGAAATCTTATCTTTGTACTCATCTGGCATTCTCTCGGCCTGATAAATCGCATTCTCAAGATGATTCTTAGCGTCGACGGCTTCCTTCTTCTTCTTATCCTCTTCGGCATGAGCTTCAGCATCGCGCTGAGCTTTTTCAATATCGGCCTTGCTCATATTGCCGGAGTTTTGAATGGTAATACTCTGCTCTTTGCCGGTGCCTTTATCTTTTGCGGTAACATTTAGGATACCGTTAGCATCAAGATTAAAGGTAACCTCAATTTGCGGAATACCACGTGGAGCTGGCGCAATACCATCAAGAATAAAGCTACCGAGCGATTTGTTGTCGCGGGCAAATTCGCGCTCGCCCTGAAGAACATGAATTTCTACCTGTGGCTGATTGTCGCTGGCAGTACTAAATACTTCTGAGCGGCTAGTAGGGATTGTAGTATTGCGGTCGATTAATGGCGTGCGGACACCGCCCATCGTCTCGATACCGAGCGTTAATGGCGTAACGTCGAGCAAAACAATATCTTTAAAATCGCCCTGCATCGAACCAACCTGAACGGCGGCACCAAGCGCAACTACCTCATCCGGGTTAACACCCTGCATTGGATCTTTACCGAAGATAGCCTTAACCTTAGATACGACAGCTGGCATACGAGTCATACCACCAACAAGAACTACCTCGTTAATATCATTCTTATCTACCTTAGCGTCCTTAAGAGCGTTTAAAACAGGCTTTTCGAGACGATCAAGTAATGGCGCAACGAGCTCTTCGAGTTTAGCGCGAGTAAGCGTTAGATCAAGGTGCTTAGGACCGTCGGCATCAGCTGTGATGTATGGAAGGTTAATTTCGACTTCTGTAGCAGAGCTGAGCTCCTTCTTAGCTTTTTCGGCTTCATCCTTAATGCGCTGCATAGCGGCCGCATCTTTGCGAAGATCGATGTTATTTTCTTTCTCAAATTCGGAAAGGATATAGTCAACAATCTTGTTATCGAAATCTTCACCGCCAAGGTGAGTATCACCATTAGAGGCCATAACTTCGAAGACACCGTCGCCAATATCCAAGATCGAAATATCAAAAGTACCACCACCAAGGTCAAAGACGGCAATCTTTCCTTCTTTGTTGCTATCTATACCATAGGCAAGCGCAGCGGCGGTTGGTTCAGGAATAATACGCTTTACTTCGAGGCCAGCAATCTTACCGGCATCCTTAGTTGCCTGGCGTTGAGAATCGTCGAAGTAGGCCGGAACGGTAATAATTGCTTCGGAAACTTTTTCGCCAAGATAAGCTTCAGCATCAGCTTTAATCTTGGAAAGAACCATCGCGGATATTTCTTCTGGCGTGTATTCCTTATCGCCCATCTTAACGGCAACAGCTTCACCTTTCTTTACGATTTTGTAAGGCAAAATGTCGAGGTCATCTTGAACTTCTTTATCTTCATAACGACGGCCAATCAAACGCTTAATACCGTAAATGGTGTTTTCTGGATTCGTTACGCGCTGACGCTGCGCAACCTTACCGACGAGGCGGTCACCTTTCTTAGTTAGCGCAACGACGGATGGCGTAGTGCGGTCACCCTCGCTGTTAGTAATGATTTCTGGTTTACCAGCGACCATGTATGCAAAAGCGGAGTTTGTCGTACCGAGGTCGATGCCGATAATTTTACCCATATTGGATTTATCCTCCTTGAATTATATACAATTTTATGTTCTAGCACTCGCACCCTTTGAGTGCTAATCTACATTGATTGTAGCGCGCTAGCACTCGGCTGTCAAGTCTGCTAAACAGAGGTAGATTCAAGATATTCTACAAAATTTGGCACCGTCAGCAATATACCGCCAATGCCCGAGCCGATAGTCGCCATCAATAAATCATACATGGTGTCGTCGACACCAACCGAGACGAGCTGTTGCATACTCTGTCCTAAGAATTTATCGCAGGCAAATTCAAAGAATTCCCACAATACTCCTATCGAAATTGAACAAAACATAATAAAGAAGGCTTTAAATACCTTATGCGTCTTGTTGGCCTTAAAATATACAAGCATATAATGACCGACAAGCGCCGACAATACGCCAGACAATAGATGCACGATTTTATCAAAATACGGCATGGTTTTATATAAATCCATACAAATGCCCATATCGAGCGCGATAAAGACAAAAATGTAATAAATCAACTCGATCCTAAATGACATCTTTGCTTTGAATACTAGATGAATAAACTCTGGAAAAAACGGCAAAATAAGGCCAGCAATCAGTCCACCGTATTTCGTATATTCCGGGTCGATAATACACTTAACGCCGACAGCGCCAGCAAAAAGCAGAAGTGCTGCTTTAATGATTAGAAGTATTGTGCGATTAAATGTCTTCACTGACTATATTTTATCAGCTTGGAGAAGAAAATGGATTATTGTCTGGTACGGGCAATTGAGCTTCGTCCACTACTGGTTGACTAATAGATACTGGCTGAGGTTGAACAGGTGGCGCAACCGAAGGCGTGACACTTGGTGCCGCGGCAGGAACAGTTGCCGGCACGACTGGCTCTGATGCGGGCGTTGGGGCTGGGGTGGCTGACGTCGCCGTGGCTGGTTCTGGCACGGGCGTTAGGGCTGGTTCTGGGGTTAGAGTCGGCTCAGCGATTGGAGCCGAAGTTGGTGTTGGCATAGTCTCGACTGGCACCGACGGAACAGGGCTAGGCGACACAGCAGGAGTGCTTGGCGTAACGCCAATATTATCCGCCGGGGCAATAGGTGCAATGCCGGCCGCATTTTGAGCCGTAATAGCGTCATTGATTGGCTCGTTGCGCTTCGATGAATGAGATACAAGAATAAAACATAGAATAAACATAATAACAATGAATGCGAGCCAAACTAATACGAGCGTATCATTCTCCGCAAGGAGAAAGAAGTCATACAGAGTATGTATGACGGTCGGGGCGACGATACTGAGAATAATATAACCCGTACTGCTCTTTCCTCTAGCCTTACTGAGACGAGCTTTGCCGAGGAAGTAGCCCATAATCACGCCGAAACATAGATGGCCAGGCACAGAAGTAATCGCGCGAAAAATTCCGGTAAGCATACCAGATGTTAATACATATAATATATTTTCTATACAGGCAAAGCCCAACGAAGAGTAGGACGCATAAACGATAGCGTCGTAAGTTTCATCAAAATCCTTATTGCGATAGCATAGCCACCAGATCACTATCCACTTAAAGAACTCCTCAACGAGGCCCACGCCAAGGAGAGTATTAATAAAAATCTGCTCATAGGTCTGAATTTCTGGAGCTTGAGCTAAGAAATCATATAGTAGCTCACAAATAATTACCGGAACACAGGCTAAGCACCCAAAACCAAATACCTTCTTGAGAAGTTTCTTGCCTTCTGGATGAGGATCCTTTTTGTATATAAAGCTCAACAATAATACGATCGGAAGAACAGCAACATAAATTAAATTGTCCATGCTTATCCTTATTTTACAACAAATAATTAAAATGTTGCTAAGATAGAGATATGTTAAGCTCCGCAGTGTTGCAAATTATTGCCATGTTATGCATGTTAATCGACCATGTGGGTGCTTATCTAATGAATGACTTTTGGCTATTCAGGGTTATTGGACGGCTCGCTATGCCATTGTTTGTTTTCGGACTCGCTGAAGGCTTCATTCATACCTCATCACGAAAAAAATACTTCATTAGAATTGCAATTTGCGCTTTAATTACCGAAGTCGTGTTGTATTTTTTACAACAGAACGTTGGCTATACGCTTTGGCATAACATATTATTAAATTTTATCTTAGCGTTTGTATCGCTTATCTGCGTCGAAAAAAGAAATGCTCTTCTCATCTTCGTACCAATAATGGCTGGTTTTGCTGAGTACTTAAAACTAGACTATGGTTGGGCCGTGATAGTACTCGCAATCGGCTTTTATTTAACTCTAAAATATACAAAGAAACGCAGCGTTCTATATTTTGCCGGCATAGCAACTTCACTACTTTTAACCAATGCTCTTCTTGTCGTAATCGGAAAAACACTTCCACAGATGTTTGCCGTCCTCGCTTTTATCCCACTGATGTTTTACGATGGCAAAAAAGGACATCGCCTACCAAAATGGTTCGGGTATGCTTTCTATCCAGCCCATTTATTTTTGATACTGATTATAAGATTACTTTTTTACTAAAATAGCTAAGCTGGCTGCAAGACGAAAATCATATTCATCTTGATGCTCAGAAACGAATTCATTCACGGCTTTGGCACTTCCCGGTAAATCCGGATTGCGATAATCGTGCACTATAATAATTCCCCCTTGTACTAAATGTGGCACGACTTTTTCAAAACTAGCCTTAATCGATTCATAAAAATCGCCATCAAATAAAGCGAAAGATATGCTCGAAGGAATATCGTCATCGGATAATTCATTAAACCATCCTTTTACTATCACCGGATCCGGTAAGCTATTTTTTTTAAACTTGTGCGCAACAGTTTCTGGCGTGACTTTGAGCTCGCCCGCCTGAAAGCGCCAACCCGAGCTAGATTGATCGGCGGAAGTCTTTTCTGGCAGACCTTCAAAAGAATCATATAAGTATAGCCATTTATCCGGCTGATCTTGAAGAGTTTTCGCGAGCTCAATGGATGTATCGCCCGCATAACAGCCGAATTCGACTACGTCGCCAGGAATATCACGTGTTTTAGCAAGCTCGGAAATTATTATTTCCGTTTCGCGAGTTGGAATCTGTAAATCTCTCATTAATTAATAAAATCAATTTCCTTCATGAGTTTACCAAACTTCTCATGAAATTCCGGAATAGTGCCGGAGTTATCGATATAATAATCCGCAATAGCGATTGGGCCACCTTTTTCGAGGTTTTCTATTTCACTACTATCACGCTCGGCGACTTCTTGGGCAGTAAACGGGCGTTCTGGGCGAATAGCGAGGCGTTTACGGCGCAAAGCTTTTGGCACGACAATTGCCACGACGGTCATCTCGGTTGGAAACTCCTGGCGCAAAATCTTATATTCGGTCCAACTATATAGACCATCGAGCACGATGCGTTTTTGGCCAGCCTCAATAAGTTTTTTAGTACTTTCTATGACGCGCTTAACGACAAAATCCTTACCCTCTTTTTCACGAAGACCTTCGCGAAATTTCTTTTCGTTTTCTGGGGTAATTTCCTCGCCAGCTTCTTTAATGGCGTTAAGAATGACACCACCAAAATACACTTTCGGAATACCGCGTTCAGTTAAATATTCGATTGCTGTTGATTTGCCGCTGCCACACATACCAACAATGGCAACGATTTTTACATCCTTACTTTCCATTACCGTTATTATATCAGATAACTAAATAGCGCCCAAAACACGAGACCAGAGCTCATCGACTACGGACTTATTCATGTTGCCAACGGCGGCTAGACCAGAAATACCTGATTGCATGAATTCGCGCGCTAGGCCGACAATTGTACTTTTGTCGATACCGTCGATCATCTTTGGTGCTTCAGTCATCGGCTCGAAAGTGCCAGAAGTAATATAATCGCGCATGTAATAGGTGCTGATTTGGTCAGCAGTTTGTGCCAGCATCTGATGTCGCCCAAGTGCATAGGTCTTTGCTGAATTAATTTCGGCTTCGCTAATATCACCATTAATAACTTTGGCAAGTTCAACTGCGATTAAATCAAAGAGTTCAGCAGCGTTTTCGGAGTTCACTTCTCCGTCAAAATCCCAGGCACTGCTCCATTTGTCGCTATCCGTATTTGAGCCGATGCCATAAACGATGCCGCGCTTACGAGCAGCGCCAAAAATCTTGCTACTCATAGTGCCATTAAGAATATGATTAAGGCAGCTCATGGCGTATTGTTCTTTTGGTTCAAGCGCGCGCGGAATAATAAAGCTGAAGCCAAAACAGACATTGGCGGCGTCTTTGCGGCGAATTAAAACTGGATCGGTACCAACAAAAGCGCTCATCGGTATTTCGAACTTTTCGCCTGGCTTCAAATCCCAATCTTCGAGCATGCTAATAATCTTGCGTTTACGACCGCGCAAGTTACCTGTAATAATAAATTGCATGTTGGTGGCCGTGTGAGTGCGACGATGATGCTCGCGCACGTCTTTAAGCTCAATATTATTAATCGTTTTGAGACGTTCGCCGTAGGTCAGAACCTTTTCGCCGAGTTCCTGTTGCAATTTTGGCCAAATTAGACGCGAGTAATCGTTCTGGTAGCCCGTTAATTCGGAGCGGACGTTGCCCTTTTCGCTAGCAAGCTCTTCCTCGTTAAACTTCGGCTTCGCGACGGCAAGCTCTTGGAGCTTAAGGATACGTTCCCATTCAAAATCAGCACATTCAGCTTCGTAGGCGATAAAACAATCAGAAGTCCAAGCGTTGTGATAAGCGCCATTCTTGGTAAACTCAGATTCATAAGCCTGTTCGTCCTTAAACTCAGCATTGGAGCCAAAAGCCATATGTTCCATGAGATGTGCAACTTCATAGATTTCTGGTTTCTTAACGAATTTATTGCCAGCACGAAAAATAATCTTGATATTCATGACGCCAGAATTAGGAGTATCAATTAATAGCCCACGCGCACCACTCTTCAGATAAATTTCTTCAATAGAATGCTTCATAGTCAGGTTGGAGAACGCGGCCTTGCGGTCGCGTTCTGCTTTTAATTATTAGCGGCGTCCTTTTTTCTTATTCTGACGGGCTTTTTTCTTGTTCTTGCGGGCGGCATTACGCTTAGCGTTCTTATTGGTGTTTTTGCCACCAGTGCGCATAGCGGCCGGGGTCTTTGTGGTATCTTTGGTAATACCGTGTTCGTCCTTAGAGAATTCGTTGTCCATGTTCTTTTCACCGGCGGAAATCTCGTTAACACCCTTTTCGGTGGCGCTTTCGGCCATCTTGGTTAGCTCGGTATCATACTTATCGTCAGACACTTCAGCAACATCTTGCTGTTTGATGCTGAGTAAGATATGCATGACTTCCTCGCGGAGCGTACGTTGGAGACCGTCGAAAAGCTTCTGTGATTCGGAGCGATATTCTACGAGTGGGTCACGTTGACCAACGCTGCGCCAGTGAATACCCTCACGGAGATGCTGCATATTTTCGAGGTGCTGCATCCAGAGCGTATCGAGAACGTTGAGGTAAACTTCACGCTCAATTTTGCGCATGGTTTCTTCGCCAAATTCGAGCTCTTTGTCGTTATACATTTCCTCTACGGCAGCGAGAGCAAGTTTGTAGCGATCTTTCTCTTTGCGCATGAGGCCGATGGAGTCAATAAGGTCCTCATCGAGATCAAAGACGCGCTTGAAGTTTTCTTTGAAATCCTTATTGACGCGGGAACTAAACTGAACGAGCTCAGCAATCTCTTCCTTGTAGAGACGAACGATTTCTGGGCGGATATTATCACCGTCGAGAATCTTGCGACGCATCGTGTAGACAACTTTGCGATGACGATTGATGACGTTATCGTACTGGACGACGTTCTTGCGGGAATCGAAGTTGAAGCCCTCAATACGCTTCTGAGCCTGTTCAAGAGTCTTAGAGACGGACTTATTGCGGATAGGCATATCGTCATCGATACCGAGGCGTTTCATGAGCATACCAATACGGTCGCCCTGGAAGATGCGCATAAGATCATCCTCGCAGCTGACGAAGAACTGAGTGGTGCCTGGATCACCCTGACGGCCACCACGACCACGGAGCTGATTATCGACACGGCGGGAATCGTGACGTGCAGTACCAATTACGACGAGACCGCCGAGCTTAGCAATGCCTGGAGCAAGCTTAATATCGGTACCGCGACCAGCCATGTTAGTAGCAAGCGTAACAGCACCCTTCTCGCCAGCTTTGGCGATAATGGCAGCCTCGCGCTCGTTGTTCTTGGCGTTCAAGAGTTCAAATGGAATACCTTCTTTTTCGAGATAAGCAGCGATGCGCTCGTTGTTGGCGATAGAGTCGGAACCGACGAGAACTGGCTGACCACGTTCGTGATATTTCTTGATTTCAGCGGCAATAGCTTTGAGCTTTGCAGCTTCGGTACGATAGATAAGATCATCTTTATCGACACGAATGATTGGTTTGTTCGGCGGAATCTGAATTACATCGAGCGCATAAATCTGTTGGAACTCTTCGGCCTCCGTGAAAGCAGTACCGGTCATACCGGAAAGCTTATTGTAAAGACGGAAGAAGTTCTGGAAGGAAATCGTAGCGAGGGTCATAGACTCTTCGCGAACGAGTACGCCTTCCTTGGCCTCGATGGCCTGGTGAAGACCTTCGTTGTAGCGGCGACCTTGCATGAGACGACCCGTATGCTCATCGACAATGAGCACCTCGCCGGAATTTGTGACGACATAATCTTTGTCACGATGGAAGAGAGTTTCGGCACGGAGGGCCTGCTCGAGATGATAAACAATGCGCGTGTTCTCGGTAGAATAAAGCGTATCAACGCCAAGAATCTTCTGAACTTTCTCGACACCTTCTTCAGTAAGAGCAACTGTACGGCGTTTCTCGTCGACAACATAGTCTTTGTCGCTAAGTTGAGAACAAACCTTTGCAAACTGATAATAACTCTCTGGATTATCGCCAGCTGGAGCGGAGATAATTAATGGTGTACGGGCTTCATCAATAAGAATCGAGTCGACCTCATCGACGATAGCGAAGTTAAGTTCGCGCTGGCGAAGATATTGAGCATCTTTAACCATGTTATCGCGAAGGTAATCGAAGCCAAATTCATTATTAGTACCGTAAGTCACATCACAAAGATAAGCTTCCTTGCGAGTACATGGGCGAAGATGGCGCATACGTTCATCGTCGTGATCTTCGTTTGTATATTCCTTATCGTAAGTAAAGCTAGCTTCATTAATAATGACACCAACAGAGAGACCGAGGAAATCATATACGGCGCCCATCCAGCCCGCATCGCGCTGAGCAAGATAATCGTTTACAGTAACAACATGAACACCGCGACCGGTAAGAGCGTTTAAGTAAACCGGAAGAGTTGCGACGAGAGTTTTACCTTCACCAGTCTTCATTTCGGCAACATTGCCTTCATGAAGCACTATGCCGCCAATAAGCTGAACATCGAACGGGCGAAGTTTGAGAATACGGTCACTAGCCTCACGCACGAGCGCAAAAGCGTCTGGAAGAATTTGATCGAGTGCCTTGTTAGCCTCGGCAATTTTAACCTGCTTTTTCTCGATTTTTTCATTCTTCTTGCCTTTTTCTTCGTCTTTTTTAGCCTTTTTGTCGGCTTTTACTTTAGCGAGAGCGTTTTCGGCTTCTACTTTCTTCTGAGCCTTCTTTAAGCGAGCACGGAGCTTTTCGGTTTGCTCCTGAAGCTCTTTGTTGGACATTTCGGAATATTTTGGCGCGAGTTTATTAATCTCGTCAACGCGCTTCTGAAGACGACGAAGCGTCTTTTTCTGAGCGTCGCCAAAAATATGTTGCAAGAAAATAGTCAAACCGGATTTATCTGCCAATTTATCGGTAGGCTTTTTCTCTTTTGGAGCTTTTTTAGCCTTTTTGTCGACATGCGTTGGTTTTTCTGCCACCCTCTGTTTTTTCTCGGACCTCTTCTCTTTCATTGTTCTAGTATATCACTCGGCTTATTTCTTCAAAAAGCGCTTGAGGAATCCTTTCTTGTCGTAATTAGTTTTCTCAGTCTTGAAGCGACGAATCTGTCCCATTAACTTGGCCTCGAGGATATCTACGCCAGCAAAAGTATTAGAACATTCTTCCTTAGCATTAAGAACTTTGCCGCCAGGAATATCGAGAGTTGCGGATATTTCATACTTGTTGCCATGGGCGCGGTCTACTTGAGTAACAACTACCTTGGCGACAAGATCTTTGCGGTTCTGGCGTGGAAGATAGCGATCGAGCTTGCCGATGCGTTTTTGAACATACTTCTGGAAGCTTTCTTCGACTTTATAGTTAGAGCCGCTAATATCAATATTTTCAATCATTTTATATGGTCTCCTTTCCATCCATATACTTGCGCAAAACCTCTGGGATACGAATCGTCATATCCTCGTTTTGGTAATTTTCGATAACTGCAATCATAATGCGACCCAGTGTAAATGCGGTAGCATCGTTGGTATGAACGAGTTCAACCTCGCCATTCTCGCGGCGAACGCGAGTATTAAGACGACGCGACTGATAATCTGTCATGTAGTCCGCTGTATGCGTTTCACGGTACTTGTTTTGGCCTGGAAGCCAAACTTCCATATCAATACCGCGCGCATCTGGTTTGCCGATATCGAAAGTACATTTACGAATTACGCGATATGGAAGACGAAGTTGTTCAATGAGCCAGCGCTGGATAGCCACGAATAATTCGTGCTCTTTGCGGCTGGTCTCTTTCGTAGAGAAGCTTTCCATTTCGAGCTTGTCGAACTGGTGCATACGGATAATACCCTCCATGTCCTTGCCATAGGTGCCAGCTTCCTGACGAAAAGAGGTGGCATAGCCTAGATAGCGGGCCGGAAGTTCGGTTTCTTGGAAAATTTCATTGGCATGCATGCTGCCAAGTACGTGCTCAGCAGAACCTTGAAGCCAGAGTTCTTCGCCGTCAATTTTATAACGGTCTTCACGTGGCTCAAGACGATCCATAGCATCATACATTTCGGTACGAAGCATGAGTGGCGGCAAAACGAGCGTAAATGGCTTGGTCGAGAGGCCATCGAGCTTATTTTTCTTGATAATTTCTTTAATCACGCCTTCGTCGGAGAGGCTATTCATGACAAAATTCACAATAGCCATTTGGAGCTTAACCATGTCGCCCTTGATGTAGGCAAAACGGGCGCCAGTAACCTTAGCGGCGCGCTCTTTATCAATCCAACCACGAGCCTGGCCAATTTCATAATGATTCTTTGGCTCGAAGCTAAACTTAGTTGGCTCGCCGATAACTTCGGCAACCTGATTGTCGTCTTCGGAGAGGCCAACCGGAACGTCATCTTCCGGGACATTAGGAACAGTCTTGAGCTTGGCGAGATATTCTGGTTCAATATCGGCCAGTCTGGATTCTAAATCTGAAAGCTCTTTTTTGAGCTCCTTGCCGCGGTCAATAAGGGCCTTGTCCGGCTTTCCGTTTTTCATCTTAGCAGAGATACTATTGCGTTCTTGGCGCAAAGTGTCGATTTTCTGCGATAGACTCTTGCGCTCGTCATCAAGTTTAAGGATCTCGTCGAGATCAATTTCATAAGCCTTGTTATGAATTGCGTCCTCGACCTTCTGGCGATTCGCACGGATATAATTAATATCTAACATGACCTTATTTTACCATCAAACCACCGCTGTGACTAGCGGTGGTTTAAGATTAAGACAGATAATGGTTTCTCTTTAGGCGCAAGCGTAAGCAATGTTGTGTGCGACGGCCTGCTGCTCGAGACGCTTTGCGCGAGCTGCATCATCGATACTAGAGTTAACTGAGTGTTTGACGCGAGCCTTCTCCTCGGCCTTTTTGCCATCATTCCAACGATCGAGTGTACCAACTAGATATCCGGTAATACGGCGGAGGCGTTCAAACTTACTACCGAAGTATTGCTCATTGGCTTCAAAATACTTCTTTGCGGTGGCCTCGTCGCTGTTTTTAGCAATTAGACAAGCGCCAGTTTCTACTAAGCGGCTAACGTGGAGGTTCTCATAATTATCGAGTTCTTTAAGAGCGGCTTTAATATCGTTATCTGGAACCTTGGCGTAAGAATTAAGTGAATTCTTGAAGCGGTCGTAGTCAAACTTTTCTGCGTCGCTGGCGTCAAAATAAATGATGTTCTTCATAACATTTTTCCTTCTGCAAATTGTGATTATTTACGTATTATTGTTTGGTTCTAATTTAATGATAAGCACTATATATAGCGTTGTCAATACTATTTTTACGCTATATCTAGTGTTTATGTATATTTTACAACGTTCTATCTTATGCATTAAACGCAAGCATCTTGACTTTTTAAGCCAAGTGTGCTATAATATATATACCTACTGGCTTTTAGTGGGAGTTTGTGTCGGTCTCCGACTCCGGTCGGATCGAAATACATGGAGGTGTTTTATATGACCGAAGTTAAAAAGAGGAAGAAGACGTATCCGGAATTGCTGAACAACCTAGGTCAGGCCCTGCTTTGCCGCGGCGAGCTCGAGGATGAGCTAGCCAATTACATCCAGGCGCGTCATGATCAGCGCATCGTCGCCCGTCATGCCAAATGGTTCTCCGAGGACCGCTACCTGAAGTGGGCCGAGTACTACCAGATCAAGGCAAGCATCGTCGCCGTGCGCGAAGACATCAAGCGCAACAACCTGACGATCGCCCATCTGGAGGACGAAATCAGTGCCTGCAGGCCGAAACCTGCTGCTGCCGACCCGGTTCCGCCCGAGCTTTAATTCCTCCACGTTCTTTTCTCCAACCCGGCCCCTAACAAGGCCGGGTTTTTCCTAGCTTGTAGTACAATATGCTTATGGATAAGAAATTACGTGATTATATTGAATACATTCAAAAAGAAGCCAAAAAGCCAAGCGCTGAATTAATTGACTATCACAAAACCATGACGCAACAATTTCAGCATGAACGTTTTATTCATCTGATTGTAACAATGTTTTTTGCGCTTTTCATGATTCTCTTCTTTATCCTGTTCTTGATATTGGCGATTTTTATACCAAAAGTCGAAGCCGCCAACTATATCATTGGCGGCGTGGGAGTGGTGACCTTGATTTTGCTAATTACTACTCTGTTTTATGTGCGCCATTATTACCAGCTGGAAAACGGCACGCAAATCCTAGAAGACATCACGCGCAAGCTATATAAACGCGATTAACTTTCGTAGAATTTTTCACCATCAAGGGTATAATACTCAATACCTTCGCCGTTATCGGCCTCAATATGGTTGTCGACGACACGTACGGAATTATATTCTTGAACGATGCGCTTACCTTTATTGGAATAGAGGCTATATTTTTTAGCGTTCACTTGACAAATGTAGAAATCGCCGCTAACCTCAATTTCTGAACAGCTACGCTCCTCAATAAGCACCTTACCCTCTGCCGACATAATACCCGTAGCGTTATAGCCGTCAATCAGATAATTGCCGTCGTCGAGGTTCTTTAGTGTTGCTGAAACATGGCCAAGCTCTTTTTGATTTTTGTCATAGAGAGTGCCGCTATTTACGATATAATTGCCATTCTTATCTTTGCCGAGAATACTATAGATTTTCTTACCACCAAAATCGCTTTCCGTAAATAATGGTTTGCCGTTTTTATCATAAATATTGGCAGATTTACCGCCGCTGAAGTTTACAGAATAGCCGTCACCGGTTTTACTAAGCGAAGAAACGTCGCTGAGGACGATTTTTTCATCGCCAGCAATAATCGTAACAAAACTATCTGAGTATTTGCGATAGGCATAATGTTCAGAGTCGATAATAGCAAATTGCGCCGAATCAGATGGCCCCTCGATAATCTTTCCGTCGGATGCCATATAGTAACGATTGTCGCCAGATGTCATATAGACATTAGTATCTCCATATGAGGAAATACTTACATAGCTGGACCTTTCGCGCTTCCAGGTATAAACTTTGTCGCCCCAGAGTATCTTATAATCGGTTTCAGATCGCAAGGCCACGATATCGTTATCTTTTGAGGTTTCATAAACATCATATTCTGCCTTCGATTCGAATGAGTTTTTCACAAGACCCGTGCTAGCGGAAACGACATAGACTCGGTCGCTAGTGCGAACGACGACATAGGCTTTGTCGGTCTTTTTAGCGAGTTTGAAACCGGAAGCAAGTTCGCCGATTTTTTCACCGGCGCTATCGAATACGATTGCGCTATTGCCATCTTCGGCGATTGTCATGCCAAAAGCCTCGCTAGCATCGTCGAGGAGCATGATTTCCTCGTCTTTGCCATTTATAAGTTTCTTATCCTCGCCCTTTGCGACTAAGAAGTAGGCGCCAACCTGAGCGATTGAATCATATTTTTCGAAAGGAACTGCAAGTTTACCCGTGTTGGTCATGATGGCATATTTGGTCTTGGTTTTATCTTGAACCATAGCGTAGCCATTACGAAATGTACTGGTAGAGCCGTAGTTGAACTCCGTAATTTGTTTACCCTCGCCATCAAAAGCAGCGTAAGTACCATCGCCATTATTGTTCTCGATGAAGAAAGCGATCTTCCCCTCTTCGGCAACGGCGCCGCCAGAATCGTGGCTGACCAAGGATACAATTCCCCAGATACCGAGGCCGAGCAATAAAATGGCGCCGACGATAATGCCAGCAATAATTGGCGCGCGCTTGTTTTTGATTTTTTTCGGTTTATCAGCTGCGGCCGTACCAGTATCTACAAGTACAGTTGGGTCGATTTTTGGCTCATCTGGTTTAGATGCGGCAATCTCGGAAAGTGGCTTATAGTTTGGGTCGGCGTCGACCATAATTGAATTATCTGGAGCAGGGCCGGCATCGACTTGAGCCTCAGCAGCAGCTTCGGCGGCCATCTGTTTTTCGATAGAGTTAGTCTGATCGATAGTCTCTTTGGCCGCATTAGACATTGAATCGTCAGGGTTCATGCTTATCCTTATTTATCTACCCATATTTTAGCACACTTTACTTTTGGCTCTATATCTGATATAATTGCTTGTAATTATGAAAACATCAATCCAACCTAAAGACTACCGCTTTGTAGTGTTCGCCGATGAGCAGGCTAAGTTTTCTTTTTTGACCCGCTCTACTGCAAAGTCGGACGAAACCATCAAGTGGACGGATGGTAACGAGTATCCACTCGTAAAGATGCAGATTTCTAGCGCTTCTCACCCATTCTTCACTGGCGAAGAAAAGATTATCGATACCGAAGGTCGCGTTGACCGCTTTAAGGCTCGCGCCAAGAAAGCAGCTGCTCTTAAGAACCAGCTCGGCAACAAAGCCGCCAAGGCCAAGAAAGAAGCTGCTAAGAAGGCCGAAAAAGCCGACAAATAATCTTCTAGATTTTAAAAGAGCTCCCGCGCGGAGCTCTTTTTTGTGCTTGTGCTAAAATAGAACTAATGAGTACTACTATACCAAGAACTCCCCAAGGTCCAACGATTGAGGATCCGGCCTCTGGGGTAAAAAAACTACTTGTAACCATTGTTTTTATTTTGATAGCCGTCTTGATTTATATGAAATCGGAGGATATTAAACGGTGGTTTATTGAGGAGTTTATCGATTACGATGACTACTCATTCGTGGACGATGATGACGACGAACCAAAGTCGGATACAAAATATGTCGAGAGATATTTAAGCTCTACTTACGGTGATAGTTGTTCAATAGACACGAGCGATACTTCTTATACGACTTACGATTGTCGCATTGCGAATGGCAAGGTGTATGCCTATATCGAAGAAAATGAAGATGGCAGTATAAGCGTCAAGGATGGATATTATTACACGAAATATGCCAGTTTGATTGAGGGGAATGTTACATCCCTTATGTATGCCGCATTTGGCGATAGAACCATAGTTGAATTCGAAAACGACTATAAGCATGTGACGAACGACATGGAAAATCCATCAATAAAAGATTTCACGAGTAACTACCAAGAACAGCTAAAATTCACCGCCACAATTGTCAATATGGAGCAGTTTACTAATGTGCGCTACAAATATTTCGTGACCAATATGGCAAGTACCTACAAATATTCCAAAGTCACCTTTAAGGATAAAGATGGCAACGAGCTATTTACGGTTGAATGCAAAGATGGTCATGCCGAGATGGACTATTATGAATTTGCTAAATAATATGTTAAAATAACAGATATATGGCAAGAAAAATTAAGAAAATTGTTGCAAAAGCAAAGTTAAATCGCAACAACAACCACAAGCACAGCGAAAAGCGCAAACACTACAGCTTGAAAGATGGTCGCTAAATAAATATCTCCCTCGTGGGAGATATTTTTTATTCGGTTTTGATTTGATCGAGCTTTAGGAAATTGTTTTCTTTCGCTTTTTCGATAACTTCACGCACATTGGCGTTGGTTGGTGAAATACCCTGCTTTTTCATCTTGCGGCCAATTTCGCGGCCGATACCAGATTCTTCTTCGGAGAAAACGCAGCCACAGTATTTTTGCATATAAAGGCCAATGCGGCGCGCTTCTTCCTGTCCTTCTTGCCAACCCTCGCGGAAATCGCGGTAAACAAATTCGATGCCGTATTCTTGAGCAAGCTCAGACATATAGTGCGCAATAAAATCATGGCGCTGGTAGATGCTATAAAGAAGAGTGGTCGAGATAGCATCATAGCCGTGCGCTTTAGCATATTCAAAAGCGTGGCGGAGACGGAGTGGGTAGCAGTATTCTTCGCAACGCGTCGTGAGTTTATCTGCAACATTGCGGCAAAACTCGTCCAGCCCATAAACGTCGTCCAGTTCAAGCTGAATCTTAATGAGTTCGGCGTATTCTTTTAGACAATCGCGGCGCGCTTTATATTCAGCATAAGGGTGGATGTTTGGGTTATACCAATAGAGCGTCGGCTCAATGCCTTCTTTGCGGAGAGTCTTAATACAGTAAACGCTACACGGCGCACAACAGGTATGGAGTAGGAGTTTCATTGAGGTTGATTATATAATACGGCTCGCGCTTTGACAAAAAAAGAACCCTCGCGGGTTCAAAATATTCTTCATTTGGTGAGCCGGGTGGGACTCGAACCCACGACACCAAGCTTAAGAGGCTCGTGCTCTAACCAGCTGAGCTACCGGCCCTCACCATTGCAGTATTATACCAATTATTTTGATTTTTCGCAAGAGCTTGCGCTAAAATATCAGTAATGAACTGGCTATTTTGGGCACTATTCGTAATAATACTGGTTTTTGCGCTTACGGCGCTCACAGGTGCACCTTACGTGCCGTCAAAAACCTCCGAGCTGCGCTTGGCCTTCAAAAATCTCTACAAACTTGGCCCGAAAGATTTGCTGGTCGATCTTGGCTCTGGCGACGGGGTCGTGCTAAAAGCGGCTAGCGATTGCGGCTCCCAATCATTCGGCGTAGAGATTAATCCTTTCCTTGTCTTATTAACGAAAATCCGCTTTGCACGAGATAAGAAAGTGCAAATTCGTTGTGGAAATTTGTTCAAAATTGATTTTCCCGCTGAGACAACCGTGGTATATATTTTTGGCGATAATCGCGACATAAAAGACATGACGGCCGCCATTCAAAAACAGGCGAATAAACTTGGGCGTGATTTGTTTG
>JAEEGH010008798.1_pt1 | contig 23742 bp, 20 predicted proteins | sample 9134181 | NCBI WGS metagenome assembly JAEEGH01 (sample SAMN16246544, study PRJNA631951) | gut metagenome | biome: gut microbiome; feature: rumen; material: DP-attached | host: Bos | place: Iran: Karaj | collected 2018-10
ACGCTCATGAATTTTATAAAACAATTAAAAGCGTGTAAATGATCCATATTCCGTCCGCCCGAGATCTTCGTCTCTCTGCAAAGCCTTTGAGTATACCTGACTGCCTAAAAGATAAGTTTTAGTTAGAAATGGCCTTAGCCCATTTATTTCGTTTTTATAGTTAACCACGCTTACATTTTTAGATAACACTATAGTATTTTAATATAATATCAAAATACTACATCTTTTTATTAAAATCATCTATTTTTTTACCTCTTGTCGTGAGCGAAGCGAGTTTCGTCCCCCAGAATATAAAGGTTCAGATACAAAGCCCAGAATTCATAACCCGCGATATAGTGCGGAATAGATTTATATACTGCCCGCCGCGGTAATACCTGGCCGGATACTGCCATGACCAAGTGATTACGAGCAACAAAATCATCTATATTTTTAACCAAAATTTTGCCAGGTTTTTTGGCAAAGATTTTGAGGTGAAAAAGCCTGCAAACTCCGCTTGACATAGGGCTTTTGCTATGATAAGTTATCGCAAGTGACACCTTTTTTTGGGCTTCATTATTAAAATATTTTTATAGGGAGTTGCAGGGGTATGGATTTAAGCAGACAACAACGCGCACCTATCTGCGATGCGCTTGAGAGATTCCGTAAAAAAAGGGTGGTTCCTTTCGATGTTCCGGGCCACAAGAGAGGACGTGGCAATCCGGAGCTTACAAAGCTTTTAGGACAGCAGTGCGTAGGCATTGACGTCAACAGTATGAAACCACTTGATAATCTGTGCAATCCGGTTTCTGTTATTGCAGAAGCAGAGGAACTCATGGCTGATGCTTTTGGTGCAGCTTATGCTTTTCTCATGGTAGGAGGTACGACCAGTGCTGTTCAGGCAATGGTCTTATCTGTGTGTGCCAAAGGTGACAAGATCATACTCCCTCGAAATGTTCATAAAAGCGTTATCAACGCACTCATTCTGTGCGGAGCTATTCCGGTATATGTAAAACCGAAGATTCATCCTGTCATTGGAGTTGCTCTTGGTATGGAGAAGGAATCCCTTCTTGAAGCCATCAATGCAAATCCCGATGCCAAGGCTGTACTTATAAATAATCCAACTTATTATGGCATATGTTCTGATCTCGTAGGTCTTACCAAGATCGCACATGAGCATGGTCTTAAGGTTCTGTGCGATGAAGCTCACGGAACACAGCTGTACTTTGCAGACGACCTTCCTATTGCAGGAATGAAGGCCGGCGCTGATATGGCTGCAATATCCATGCACAAGTCAGGCGGATCGCTCACCCAGAGTTCTGTCCTTTTACTTGGTGAAAATATGGACAGAGCCCACGTTCGTCAGATCATAAATCTAACACAGACAACCTCAGCAAGTTACCTGCTCTTATCAAGTCTTGATATCAGTAGACGCAATCTTGCACTTAGGGGCAGAGAATCTTTTGCCAAAGTCAAAGAGATGAGTGAATATGCAAGAAATGAGATCAATGCAATAGGTGACTACTACGCCTACGGCAAAGAGCTCATCGACGGCTCCAGTGTATATGACTTCGACGTGACCAAGCTATGCGTATTCACCAAGCCCATCGGTCTTACCGGCATAGAAGTATATGATCTTCTCAGAGATGAGTACGATATACAGATGGAATTCGGAGATCTGGGAACCATCATGGCATACATCTCAATAGGAGATCGTATGCAGGATATAGAGAGACTTGCAAGCGCCCTGTCTGATATAAGACGTCTTTACAAAAAAGACAAGGAAGATCTGGCATATGTTGATGCTGTAACTCCTAAGGTTGTATGTTCACCTCAGGAATCCTTCTATGCAAAGAAGGTATCTCTTCCGATACATAAAACAGCCGGACGAGTATGCGGCGAATCAGTTATGTGCTATCCGCCGGGAATCCCGATATTATCGCCAGGCGAACTTATAACCGAAGATCTTATCGGTATGATCCTGTATGCAAGAGACAAGGGATGTTCTTTGCAGGGAATGGCTGACCCTTCCGCAGATAACCTTCAGGTACTGGAGGGGGTAAGGGGCGCATAAATGCGCCAAAAATGCCAGGGCATTTCGAGGACGCATAAATTCGATAAAACTGCGTTTTAAAAGGAGACTGTTATGAAAAACAATTCTGAGATCTGGTTTTCAGACCAGCAGACAGACAGTGTATCTCTTAATATAAGAGTAACCAACCAGTTATATCATGGTATCAGTGAATTTCAGGAGATAGATGTCTTCCAGTCAGAATCATTTGGTAAGTTTCTGGTTCTTGACGGCGAAGTCCTTTTTTCTGAATCTGATGAATTCATTTATAATGAAATGGTAGCTCATGTACCTATGGCAGTTCATCCACATGTCAAGAAAGTTCTTATAATAGGTGGAGGCGACGGAGGTGTTGCTACAGAGTTTACAGCTTATCCGGAGATCGAACAGATCGATGTCGTAGAGCCTGACGAACAGATGGTAGAAGTCTGCAGAGAGTTTTTCCCTGAGAGTACAAGGGGATTTGATGATGAACGCGTGCAGATCTCCTATCAGGACGGGCTTCGCTTTGTAAGAGGCAGGGAGAATGAATACGATATCATCATCAATGATGCAACAGATCCATTCGGCCATTCAGAAGGCCTCTTCACCAAAGAGTTCTATGGAAGCTGTTTTAGAGCACTTAAAAGTGACGGCATAATGGTATATCAGCACGGAAGTCCATTCTTTGACGAAGAGGAATCCGTATTTCGCTCAATGCACAGGAAAGTGTTTAAGACTTTCCCCATAAGCAGGGTATATCAGGCCCACGTACCCACCTGTTCATCAGGTTACTGGACCTTTGGTTTTGCAAGTAAGAAATATCATCCCATTACAGATTTTGACGAACAAAGATGGAATGAGAGAAATATCAAAACTGAGTATTATACAACCTCTCTTCACAGAGCAGCATTCATGCTCCCACGATATGTAGTTGATATACTGCATGAAGAGGAACACTGATTTTAATATATATTTATAAGCACGAAATATTGGATCATCGATCCAATTATCCATTTATAAGTTTAGATCAAATTATATCTATGCCTTTGATGGCAGAAAGGAACTACTATGTCCAGATTACTTATAATCGGATGCGGCGGTGTCGCACAGGTAGCAATTGCAAAATGTTGTCAGAACAGTGATGTATTTACAGAGATATGCATCGCTTCAAGAACCAAGTCCAAGTGCGACGATGTTGCAGCAAAGCTCAAAGATACTACCAAAACAAAAATAACTACAGCACAGATTGACGCTGAAGACGTACCTGCTCTTACAGCTCTTATCAAGGAATATAAACCTGATGCAGTCCTTAATGTGGCTCTTCCTTATCAGGATCTTACTATCATGGATGCCTGCCTTGAAGCCGGCGTTCACTATATAGATACAGCTAACTACGAGCCTGAAGATACAGATGATCCAGCGTGGAGGAAGATCTACGAAGCAAGATGCAAGGAAGCCGGCTTCTCTGCTTATTTTGATTACAGCTGGCAGTGGGCTTATGAAGATAAGTTCAAGAACGCAGGACTTACAGCACTTCTCGGAACAGGATTCGACCCAGGTGTAACATCTGTATTTGCTGCATATGCCAAAAAACACTATTTCGATACAATTGATACAATCGATATCCTCGATTGCAATGGTGGTGATCATGGATATGCATTTGCAACTAACTTCAATCCTGAGATCAATCTTCGTGAAGTATCAGCTCCAGGATCCTACTGGGAAGATGGTCACTGGGTAGAGATCCCTGCCATGAGCATAAAGAGAGAATATAACTTCGATCAGGTTGGTATGAAGGATATGTACCTGCTCCACCACGAAGAGATCGAAGCACTTGCCAAGAATATGCCTGAAGTTAAGCGTATCCGCTTCTTTATGACATTCGGACAGAGCTACCTCGATCACATGAGATGTCTCGAAGACGTAGGAATGCTCTCAACAACTCCTATCAAGTTCCAGGGACAGGAGATCGTCCCGATCCAGTTCCTCAAAGCTCTTCTTCCTGATCCTGCTACTCTCGGACCAAGAACTAAGGGCAAGACCAATATAGGTTGTATCTTCACAGGTAAAAAGAATGGTGAAGAGAAAAAGATCTACATCTATAACGTATGTGACCATGAAGAATGCTACAAGGAAGTTGGTTCACAGGCAATCAGCTATACTACAGGTGTTCCTGCAATGATCGGTTCTATGATGGTCGTATCAGGTCTTTGGAATAAGCCGGGTGTATTCACAACTGACCAGTTCGATCCCGATCCATACATGGAAGCACTGAACAAGTGGGGCCTTCCATGGGTAGTTGAAGAAAACCCTGTACTTGTTGACTAAAAACAAACTTGTACTTAAAAAGTACGCCACCCATCACTGAAATAGGTGGCGTACTGTTTTATTAATTCAGCATCGGGTATGGGATGATGTCCTTTGCATCTGTCTGGTGCTGAGCTATTATTTTCTCCATCCAGACCATGTCATACCAGCGGGAGAATTTGTAACCGCATCTGGTAAATCGGCCTATGAGTTTGTAACCCATGTGGTCATGGAAGTTAATGCTGTTATTGGTCAGGTATTCGTCTTCTTTTTCAGGAGCTCCTATGCAGGCATATAGGTTGGTGATACCCTGCTTATAAGATATATCTTCAAGTATCTCATAGAGTCTTCTTCCAAGGCCAAGTCCTTTGCATCTATCAGAAAGATATATAGACATCTCTGCTGACCACTCGTAGGCTTTCCTTACATGGAAGGCACTTGTATATGCATAGCCTATGATACTGCCATCCTGCTCTACAACAAGATATGGATATTTGGCACTGATGTTTTTGATTCTGTCTGTAAATTCCTCTACAGAAGGGACCTCGTACTCGAATGTTATCGCCGTCTTTTCAACATAAGGTCTGTAGACTTCTACAAGTTCAGGTGCATCCATAAGGCTTACTTCTCTTATGACGATGTCTTTATCTTTATATATTATCTTTTTCTTATCATATAAATTTTTTTCTTTATTCATATCTTTATCCATATCATTATCTCTATTAGCTTCCCTATTATACATATTGATCTGATCCCTGTTGTCTTTAGTCATCCTGCAACCTCCAAGTAAATGCCTTACAGCCTATATATAGCTATATATGTGCTATAATGCGCCATTATAGCACATATAGCAACTGTCAATGAGCACAATTTGTGTTATACTAACAATCGGAAACTTTCTTGATTTTCAAGGGTTTCTATTCTAGTAAGAAAGCATGGTCAAAAGCCAACAAGTATAAGCTATGAAAACATCCAATAAAGTATCTAAAACAAAAATAATAAAATACATCTCACTTGCGCTATTACTGATAATAATAGGATCAGCAATAGCATTTAAGATATATTCTCTAAACTATTACAAGGCTGATACTACCACTATTTCTGAGATAGAAGCAGAAGGAAAAGCCGCTGTTTTAGACTATGATGATGACACTCTTTTGTTCATCCCACAAGACAAAGACTTAGTGAAGGCCGGAATTGTTTTTTATCCTGGAGGTAAGGTTGAATATACCGCCTACTCAGGACTTATGTACGAACTTGCAGGAAGAGGATTTGTATGCATTCTTACCAGGATGCCTGAAAATCTGGCATTTCTTGATATCGGAGCAGCCTCCGGCTATGGGGATGTGATATCAGAGGTTTCCACATGGTAGATGGCAGGCCACTCTCTAGGCGGCGTTGCAGCCGGAATATATATAAGCGAGCAGATTCAAAGTGGCAATGATATGCCCTATGATGGCATAATCCTTCTTGCTTCATATATTACCAAGGACCTATCTGAAGCTGATCTAAGATTATTGTCAATCTATGGTTCCAATGACAGCGTTATTAAAATGGAAAACTATGAAAATGGTAAATCCAACTGGCCGTCAGATGCTTCTGAATATGTGATTGACGGCGGTATACATTCGTATTTTGGATGCTATGGCATCCAGGCAGGGGATGGTGAACCTTCTATCACAAATATTGAGCAGATTGATCAAACAGCCGATATTATTGAAGAATGGGTCACTATGTCAGAATAAAAAGCTCAGGGCATTAGTATTTTATAATGGCATATAAAAATACAGACTTTTTATGGTAGGTTATTATGAGACTTAACGAGTTAAAAATTGGCGAGAAAGCCAGAATAGATGTAGTAGGAGGCAAAGGTGCCACAAGGCAGCATTTCCTCGATATGGGCGTAATCCCGGGTGCTAAGCTTGAAATAGTAAAATATGCACCTATGGGAGATCCTGTAGAAATCAGAATCCACGGCTATGAACTTACTCTGCGTCTGGATGATGCAAAGCAGATTGAGATAACCAAAGTTGATACTATAGAGGAAGAAGACTCTGGTCAAAAAGCAAAAGCTCCAAAGGAAGATAAAATAGTCCTTCCAAAAGACAGAGTTCTCAAATTCGCTCTTGTAGGTAATCAGAATTGCGGTAAGACTACCCTTTTTAACAGACTTACAGGATCCAATCAGCATGTAGGTAACTTCCCGGGTGTAACTGTAGACAGAAAAGACGGTTCTATCATAGGCTATCCCAACACTGTCATCACTGATCTTCCCGGAATATATTCCATGTCTCCATATTCAAGCGAAGAGCTTGTATCCAGGAATTTCGTACTTCTTGATAAGCCTGATGCGATCATCAACATAGTCGATGCTACCAATATTGAAAGGAATCTGTATCTGACAATGCAGCTTCTGGAGATGGATCGTCCTATGGTAGTAGCCCTTAATATGATGGACGAACTCACCGGCAATGGAGGTTCCATCAACATCAAGAAGATGACACAGATGCTGGGAGTCCCTGTTGTGCCTATATCTGCTGCCAAGAATTCGGGTGTTGATGAACTGATACATCAGGCTCTGACTGTTGCTAAGAACAAAACGCTTCCCGCAAAGCAGGACTTCTGCCTTGAAGATGAGAATGGAGGTGCAGTTCACAGATGCCTTCACGGCGTAGCCCACTTCATAGAAGACCATGCTACAAGCAGAGATCTTCCTGTTAGATTTGTAGCCAGCAAGATAATCGAAGGTGATAAACAGGTAATACGTCAGCTGGGCCTTGACCAGAACGAGCTTGAAACCCTTGAGCATATCACAATCCAGATGGAAAAAGAGCGCAACCTTGACAGGAGCGCTGCTATTGCTGATATGCGCTTTGCATACATAGGAAGAGTCAGTAAGGAATGCGTCAAGAAACCTCATGAGAGTAAAGAAAGAATCCGTAGTGAGAAAATAGACAAAATCCTGACCGGCAAATATACCGCAATCCCTGTTTTCATACTGATAATGGGCCTTGTCTTCTATCTTACCTTTAATGTTATAGGAGCAATCCTTCAGGAATGGCTTGAACTTGGCATTGATTCCTTATCACAAGTTACCGAAAAGCTCCTTATATCCCTTCATGTCAACAAGGTAATACAAAGCCTTGTTATTGATGGTATATTCGCGGGAGTAGGAAGCGTACTCAGCTTCCTTCCTATAGTCGTCGTCATGTTCTTCTTTCTATCACTACTTGAAGACAGCGGCTATATCGCGAGAGTTGCCTTTTTTATGGACAAACTCCTTAGAAAAATAGGTCTTTCAGGAAGAAGTATTGTTCCGCTCCTTATAGGTTTTGGTTGTACAGTTCCGGCTGTCATGTCCACGCGTACTCTTCCAAGTGAACGAGACCGCAAGATGACTATAATCCTCACTCCTTTTATGAGCTGTACAGCTAAGCTTCCGATCTATGCCTTTTTTGTAAATGCATTCTTCCCGGGCAGAGGCGGATTTATAATGACAGGTCTGTACGTTCTAGGAATAGCTGTCGGAATCCTTATGGCTCTCATATACAGGACCTTCATCTTCAAGGGTGAAGCTGTTCCTTTTGTTATGGAGCTTCCAAATTACAGGCTTCCGGGACTTCAGAGTACCTTCCAGCTTATGTGGGAGAAGGCCAAGGACTTCCTCCAGAGAGCTTTCACTGTCATCTTCTTTGCAACGATCATAGTATGGTTCCTGCAGAGTTTTAATTTCTACTTTGACCTGGTAGAAGATTCTGCCGATAGTATCATTGCCTTTATTGCAGGTATTATCGCTCCTGTACTGCGTCCCCTTGGGCTTGGCGACTGGAGGATAGTAACTGCTCTTATCAGCGGATTTATGGCCAAGGAAAGCGTAGTATCTGTTATGGAGATACTCTTTGGCTCTCAGGGCGGTGTATCAGCTGTACTTACACCTATCAGTGCAGGTGCACTCCTTATATTCAGCCTTTTGTACACACCCTGCGTGGCTGCTGTTGCTTCTATCAAAAGAGAACTGGGCGTCAAATGGGCAGGCGCCGTTATAATCTGGCAGTGCACAGTTGCATGGATAGTCGCATTTATATTTAAACTCGTTATCGGATTATTCTTCTGATGGAGCAGCTTTATAGAGCTCCTCAACGAATCTTTTGCCTATTTCGCTAAGGCCGTCTTTATGGATATAGCCTATCTCCATAGAGCTGTATGGAAGGTGAGCGCTTTCTCTAAGAGGTATAACCTTGTAATCACTCCATCCTACAGCTCCTCTGACAGCGCCTGAGCAGAATGTAAATCCATCTAGTTTGTTCATTATCTGAAGCATGGATGCCCTGTCAGAAACCTTGATAGTATACGGATAATCCTGCTCACCAAATATCTCTTCAGCCATATATAAAGGACTGTCCTTGCCCTGTTCATAGGTCAGAAGAGGATATTTGGTTATATCTTCATAGTCTATTATGTCCCTGTCTGCAAGTGGATGATTTTTGCCAAGATATACATAGAATCTGCAGCTTACGATCTTCTTATAGGTCAGGGCATTGTCCACAAAAAGCTTCTTTAAAGCTTCTTTGTTAAAATCACTAAGGAACAAAACTCCTATCTCACTTACTGATGAGCTTACATCTTCTATTATCTTGGAAGTTGTAGTTTCAAGAATTGAAAAATGATATGTTGAAGCATCATAGTTCTTGACTGTATCTGAAAATGCTTCGCATACAAATGAATAGTGCTGCGTTGAGACGCTGAATATCTTTCTGGTATTGCCTTTGCCATCATATCGCCATATGAGCTGATCATACTGATCACAGACTTTTTTGGCATAAAAAAGAAAGTCGGAGCCTTCACCTGTAAGGTTAACGCCCTTATTGGTTCTGTTAAAGATAGTGATCCCCGACTCTTCTTCAAGTCCTCTTATAGTATTGGTAAGTGTGGGCTGTGATATAAAAAGGCTCTCTGCTGCCTTGTTCATAGAGCCTGTCTGTGCCACAACCATTGCATATCGTAGCTGCTGTAGTGTCATCCAAAATCCCCTTAATAACTCAAGCTATCTATTATTTTGGATTATATGCTAACATCTATACACGTAATTGTCTTAGTCCAAAAAGATATATCCGGTAATAGACTAGAACTATAAGCTATGACCTTAGCCTTACAATCAGGCAGATAGCGCCAGTGCTCCCGCATCCATCCTATATACTATATCTGCGTAATTATATGCCGTTTCTTCATGAGTTACGATCACAACTGCTGCGTCGTCTCTGGCCTTTTGTCTTAGAAGTTCGAAGACGATTTTGGTATTGTGGTCATCAAGATCTCCTGTTGGTTCATCTGCAAATATTACAGAAGGATCATTGATAAGAGCTCTTGCAATTGCACATCTTCTGATCTCTCCGCCTGATAACTGACTAGGAAGATAATCCGCGCGGTCAAGAAGACCTAAAGTACTGATAAGATCGTCTGCTCTTTTGATACAACTTCCTGCATTATTCTCATTTGATGTAGCATTCGCATTCACCGCATTAACACCACTGGTATTTGCACTTCGCTTACTCTCTCTTGCAGGAAGAAGTATATTCTCTCTTACTGTAAGGCCACTTATAAGGCTCTGACCCTGGGGAATGAATCCGATATTTTGATTTCTAAATTCTGAAAAAATATCATCCTTTTGCTTATAAATATCAATATCATCGTACAAAACAGTTCCCTCTGACGGCTTCAACAGTCCTGCAAGCACGCTTAAAAGTGTAGTCTTCCCGCTTCCGGATCTACCAAAGATAACTGTTACCTTGCCTGGAACTATAGTTATATCTACTGGATCTATGATGTTTATAACATTATCTTTTCTGCCTTTTTTGGCATTCTGGGTATATGATACCGATATATCTTGTGCTTTTATTATCATAATAAAGATCATCCCCTTTGGTCATGAATGATATATAATACTTTCTATTTCTATATCTCAAACTTCACTCTCTTAGTATCTTTGAAGTATCTACAGATACAGCCTTGTATGCTGATATAAGCCCTGATACTGCTCCTATAAAGACAACACCAGCAAAGGTTACTAAGATATAGTATGCTGCGGTGAAAGCGCCGGGCAACAGATACGGAAGGTCAAGTTTTGTACCTATAAGTACACTAAATGAATACATGACAGCTCCTGTCATTATAATGCCTATAAGACTTCCAACAACTCCAAGTATAAGAGCTTCTGACATAACAAGGATTCCAAGCCTTTTTCTAGATACTCCTATAACTCTAAGAGCTGCAAATTCTCTCTTCCTCTCACCTGTTATGATATAGAAAGCTGCTATAAGTATTACTGCCGCAAATACCCATATGGTTTTGATCAAAAATGAGATCGCGGCAGATATTATTCCCAACCTGTCCGAGGTAGAAGTCATCATTGTCTTGGATCTGACCGCTTTGACTTCGTTATGCCCAAGATTAATATCAGATACTATAGAATCAATGTCATATCCGTCTTTGATATCAATATATACAGAAGATATAACATCATCCGGGCTTTGCTTTGATAATATGCTTATCCCCTTATCCTGTGCTGCTCCTATCAAAGTCTTAACTGTATCACCTGTTGTATATACTGCCGTATCAAGACCTGTTCCGGTCTTTTCAAGCTTGCCAACTACAAGAAACTCCTTGCCATATAGTTTTAGCGTATGCCCTACTCTTGTAGAGAGCATGGATCCAACTATTATCTCATTGTCTTTAAGTACTCCCTTGTAACTTTCATGAAGCCATGGCTTGATAGTAAAATCCGTCTTTTCATCAAATCCTATTATCTGAACCTTGACGCTGCAGCAGTCTGCATTGGCAGAAACAAGAAAGTACTGCGCTGATATCTTATCTACTCCTTCTATATTTTCAAGTTCATTTAGTATACTCTTGTCCATATAGAAGTATCCGGGTGTCCCCTGAAGAAGGAGGTTTTTAAGGTCAACTTCAGATTCTGCATCCTTGGGAAGTACGATAATATCTGATCCCAGTCTTTCGTTAAGGCTATCAAGTCCGTTATTAAGACTCTTTATAAAAAGACTCCCTCCAAACAATGCTATTGTCAAAACAACGAGTATTATAAGAAGTCCCGCAGTTCTTTTTTTATGCATTATTATGTTTTTAAGCGGCAGTTTCCTTATGTTCACTTTGAAGTTCTCCGTTTTCTTTCTTGATAACACTAATGACAACATCTGCCACTGATACGATGAATGCAAGTCCGCTAAAAACTCTTACTGCAGGCTTAAAGATACTGATACATCTCATACTGCTCATCATACAAAGTGAAAAAACTGTTCCGGGAACGAAGAATAGAGCTATTATGAGCGGTATCTGTGAGATGGTTATACCAAGCCTTACTTTATCATTCCTTATGATAAGAGACGCAAGTGCCTGTATACTAAGAACTGTTCCAAAAAGTGTTACGGCAAGTTGGGCATAATGGCAGGCCATCACATGCTCTTCTGACACGGGGCATGCTGCAAATGCAGTAAATGACCCGATTGCAATTACAAGAGCAAGAACAAGTTCAATTATCTTTATATAATTCTTTTTAATATATTCCATGTTTATAATCTTCCTTTTCCATCATTTTATAGATCGTTATCATCTTATCTTCAGCCATTACTGATTCTACAGATTTCTTTATTAACATTCATTTATTTAGTGAAACTTCGCACTTGGAACCAGTTTGAGCTAGATATACATTTTTTCATTCTTTAAATATTGTATTCCGGCTGGGGACTTGCCTGAGCCAGTTCAAAGAATTCGAGGATCTGTCGTCTCATCTCAAGGAATGATGCGCTTCCTCTCTGCCTTGGTCTTGGCAGATCAACATCTATTATCTTACTGATCTTGCCGGGTCTTGGAGTCATGATAACTATCCTGTCGCTTAGATATATAGCCTCATCAATATCATGAGTTACCAGTATCATGGTAGTCCCATCCCTCTTCCACAGCTCCAGTAGTTTGTCCTGGAGATCAGCTCTGGTAAAAGAGTCAAGAGCTCCCATAGGCTCATCCAGAAGAAGTGCCTTAGGTTCATTGATAAGCGCTCTTGCTATAGCCACTCTCTGCGCCATACCACCTGATATCTGGTGAGGATAGGACTTTTCGAAGCCCTTAAGGCCTACAAGATCTATATAGTTTGCGATAGTATCCTTTTTCTTCCTAAAGACTTTCCTTGCCCTTAAGCCGTAAGCTATATTGTTCCTGACACTAAGCCATGGAAAAAGGCTCCCTTGCTGGAACACATATCCTCTTGACGGATCTGCGCCTGTGATCGGAACAGAGTCTATAAACAGCTCTCCGTTTTGAGGCTTATCAAGTCCTGCTATAAGGCGAAGAAGTGTCGTCTTGCCGCATCCGGAAGGGCCTATTATAGAAATAAACTCACCTGGCTTTATCTCCAGATTTACATCCTTTAGAGCTTCAACCTTGTTTCCATCAGAATCTTTGTATATACGATTAACATTCCTTATATTTATAGAACTTTTCATAATTCAGCCTTTCACACCTTAACAACTCCCTGCTGCCATCTAAGAACTCTTTTCCTTATAAGACCTATTAAGAAATTGATAAAAGAAAAAAGAACAGCCATGATAACAATCGCAGCAAGAACCTTATAATATGCACTCCATACCTTGGACTGGTTAATATAATAGCCAAGACCGCCTGGCTGACCCAGCATCTCGCTCATTACAAGGGTTGTAAACGCCATAGCATTGGCAGAACCTATACCGGTGAAGATATCAGGCATTGCATGAGGTATAGCAACATGAAGTATCTGATTGATCTGACCTCCGCCGAGAACTCTTGCAGCTTCATAGCTTTGCTTTGGAGTACTTTGTATACCCTGAGCTGTAAGGAATGCAATCTGAAACCATGCGCATATTACGATCAGAAATACAGCTGCGCTAAAAGAAGTAGGTAGAAGTGTAAGAGCAAAAGGCATCCAGGCAACCGCAGGTACTACTCCTGTTATCTTGAGGACAGGGAATACCCAGTAATATACCTTCTGAAACCATCCGATCAGTATCCCTGTTCCGACTCCCAGAAGTACGCCGCAGCTAAAGCCTGCCGCATAAAGTCTTATCGAATACAGCGTATTCTGTACTATGTAGCTTCCATCAGCGATATAGGCTTCTATGATCTGGGCCGGTCCCGGGAAAAAAGGCTGTGCAAAGATCTGTAGCTTAGTTCCTCCTATATCCCATATAGCAAGAGCTATTCCCAGGAAGAACCTGAATGCGGCATTCTTGGCATATAACTTCCTTCTATCTTTTTGAAAAAGTGATAAGCTTCCAGATGTTCCATATATGAGGATAAGTGCTATAAGTACTACTATATAAGCACTGTTCATATTGAAACCAATCTTCAGGTTCAAAAGATTTAGCGTATATGTCTTAAACTCTACATCAGCCTTTTGAGGGAATAGGATATTGACCAGGATAGCTGCTACAAATCCTGATATTGTAAATAAAATCTTTAGAAGCATATATTTCGTATTCTTATAATTATAAATACTGTTATCAATGATTTTTATATCACTACGCTTTTGCCTGGCTGTTTTGATCGCAACTTCTACGTCCATATCAATCCTCAGATAAAGATTTGTTCTCACAGACAATCTTTATAGCAACAGTCCGTGAGAACACAACAACTACTTCATTTGCATATTTGTATTTTTTTCCATCAGTTACCCACATCAACTTTCTGATATACGGTATCAGTAAACTCTTCGGGATCCGTTTTTAGATATCCGATGTCATACAGACCACCTGCAAAATATCTCACATTGTCTTCTACATTCTCATCCCAGTTATCCGCGTGCTCAGATGCTGACGGATAGCCATAGCTCTTTATAAGCTCTACTGCAAGCTCTCTATCTTCAATAGCAGCATAGTTCTTCTCCACGATGATATTGACTGCTTCTTCGGGATTCTCATATATCCATTCCTGAGCTTTCCTATAAGCTCGAAGGAGTGCCGCAACTTCTTCGGGATTTTCTTCAAGCACCTTGGTAGAGGCATATAGGAAGCAGCAGAATCTGTCCTTAAAATATTCATCCGTTCCAAGGTCGAAGATGATCTTCACATCTCCTGCCTTCTCATGGATAGATCCAAGAGGATCCCATAGAGCTGCAACGTCTATCTCTCCGCTTGAAAGTGCCTCAAACTCAAGGTTGCCGTCAGAATACGGAAGGAATGTCACCTCACCATTAGCAGGATCTGCAGATATACCTGCATTTTCAAGCCATAAGCTTGCAACCTGGTGAGGTGTTCCGCCTATCTCATCCACACCAATCTTCTTGCCCTTCAAATCCTCCACGGTCTCTATATCAGAATCAGGCCTTACTGCGAACTTGATGCATCCCTCATGAAGTCCGTCTACGACCTTAACATCTATTCCATTCTCGATAGATGGGAAGAACTGGAAATCCCCGTTTACAATCGGTATACTGCCGTTGTTAAGCCCGATCTTCCTGGTCTCAAAGTCTGCTGATATCAGTGTTACGTCGAATCCCTCTTCAGCAAAATATCCATTTTCATAGGCAATATAAATAGGCGCTCCGCAAAGGGCTCCGTCCTTGCCCGGGATATCGATCTTGCCATACTTGTAGTCTCCATCAGATACAGCATCTGCAGATCCTGCAGTATTAGAATCAGCTGTAGCTACCTTTTCATCTTCTATAACGCTTTCATTAGAAGTCACAGAGCAGGCTGTCAGAAGTGAAAGTGATAGTCCGACACAGACTACCTTTTTAAACAAATTTATACTTTTCATATTCATCCTCTTTTGAAATAAGCTTGTCAGAGCGCTTCTATGCATATGTATATAAGCGCCTGACGATCCCCTTAATATAAGCTCCTTTAACCCCTTATGCTGCAGAGCTGTCTGCATCCAAAAGTCCTGCTGCCTTAAAGGCCTGATCCAGATCTTTAATAAGATCGTTAACATCCTCAAGACCTACTGAGATCCTGATAAGATTTGCAGGGATATCTGCAAGCTCTTTTTCCTCATCTGTAAGTTCACTGTGAGTAGTATCCGGTGAGTTTACTATAAGTGAACGCACATCACCAAGATTTACAAGATAATGGAAGAGCTTAAGATTATTAAGGAAAAGAGCTTCCTGTTCCTTACTTCCCTTTATCCCGAAAGAAAGAAGTCCTCCGCCACCTCTTGTAAGATGCTTGTCCGCAACTTCTTTGTACTTATAAGAGCTAAGCTTTGGATAGCGAACCCACTCAACTGCAGGTGAACTTTCAAGATATTCAGCGATCTTAAGTGCATTTGAACTCTGCTTAGCTACTCTTTCTGAAAGAGTCTCAAGGCCAAGGATTCCAAGATATGCATCATTGGGTGAAAGCGCTGCTCCAAGAAGGTTAAGGTATACAAGTGTTGCACGGAATATGAAGAAGTTATCCGGGAACACATCCTTAGGACTCTTGCCCTTAAGCATTACGATAGGCTCGTAGAACTGAGGATATTTATCTTCTGTATAGTAGTCGAGCTTACCATTATCAAGGATGAGACCTGCAATGATATTGCCGTGTCCTGTAAGACCCTTGGTTGCAGAATATACTACGATGTCAGCTCCGTGTTCAAGTGGTCTGTATATGTAAGGAGTTGCTACTGTATTATCAACAACAACAGGTACGCCGTACTTATGAGCTACCTTGGATATAGCATCTATATCAGGAAGATATGCATTGGGATTGGATATTGACTCAAGGTATATTCCCTTTATGTCATCTCCTTCAGATAACTCCTTATCAAGTGCCACAGGATCAAGGACATTTCTTGTAAGCTTTATCTTCACTCCAACTTCAGGGAACAGTCTGTCGAAACTGTCTATAGTACCTCCGTAGAGATAAGGTGAAGCAAGGATTGTTCCGCCCTTAGCTGCAAGATTTAGAAGTGTGAATGTGATAGCAGCCATTCCTGATCCAACAGCTACAGCGTTCTTAGCTCCTTCAAGTGCCTTAACTCTTTCAGAAAAATAAGTTACTGTAGGATTTCCAACTCTTGTATAAAGATATCCTGCTTCTTTATAAGTAAAAAGATTCTCCGCATGCTCTGTGTCTCTAAAGTCAAATGCTGCTGTGTGATAGATCGGAGGTGAAACTGAATACTTGTTATCTGCTGAATCATAACCTGCCAAAATCTTCAAAGTATCAAAACCGTATTCTCTGTCTGCCATAATCATTACTTCCTTTCTAACTCTTGTGTGCTCGTTACTACTAATACATCTGCAAGCTAAACTTTAATGTCTTGCCGCATTTGTATGTACTTAGTTGCCTGGGTGGTTCGTTAGTTGTTTGGGCTAGTTGTTAATTGTTAGAACTTATATTGCCATCGTAATGAATATGCGTCCATAACCGATTGCTGATAGTTGCTATAAATATATTTAAGTGGTATAGACAAGACTTTGAACGGTTATAACTTTCGCCACGGCTCCAGGTTATTATTCTATATGCCAAAAAACATCCCTGATACCATCAATCTTTTGAACAAATAAGCCGATATATCAATGTGTATATATTGTTTTTAATATACGGATATGGAGGCTGATCATGGCGAAAAATAAGAATGCAAAAAACAATAACAGCATTAGTTTTAAGGACAGCATAAAGACCAAGCTCATAACCATCATGATATTAGTTGCAGCCATTCCTTTGGCTGTAGCTGTAATACTTAGTTATAGCACTTCTACTGCCAAAGCACTTGAAGATGTAGCTGACAGTGCCGAATGGGAAGTCTGGTATTTTCAGGGAAGATTTGAGACCATCTATACCAGCAATGTAAATATGGTCGAAAGTATTGCCGGTAACCCGATAGTAGTTGAATATCTGATGGGTGGAACTGACGTGACTTATGAGGAAGTACAGGACATCATCAGAGAATGCGACGAGGTACTGGACGATGGAGATCAGACATCAATCGCAGGGCCCACAGGTATGCAGGTAGTCAGAACATCCGGCGACTTCATTGATGTCTCAGAAAGAGAATACTTTCAGGAAGCAATGAAAGGACACAGTTTTGTATCAAACATGACTGTCAGTAAGACCAATGGAAAGAGGGTGATCTCCTTCTCAGCACCTGTCTTCGATCCCGACAATAATGTAATAGCTGTAGTACACAGAAACTATAATCTCAACAATTATCATGAACTTTTGGCTGAGGATACAGACGCAACCTTTATGGTAGACAGAAACGGTGCTCTGTGTGCTCATGCTGCCTATGAAATAGGCGAAGGTGCTCATGAAGAAGTGGATATGTCAAATTTTTATTTCTTCACAGCAACAGATAGTGAAGGCTTCTATTTTGAAAAAGACTATGACAATCGCTATATATCCTATGCCAAGGATCCTATTACAGGCTTTACTGTTTGCACTTCCAAAACCCAAGAACAGGTTCTGGGGCCTGCAAGAAGGTCTGCTCTTATTGTAGTAGCAGTGGGACTTGGCCTTTTAGTTGTTGCTATAATCATCTCTCTATATATGGCCAAAAGCTTTACAGATCCTATTAATGCGGTGGCAGGATCTCTGGATGCTCTCTCTGACGGAAACTTTAAAAAGGTTGAGAAATACAGTTCAAGAAAAGATGAGTTCGGCCTTATATCCAGAGCTACAAATACTCTTATAGAAAAGCTTGATGACATCGTAACTAATATCAAGAACTCCGCAGGCCTTGTAGGATCATCTTCTGATGAACTTTCAGACATGGCTGACCAGATCTCCAAAACAGCAGAAGATGTATCTCATGCTGTCATGGAAATAGCTTCGGGTGCCAGCCAGCAAGCCGATGAGATTCAATCAGCATCAGATAATGTAGGCAGGATCGGAGATGCTGTAGGAAGCGTTCAATCATCTTCCAATGACCTTACTACTCTTGCAGGCAAGATGAAAGAAGCTTCAGAAATATCCAGCACATCTCTTGGATCACTTCAGGATTCGTCAGCTCAGATGACAGCCAAGATAGATGATATATCAAGTACTATTCAGGCTACTAAAGATGCCGTTAATAACATCAGTGAGAAAGTTGAAGGAATCACCTCCATAGCAACCCAGACCAACCTTTTGTCATTAAATGCTTCTATAGAAGCTGCTAGAGCCGGTGAAGCAGGTAAAGGATTTGCAGTTGTAGCTGAAGAGATAGGTAAGCTGGCAGAAGACTCCAAGCAGATGGCAGATGATATCAGAAAAGAGATGGAGATCCTCCTTAAACAAAGTGAAGCAGCTGTTGATGCTGCAGCAGATGTCAAAAATGGCAATACTGATCAGCAGATAGCTCTTGGAGAGACCTTAGATGCAGTAAACGGTATGCTTGAAGATATCCGCAGTACTGTTGGAGGTGTACAGCTCATCTCTGAAGGAGCTGACACCTGTGAATCTTCCAAGAATGCTGTAGTAGATACCATGAGTGCTCTATCTGCAATATCCGAAGAAAACGCAGCTTCTTCTCAGGAGACAGGAGCATCCATGCAGGAACTCTCAGCAACAGTAACTACACTTGCAGGATCTGCCAATGATCTAAAAGAAATTGCCAATAAGCTTAATGAAGAAATGAAATTCTTCAAATCCGCAAATTAATTCAAAACGCCGGCACTTATGAAGCAGTGCCGGCGTTTTTTAACTATTTATTTAATATACATACCTATTATTCACATACCCATGAATCCAAGCTCACATCTCCTGCAGCTGTAAAGAAAAGATCCTCTACGCCTTCAAGGCCTTCTACCTGTGCTGATACTTCCTGAAGATCACTTGAAGCCGGAATATATACATATCCTGCAAGTTCTCCATCAGCACTTCCTGTTGTTACGCGTATCCATGTATCTTCAGGAGCCTTAACTGTGAGCTTTATATTAGCAGCTCCGGATCCAAAGTCTACGCCTGATACTCCTGCCCAGTCGCCTTTGGATAACTTAAGAAGAGTATCACCGCTTCCTTCAAATGAAGCTCCGCCCTGCCATGCTAACGCGCTTGCACGACTTATGCTATAGGCATCTACGCTGCAAAGCTGCTCAACACCTTCGAGTGTACCCTTGGCATCACCAAAGAGGCCATCTTCCATAGGGAGCTTGTCTACATGTGTAGTTCTGTATCCAAGCATCTCTCCATACATCTTCTTGTTCAGATATTCTGCGTGATAGAAGATATACTGCTGATCATTGAAAGTGATGATAGTATGATGGTTATTGCCTGTTGTTCCAAAGAAATCTCCGGGATTATTAAAACATGTTCCCTGATAGGTGAATGGTCCAAGAGGCGATTTAGAAGTCATATATCCTATCCTTGCATTACCATAAGGGCCGCCTGACCAGTTAGTACAATATGAATAGTAATATGTATCACCTATTTTATTGATGCCTGAATCTTCAAATCCCCACGGAACATCGATCTTAACAACCTCTCCGTCCAGGTGGATCATGTCATCTGCAAGTTTTACTGCTCTACAGCTCTCAGGCGCTTCTGCCATACCTTCAGGAACTCCTCCTCCAAAGTAAAGATAGCCTGTTCCATCATCATCTACAAGTACAGCAGGGTCGAAGAGCCATATAACTCCTTCAATACCAGGAGTATCGCGTGGTACAAGAGCCTGTCCAAGCGGATCTTCCCAAGGACCTGTGGGTGAATCTGCTGTAAGAACACCTATTCCATTACCACTATTAGCAAAATAAAGGAAGAACTTCTCCTTGCCATCGATCACTTTATGACAAGCACAAGGTGCCCATGAGTTCCCCGCCCATGATGCTACGCCGCTGCCGCCTGCAACCATGATAGCACCATGATCTTCCCAGTTTACAAGGTCTTTTGATGACATCATATTAATGGTTCTGATATTGCCATATTCATTCTTGGAAGGCTTATTATCCATAGCCATACCATCATTGGTAGCATATACATAGACTCTGTCATTGTATACCATAACTCCGGGATCTGCGCTAAAACGCTGAGTCATACAAGGATTGTGATCTGATATATCCTTGTAACCTTTTGTGAGTTCAAGGTTTTCAAATAATTCTTCTGCTTTTGAAACATCTGTTACAGTCATATTGTTTTCATCCTCTTTATTTGTATTTGCAAGGCTTTGGGCTTTGGTATCTCCTTCTACGGTATCTATGTTAGAAGATACTATGCTGCTATTATCACCTGCAGCCTTATCTATATCAGCTCCGGCTCTTTCTGATGCACATGCACACAATATGCATGATAGAAATAGCGCTGACATCTTATATAATTTATGCATTCCCCTATAAGCTCCCCTCATTTAGATATCTAATCTTATGTTGTATAATTATTGCCTATATTGTGATCACCCAAGGACATCATAGTAAAAGGCTTAAGAAGATCTTTTTACTACTAATTCATGATAAAAAAAAGCAAGGAATGAATCTTCTCATTCCTTGCCGTTTTAATGTCATAAAAGGCACTGTTTTACATTTTTACAAAAATACCTGTAGCATCCTTAGCTTATAATTAGTAAAGTAGTTGGCAAAAGTTCCTTTTGACTCTTATATCATATAATAAACAGCTATACAAATAGTAAATTAAGGATATCTATACGATTATCCGGTTCTTGCCTGTTTCCTTGGCTTTGTATAAAAGCTCATCAACTTCTTTGAGTGCATCATTGAAGTTCTCATAATCTGCGCAGCATACAACTCCGCCGCTTATAGTGACTTTAAGCCCCGGATAGCCATCCCATTCAAGACTTTCTATTTTCTTTCTTATAGAATCTACTCTTTGATATGCTTCATCTCTTTGATCCAGATTCATGATACATATAAACTCTTCACCGCCGTATCTAAAAGCCATCTCAGCATGAGATATATTCATGTCACTTTGGATGACCTTTGCAATCTTTCTAAGGACTTCATCTCCAAAAAGGTGTCCATAGGTATCATTTAAGGACTTAAAATTATCAATATCTATCATGGCAAGGATGCCGTTTTCAAGATGCACATATTTGGTTTGGCCTTTGTCTTCGCTGTACAAGTGCTCCAGTACTATAAAGAGCTCTCTTCTATTGTAAAGTCCCGAGAGTTCATCTTTTTCCGAGAGATTTCTAAGCCTTTCTATAAGCTTCTTATTCTTATCACGCTCATCACCGTACGCTTTGTATACCATAGAAGTAATCCCAAGAAGGGCAAGAGATGTAAAAAGCAGTGCAATATTAAAATCCACAATATAAGCCGTCTCTGTAGATAAAGGCTTAAGTATGACAATCTCAGGATAAAAAAACGGAAGCCATATAGCTACAGACTGAACAGCAAAGCATATCCCATAAACTATATACATGGTCCTTCCTTTAAGAAGTACCCCGACAGTAAAAAGGCATGCTACAAAAAACAGGATGGTCCCTGTATGAAGCCCGCCGCAGGCCCAGAATGACGCCGGCATGATAAAACAGTTAAGTACTATAGGAAGAGCTATATGCCCTATCTGCTTACGATTCGTCTTAATGGTCCATATTCCTATGATCAGAATAGCTATACTGCCAATATAATCAACAATATATGACCATGCGCCTATATCTTCGAACACAGTCATGGTTGCTGCCAGAAATCCAACAGCAAAACCAATGATGACTATCAAAAAATATGTACGGTCATATATATCATCAAGCGAGTCCCAATAAGCTTTAATGCGCTTACATATGTTCATAAATGCCCCCGATAAAAGGTGATAGAACGCAATATATTTACACTACCTGCTTATAATATTATCGGGATTTTAATTAATATTATTAACTATTTACTATCTTTTTCCTACTTGCTGTAAGATCATTAATGATCTCACCTGCTATGATAAGCCCTACAACTGATGGTACAAAAGCTGTTGATCCCGGGATATCACGCCTTTGGGTACATTTTCTTACAGTTCCCGGAGGGCAGATGCAGTGCTGCCTGCAGCTTATTGACATATCTTCCAGAGGCCTCACCGGCTTTTCTTTGGAATAAACTACTTTAAGAGAATCAATTCCTCTTTTCCTGCACTCTCTTCTCATGACCTTGGCAAGAGGGCAGATGGAGGTATCATAGATATCTGCAACTTCAAAGCCTGACGGATTAACTTTATTGCCTGCTCCCATTGATGATATCACCGGCACTTTCAGCTTCTTGGCATTTTCGATTATCGTAAGCTTACCGGTTACTGTATCTATTGCATCTACTACATAGTCATACTCGGTGAAGTCAAACTGATCAGCAGTCTCCGGCAGATAGAAAGTCTTAAAAGTTCTGACTTTGCAGTTGGGAGATATCTCTTCTATTCTGTCCTTGGCAACGTCTACTTTGTACTTGCCTACTGTCTTCCTTGTAGCAAGTATCTGTCTGTTGATATTAGTAAGGCATACCTTGTCATCATCTATAAGATCGAGGGCTCCTATCCCGCTCCTTGCAAGAGCCTCCACCACATAGCCTCCCACTCCGCCGATCCCGAAAACCGCAACACGGGAAGACGCAAGCCTTCCCATCGCCTCCTCTCCGTATATTAATTGTGTCCTTGAAAACTGATTCAGCATCAGCGTTTCATCCTCCCTTTTACTGATCTTAAGGCTGCTACGCCACAACCGGCACCGTAAACTCCTTAAGATCATCAAGTCTTAAAAAGATCGCTCCGCTGTTTACTCCGCTGTTATACCCCAGTGCACAGCCTCCGTCAATGCAGAGCAGGTTCCCGTGTCTGTGCATTTCCAGCCTGTTATAATCATCATCACCCTCATAGGACATATATATCCTCTGAACAGGTACATGACCGGTCACAAAGATATGGTCATAATTCCCATATATATCCTCTGCATGGGTATCATCGCCGGTTCTGTATATCGAATCCCACACTATATGGGAAACCGTATCATAGGGAAGCTCATCATATCTTTTATTTTCACATCCGGGAATATAGAATGAGTGCGTCAGGCAGAATCCCGTTCCGTTAATATCTATTATCTTTATCACCTGTCTGGTGGCAAGCCAACCAAGTATCGTCTTCTTCTGCTCCACTGAAATATTTCCATATTCCTCATATGTCGTGATCCCGCCATTAAAGAACAGCCATATATCAGCATCCACTCCGTCACACCCCGGGCCACCGTCGGCCGGAACCGAATTAAGCATCATGAATTCGTGGTTCCCGAGGATCAGATCCATGTTATCATGCTCCCTTATATACCGCAGTATCTTAATCCCGTCCGGACCGCGGTCAATCGCATCGCCGATGACATAAAGGGTATCCGCATCTGAGAAACCGATCTTTTCAAGACCCTTAATAAATGTATTATATTGTCCATGCAAATCAGAAACCGCATATACTGACATTATTCCGTTATCCATCCCATCATTTATCATGACACATTTTTTATTTTATCATATCGTAAATATTCAG
>JAEEGH010008800.1_pt1 | contig 23741 bp, 21 predicted proteins | sample 9134181 | NCBI WGS metagenome assembly JAEEGH01 (sample SAMN16246544, study PRJNA631951) | gut metagenome | biome: gut microbiome; feature: rumen; material: DP-attached | host: Bos | place: Iran: Karaj | collected 2018-10
TGGTGCTCGACATACAAAGCATGCCCGCCAGGAAAAGGGAGTTGACCATATCTAATTTAGCATCCTTTCCCACCAAGTAGCCCAGCAACATCATGCCCAAGATGATGGTCATTGAGCCTATTGCTGCCACCTTGCCGCTGCTGATGAGGTTCTTGAGGCGGAACTCCAGACCGATGCAGAACAACACAAACAGCACGCCGATGTCGCCCCATGCCTTGACGTTTTCCTCATTCACCCAGGTCCCTCCAAACAGATTGGGGCCTACCAAGACGCCGGCAACGATATAGCCCAGCACTACCGGCTGCTTCAGAAACTTAAAAACGAGGCTGACTACCGCGGCAGTAATCATCAAAACATATAAATCTTGTACCATAATAAAAAATATGTTTTAGGTTTTATGAGCACAAAGGTAAACAAAAAAATTCAGATAAACCAAATCCGAAAACCAAATTCATTCAAGTTTTGCAGATTTTGAAACAAAATTGTATATTTTGAGAGTTTGTAGTTTCAAAATCAGCAAAAAATGTTTCAAAATAAACAATTTCTGCATTTTTTGGCGAAAAAACCCTTGAAATTGAAATGTTTTTCTTATCTTTGCAGAAAGTTTAAAACAATTTATTAACATTAATGTAACATGAAACAACTAACGAAATGGATGTTAGCCGCCATCCTGATTTGCGGCGCAGCGACTGGTTTAGCATCGTGTGAGGATATCTTCGGGCATTGGGAGAGACCCACGGCTGCTTCCGACCAGCTGAAGCAGGGTATTTGGACGGAGTATGACGAAGCCCTTGTCAACTCAGGCAAGTACACCGTAGAGCAACTGGCCCAGATGCCCACCGTCGGTATGCAGATCGACGGCGACAAGGCCTACTTCTTCACCTACACGGCCTACGACATGAGCGAAGCCGTGGAGGGAAAGGTCAGTTACAACAAGGCCAAGAACGCAGGCACCATCACCTTCCCCGCCATCAAGGACAATCCGCTCTCAGGCCAGAGTGTCAACTTCAGCATGATGGCCGACGATCTGATGCAGTTCGAACTTACCTACGAAGGCCAGCAGACGACCGCCACCTTCGCATGGCTCTGCGAGGACCTGGACAACTGGAGTTCGGATATTACGGATGAAGACTGGCTCGCGCTGATGGCCTACTATGAGACCATCGCTGCCGAAGCAGGCCCCGACGCAAGCATCGACTGGAGCGACTCAGACGTGGAAGGTCTGGACGAGCCGCTGGTGTGGGACGAGGGCGATGTGGCACAAGCCAGGACGAGGACTGTCGGCATGGGCGCAATGGTGGTCATGAACATATTAGGCTCTCTCTTTGGGGAAGAACAATACGACCCTAAGGCCGATATTCAAGAGATTAAAAACAATCTTAATAAAATCACAGGTAAACTCGACGAGGTTCTGAAGGGTCAGAAGCAGATGATGAACCAGATGAACCTGCAGTTCGATAAGTTGAATGACCGTCTCAACGCCATCGCCAAGAAGATGGATCAGCAAGAGGCCATGACCGCACTGAACAACCGCAATACAACATACTATAATAAGCTGAAGGGGCAAAACACCGCCCACTTCGACGATGCCTACAAACTCTATAACGAAAACAAGGACGACCTGAGCAAGGTGAGCACCCAATTAGGCCAATATGGCGAGGCATGGGCGGGCGACGGCAATAAGTATGTCGACCTGACTTGGGAGTATATAGAATACCTCACCACCGTACAGCATTCCACTTACGGCACGGGCATGGGCAAGATCTACGACGGACTGACCTTCGACAAGTACCCCTGGGAGCACATGGGCACCGGCGACCGCCTGGCCTACCGAGCCTACGACATATTCATGATTACCAAGAGCCTCTTCATGATTACTCTCTACGCCTCCTATTGCGACATTTCGGACGTCAAGAAGAACGGAATCTACAAAAACTACATTAACTACATCGAACAACTCAAGGGTTTCTGTGAGTTTAACGTCACCAACCCCGATGAGTTCCTTGTTTGCCAGATTCCGGGTGCCCACTTCGTGATGCACAAGGAGTTGCAGAAGTATAACTACAAAGGAAAGAATAACGAGGCCCCCCATCCGGCTATTTTCGGTCAGTTGGCTGTTTACAGACCTGAGTGGCATGAGGCTGGCTCCATCACGATAGAGAATCCCATAGAACTGAAGTCTAAGTTGATTCGCTGGAAAGAGATTTTTGCCATGCAAAAGTATTTTAAGTCTGCTGTCTTTCCTAACATCCCAGATTTCGGCTGGTATGAAATGCTGGTTGAGGGTGAAGAAGCTGGTAATAATTTAGCAGGCGGTGCAGTCTATGCCAAGAAACCAACTACTCAAGTACCGAGTCTGTTGTTGAATGAACCAGAATACGGGGACCCGAATGAAGTACGTTGTGATGGGGTTAGAGCTGCTGGCTGGGAATTAAATATTGGGCCTGTAGCGACGGCTTTCTGGGACAACGAATGGGGTATGAGGAATGAATCTATGGGACAAGCAAAAGACCCTCAAAATGGAAAGTCGTTGTGGGTGGATTATAGAAATAATGAGTATTACGCAGCGATTGTTGAGAAGCGCTACTAAGTCGCATCCCGCATTCGTAACATCCAACAGAGTCCCCGTTCATCACATTGGGCGGGGACTCTTTGCAGATCATATAGGTCTGTTATGTCTGTTCATAGCCCACGGAGTCTCAAAATAAACAAAAACGGTTTCAAAATTCACAATTTCTGCATTTTTTGGCGAAAAAACCCTTGAAATTGAAATGTTTTTCTTATCTTTGCAGAAAGCTTAAAACAATTTATTAACATTAATGTAACATGAAACATTTAACGAAATGTATGCTAACTGCCATCATGGCCATTGCGGCTATGACAGCACTGAACAGTTGCAACGACGAGAGTCTTGAGAAGGCCTATGAGGAAGGGGTATCGCTCGACGTGCCCTACCTCTTCTCGGAAGGATACCAGGACACCATCGTCGTGGCCTACGACCTGACCACGCCAGCTACCGACTGGCTGGGGATGGTGAAGGACGACACCAAGGTGTGTAAGCTGAGTATCCCCGGCACTCACGACACTATGACTGGCATGGGATTCTACCAGCCCGTGCTGAAGTACATCTTCAACTTGACGGCCATCAGTCAGGTATCCACTCTTGGGGAGCAGATGAACAGCGGTCTGAGATTCTTCGACATCCGTCCGGTGGTAAGCACCGACACCATTGCCAAGAAGAAGATTCTGCGACTGACGCACGGCATCAGTGAGCTGGACATCACTTTCGAGTGGACCATCGACCAGCTGCAGGCCTACCTGAAGGCTCATCCCACGGAGTTCTTCATAGCCAAACTGCAGTTCGACAATGGTTTTGAGGATCAGAAGGACTTGTTCGCCCTGCTCAACAATGTCATGCAGATGCCGAAGTACCAAGGACTGTTCATTGAGAACTGGCGCCCGGACATCACGGTGGGCGAGATGCGTGGCAAGATACTGTGGCTGAGCCGCTACGATCTGCGCCAGCTACAACCGCTCTACCACTACCCCATCGTGTACTGCGACTGGCCCGACGAGGACCCCGACATTGAGGAGGATCTTGACCCTGTGGCCCAGCGCAACTGTGCCATGTATAACATGAACGACACCACGGTGAAGGCCAGACTCTACAAGCAGGACTACTACAAGACCACCACCGCCACACGCATGAAGAACAAACAGAAGACGGTGATCGACATGATGCACAGCGCTCGAGAGGCTAACGCCGGCAGCGAAAACATCTGGATCGTGAACCACTGTTCGGCCTATACAGAGGTGTCGCCACGCGGATACATCACCAATGCCGCCAACCTGCACCCGCTGGTGGTGGAAGACATGCAGAAATACGAGGGCACCGTGGGTATCATGCCGATGGATATGGCCTGCCACGACTACGTACACTGTGTCATCAACGGTGGTACGCCCTATAGCAGCGACTATCTGTACGGGTTCCACCCCCTGAGCCAGTCGCTCACCAACCTGCTTATCAAGTCGAACAAATCATACTTCAAGTAAATTGAAGATTGAAAATTGAAAATTGAAAAAAAGGAAAAAGATATGAAACACAATATTCATAGACTCGTCATTCTCTGCGCGATCATGATGGCGGCAACAGGGGCTAAGGCTCAGATTGTAGACAAGTTGCATGCCGAGGACGGACTGTTCAACCACCTCTCCGTGGGATTGAATTACGGAACCACTGGTGCCAACGTGGATGTGGCTATGCCTGTACACAAGCTGGTGACGGTAAGAGCCGGTATTGGCGGATGGCCTGTGGGCAACATCAAGTTCAAAGCCACCAATACGGCTACGGAAATCACCGAGATGCAGATGGTGGAAGAGGATGCCATCAGGCGTGCGCAGATGGTAGACAAGGTGGAACTGGAACTGAAGCCCAACTTCTGGAACTTCTACCTGCTGGGCGAGGTGCATCCCTTCAAGAATCAGCCTTTCTACTTCTCGGCTGGTGTGTTCATCGGCAGCCAGAACTTCTTCCACTTCCGCAGTACCAACGACGGCGCCCTGGATTATCTCTACGATGCCAATCAGAAGGTGGAGGACTACAACCAACTCTATCATACCAAATATCCCCCCATCGGCTTGCAGTTCGGCGACTACGTGTTTACTGCCGATGAGGATGGTAACATAGACGTGCGCATGAAGACCAACGCCGTGAAGCCTTATCTGGGTATCGGACTTGGACAGCACTTTGCCAAGAAGCATCGCTTGAGTCTGGCTGTGGATTTAGGTCTGCTGTTCTGGGGTTCGCCCAAGTTCGTGCTGAACAACGGTACGGAGATTGACTCATCGGGCAAGAATGCAGGCATAGGCAGCGTGCTGTCGTGGTTGAAGGCTTGGCCCAATCTGGAGATAAGAGTGGGCTACAAGATATTCTAGAAGAAATTTTTTGGGGTTAGGGTATGGTTATTCGGAAGAATATGCTTACCTTTGCAGCTCCAAAGAGATTATAAAAATGTATTATAAGAAGGAATTTATCAGAGCGGTCTGCATTTATCTGATCACCTATTTAGTATTGCTGGTGGCGGTGCTGGGATTGCTGTATGCATATCCGAAGCCTGAGCTTCACATGATGCTGAACGCCCATCACACCAGCTGCCAGGATACTTTCTTCAAGTATTATACCTTGTTGGCGGAATGGCCTTTGTATGTGCTGGCACTGATCCCCCTGCTGTGGAAGAAGTGGAAGATAACACTCTTCTATGCCATCTGTGAAGCGACGGGAGGTGTGTTTGTACAGATATTGAAGCACCTGTTCAGTGCCGATCGTCCGATCGTGGTGTTCGAGAATTATCCAGATATGGTTTTGCCCCTGGTGGAGGGTGTGGAGTTGCACCACAGTAATTCGTTCCCTTCGGGACACACCTCGACATTCTTTATGTTTTTCACTTGCATGGTGATTGTGATGGCATATTACTATTGTAAGAATGATAAGCTACACAACCTCAAGAATCGGGTGCTGTTTTACGTGGCGACCTTGTTGCCATTGGCGCTGGCTGCACTGGGCGGCTATTCGCGCATATATCTGAGTCAGCACTTCCTGTCGGATGTGTGCGTGGGCAGCATCATCGGTGTCATCACGCCGTTCCTGATGTTCTTCCTACTCAAAAATAAATTGAAAATTGAAAATTGAAGATTGAAAAATGAGTGAATTATTACGCAAGGCAAAGAAGGCGCTGCTGCGACCTATTTCGCTTTTTACCTTCTCATGTATCGTTAGTATAGGCACCCTGTTGCTCTATAACCTGCCATTCTTTCGGTTCGTCGTCGACAACAGCAACGAAAGCGGGATTGGTTTTGTATGGCTGATGGTATCGTTGGTGATCATCATGCTGCTGGTGAACTTCATGATGACCTATCTGGTGATGTTCTGCATGAGAATAGTGGGGCGCATTCTGCTGGCCATCCTGTCGGTGATCAATGCCACAGCCGTGTTTTTCATTCTGAACTACAACATCATCATTGATGAGATTACCATCGGGAATGTGTTTAACACCCAATACTCGGAGGCTTCGGGATTCTTCAGTTGGGAACTGTGGTCGCTCTTCTTCGTCTTTGGCATTCTTCCGGCCTTGTTCTGTCTGTTCCAGCCGGTGGTCATGGGTAATGCGAAGAAAATGGGCAAGTATTGCGGCACTTCGCTGGGCGTGATTCTTGTGCTCGTTTTGCTGAACATAGGCCAGACGCTGTTCATCACTCAGCACGACACCGAATTGGGTGGACTGCTGCAGCCCTGGTCGTACATTGTCAACACATGCCGTGTCATCAACAAGAATAATAAAAAACAGGCCGAGGAAATCAAACTGCCCGACGGCAGGATTACCGACAACGAGAAGGCTGTGGTGGTGCTCGTCATCGGCGAGTCGGCCCGAAAAGCCAACTTCCAACTCTATGGTTACAAGCGCAATACCAATCCGCTGCTGTCGAAACGGAAGGATCTGAAGGTGTTCGAGACCCAATCGTGTGCCACCTATACCACAGCGGGTGTCAAGGCCATCCTGGAACCGAAAGACGCGAGCGACCTGTATGAGCTGCTGCCCAACTATGCTTTCCGCATGGGTGCCGACGTATCGTGGCGTACCACCAACTGGGGAGAGCCACCCATCCATATCGACGAATATCTCAAGAAAAAGGCGCTGAGCGAACTCTATCATATGAGCCATAAATACGACAACATACTCTTCCAGGGTCTGCGCGAGCGCATAGAATCGAGCAAGAAGAACAAGGTGCTGATTGTGCTGCACACCAGCACCAGCCACGGACCACAGTATGTGAACAAATACCCCAAGGAGTTTGAGGTGTATAAGCCTGTGGCCAAGAATGTGGAGGAGGGCGAGAAGAATCTGGGCATGCTGGTTAATGCCTACGACAATACCGTCGTCTATACCGATTATCTCCTGAACAATCTGATTGACACCCTGAGCAGCATGACCGACTGGAAGAGCTGCATGATCTTCATATCGGATCACGGAGAGTCGCTCGGCGAGAACAAGATGTTCATGCACGGACTGCCGAAGAAACTGGCGCCCAAGGAGCAGTACGAGATACCGTTCCTGGTATGGACCTCGGAGAATTACAGAACATACAAGAACAATCTGCCAGCTGTGCTGGAGCAACATTACATCTTCCATTCCGTACTTAACCTGTTGTCTATCGAATCACCTATTTACAATGAGGATTATGACATATTCCAGGTTTCGACAACTCATACTGATCATAGGCCTTAGCTATGGCGGGCAGATGATGGCACAAGAGAGCGTGATTTCCTTAGTCAAGAAAGTGGGAACCATGCTCGACTCCATGGCGGTCAAAGGGCTTGACCAGCGCTATATCGAGGCTCCGAAGAAACCCTGGCAGATTATAGCCAGAGGCAACGTGAGCCAGACCGTCGTGAGTATGGAAACCCATGGAGATATCATAGAAACGGGTCATAGGTATAGTGCCAATCCTTACTTCAAGACTCAGCCGTCGCAATATGTAGGTCTGTGGGCAGGCTACAGAGGCTATGGCTTTGGCTACACGTTTAACGTGGGTGGCGACAAGGGTAGCACCTTTACGATTGGTGCCACAGGAGGCGCATACGGCGTGAACATACGCATACACAGGTTCGAGAACAGCCATCCTAACCTGAATCTGGAAAGCGAACTGATTTCACAAGGTGATAAGGATGAGTGGCATGAAGTGCAGCTGTATGACCCCATCCGTGTGAATACATTCATGGCCGACGCCTACTATATGTTTAACGGCAAGAAATTCTCGTATGCAGCGGCCTACGACCAATCGGTGATACAGAAACGTTCGGCAGGATCGTTCATGGCAGGACTGATGTACAACTATACCAATATTGATTATGCCGACGATGTGAACGGCGACTTGATCTATCTGATGCAGGACATAGGCAGGTTGAAGCTGTGGCAAGGTAGTGTGGGCGCAGGCTATGCCTACAACTGGGTTCCCTGTCGCGGACTGCTGGTGAATGTGATGGCCATGCCCATGATCACCCTTATCAACAAGGTGAAGCTGTATAGTTATCGTACTAACGTAGACGATCTGCTGGCCGACCCCACATGCTGGGACGAAAGTTTGACCGATGATGAGTGGGATGAGTGGTTCTATGGCAATCTGGAAATATCACCTAAGGGAAGTGAGTCCTTCAATAGCGGCATCAGCATAGGTATCGATGCCCGTGTGTCGCTGACTTACAACTTCGGGAATTTCTTTATCAACGCCTTCGGACAGTTCAACAATATCCGTTTCCGTCAGGACGACACCCACGGACATCTGAACGACTGGTTCGTAAACTCTTCGTTTGGTATAAGATTATAACTGATTGACAACAATTTATTAATAGTATGACAATGAAAAAGATGATGAACTGGGTGCTCGCCGCCACCCTGATTTGCGGCGCTAGTGTATTCACATCGTGCAAGCAAGCCAAGACTCAGGAAGCCCAGGCTCCCGCTACAGAAGAGCAGGCTGAAAAGAAGGTGGTAAGCACCGAACTGATTCGCACCAGCCAGAGCTGGGATGGCGTGGAGCTGCCCGACTACTTCCAGGGTCGCCCCGAACTGGTGGCTGTGAAGTATGTGTTCCCCGCTGGTAAGAAGCTGGGTTGGCACCACCATGTGGCTATGAACTATGGTGTGCTGGTGCAGGGCGAGTTGACCATCATCGGTCAGGACGGTAAGACGAAGGTGGTGCATGAGGGCGAGCCTGTAGTAGAGATGGTAGGCACCATTCACCACGGCGAGAACCGAGGCACGAAGGATTGTATCCTCTACATGTTCTACCTCTCGCAGAAGGATCTGCCCCTGGCCGTACAGCATCCGGAGATTCCTCTGGAATAACAATTGCAATACATAAAATAACTAAACTTAGATGTCTATGAAGATTCTCATGATTGGTGGAACAGGCACAATCAGCAGTGCCATCACCCGACAGTTAGCAGCAAGTGGCCACGAACTGTGGCTCCTAAACCGAGGCACACGCAAGCAAGAGGTACCCGCAAGTGTGAAACAAGTGATTGCCGACATCGACGACACGGAAAGTGTGCTCGCCGGACTGGGCGATGCGCAGTTCGATGCCGTGTGCGAGTTTATAGGATTCGTGACGGAGCAGGTGGAGCGCGACATCCGTCTGTTTCGTGGACGAACCCGCCAATATGTGTATATCTCGTCGGCCTCAGCGTATGCAAAGCCTGTACGCAGTCCTTACATCACAGAGGGAACGGCGCTGGCGAATCCCCACTGGCAGTACTCGCGCAACAAGATAGCCTGCGAGGAACTGCTGATGAAGGAGTATCGCGAAAACGGATTCCCTGTAACCATCGTCCGTCCATCGCACACTTATTGCGAGCGAGGCGTACCTGTCAGCATCCACGGACCGAAAGGCAGTTGGCCGGTACTGAGACGTATGCTGGAGGGCAAGCCCGTGCTGGTGCATGGCGATGGTTCATCGCTGTGGACTCTCACATGGAACGAGGACTTTGCACGCGGCTTTATCGGACTGCTGGGCAATCCGAAGGCCATAGGCGAAGCATTCCAGATTATGAGCGACGAGCAGCTGACGTGGGATCAGATTTATGAGTGCGTGGGACAAGCATTAAATGTCAAGCCACAACTCTACCATGTATCCTCCGACTTCCTGGCTGCTGTCTGTCCGAAGGACTATGATCTGGAGGGCAACCTCATCGGCGACAAGGCGGCAACGGTTATCTTCGACTGCACCAAACTGAAGCGGGCCGTTCCCGGATTCAAGGCTACCACGCGTTTCGACGAGGGTGTTCGCCGTTGTGTAGACTATCTCCTCACCCACCCCGAGTTGCAAGTGGATGACCCTGAATTCAACGAATGGTGCGACAAGGTGATTGAGGCACAGGAACAGGCCAAGAAGATGGTAAAGGGCTAGAAACTAACTGTTTCTTATGGCCAAAGGCGTCATGCCGAAATGCTCCCTAACATACTTGCCGAAGAAGGAGGGGTTAGGGAAACCGAGCCGATCGCAGATTTGTTTTACGCTGAGATCGGTTTGTTTCAAATAATATCGGATATCCTCGAGAACATGCTCAGTGATCCATTCATTGGCAGTCTTTCCTGAGTGCCTCTTACAAATGGTAGTGAGGTACTTGGGCGAGATGCACAGGTCGTTGGCATAAGCCTCAACCGTACGGTGCTTCACATCAGCGGAGTGAAGCAGGTCGAGAAAGTGCTGGAAGTGGGCATCCGACGTCTTACCCTTGAGTTCGATATCGACAGGGAAATACTGTTTCATGGCGCCACAAAGACCGAGGATGGCCGAGCGTAGCAACGACTGGATGACATCGGTACGGAAGGGATTGTCCTTACCTCGGGTGAAGGTCAGCTTCAGCATATCATAGAAATGGGTGTAGAAGAGTATCTCGTCTTCGTCCATCGTCACAATATGGTTACGATGCACGTACATCATATCATTCCACACGTTCATCTTCTCGCGCAGGAAACTCTGCAGGATGCGGTTGGTCAGGAACATCGCCTTGAGGTTGAAGTCGGGACTCACCATCACATCGGTCACAACAATATTCTGCGGAATAATGGCCACCTGATTCTGGTGGAGTTCAATCTGCTGGCCATTGATAATGCCCTGCACCTTACCACTGGTACAGATGGCGATGGCATTCATCGACACATGGGCAGCATGGATTTCAGCAAACTGCTGGATGCTGTCGACCACCACGATATCGTTGTCAGAATAGCCGATTTGAATGTCCTCATTGTCGGCTAATGTTTGAAATGTAATCTCTTCTTGCTGTTTCATGGTGCAAATATACGCATAATATGGCAATAACCATGTACTATTTGGATTTTTTAATGTTCAATTTGACCATATAGTGAGTTTTAGGAAAGAAATCAAGCCAAATTGAACATAAAAGATTATATTTTTTGTACTACTTTTGCACTCAGAATCAAATCATTAGGACATGAAAAAGAGTATGACGATGCTGCTGTCAGCATTACTGATATGCAGTTGTACAGGCAAGAAGGAGCAAGAAGCAAAGGCTCCTATCCGAGTAAAGACAGAGGTGGCGTCGACTGCCACGAGTGTGAACGGACAGACCTATGTGGGTATGGTGGAAGAGCAAGAGGCTACGGCAGTGAGTTTCACAGGCATGGGCGTAGTGAAGCGTGTGCTGGTGAACGAGGGACAGGCTGTAGCCAAAGGACAGTTGATAGCAGAGATGGACGACACCCAGGCACGAAACCTGCTGAGTGGCGCAGAGGCCCAGATGACTCAGGCCAACGATGCGCTGGAGCGCTTTAAGATGCTGCACGATGCCGGATCGCTGCCCGAAGTGCAATGGGTAGAGATACAGAGTAAGGTGGCTCAGGCCAAGTCGCAGTTGGATGTAGCCAAGAAGAATCTGGCTGATTGCAGACTCGTGGCTCCCGTAAGCGGAATCATCGGCAAGAAGATGATTGGTGCAGGTGAGACTGCCCTACCCTCTCAGGCCGTAGTCAGCATCCTCGACATCTCGAGCGTAAAAGTGAAGGTAGCCATTCCTGAGGCCGAAATCGGTGGCATCAGTGGTAACACCTCTTCTATTATTAAGGTAGAAGCCATCGGAAGCAGTTTCGAAGGCGGCAGAATTGAGAAGGGTGTGCAAGCCGATGCGCTGACGCATACTTACGACATCCGCATCAACGTAGCCAACCGAGAGAGGAAACTGTTGCCTGGTATGGTGGCATCGGTTTCATTCGGCAGTGAAAAGAGCGAAGTGAAGACTGAGCAACTTTCCATGCCTGTAACGGCTGTGCAAAAGAAAGCCGACGGCAGTCTGTTTGTATGGACGATTGAGAAAGACAGTACAGCCCATCGCACGACGATTACCACAGGCGAGACTTTGGGCAATCGCATTGTCGTCACCACAGGCATCAGCGAGGGTGAGCGCATTGTGACCGAAGGATATCAGAAACTGAGTGAAAACACCAAAGTGATTTACTGATATGAAGAATATGAATTGGCTTCGATGGCCATTGGAGCATTACTCAATAACACTGCTCATCGTAGGCATTCTGTTTGTGATGGGCATCTATGGCATGTATATCATGCCGAAGGATGAGTTTCCTCACGCCACCATCCGTCAGGGTGTGGTGGTGGCTGTATATCCTGGTGCCACCAGTGAGGAAGTAGAGCAACAGGTGGCTCGCCCCTTGGAGCGCTACCTCTTTACGTATGGCGAAGTGAATCGTGTGAAGACCACCACCACCTCGCAGAACGGCATGTGTATCGTGATGGTGAAACTGAACGATGATGTGGACAATAAAGACGAGGTGTGGAGCAAAATCAAGCATGGACTGAACGGATTTAAGGCTCAGTTGCCCAGCGGTGTGCTGGCCATCGTGGTGAATGATGACTTCGGCAACACCTCGGCTCTGCTCATCGCCATCGAGAGCAGTCAGCGCAGCTATCGCGAACTGAAGCAATACAGCGATGATCTCTCAGATCGTCTGCGTCGTATTCCCTCTGTAGCCAACGTGAAACTCTTCGGCGAGCAGAAGGAGCAGATCAGCCTGTATATCGATCGTCAGCGTCTGCAGGCCTACGGCATTGGTCAGCAGATGCTCTTTTCACGCTTGCAGGCTCAGGGCATCACCACTATGAGCGGCTCAATCAGCGACGATGACCAGCAGATACCTATCCACATTGAGAATACGGAGAATTCTGAGGAGGAGATCGCTAATCAGATTATCTTCTCCGACCCTGTGACGGGCAAGGTGGCAAGGGTAAGAGACATCGCCAAAGTGGTGCGTGAGTATGAACCCATGTCGAGCCGAATAGAACAGGACGGCCATCCCTGCGTATTGCTGTCGATGGAGATGACACCAGGCAACAATGTGGTGGAATATGGCAAGGAGGTGGATAAGGTGCTGAATGACTTCCGCCAGAACGAGTTGCCCGAGGATGTGAAGGTGACCCGCATTGCGGATAAGCCCAAGGTGGTGGTGAAGAGTGTAAGCGACTTCCTGCGCGATCTGCTGATTGCCATGCTGATCATTATCCTCGTGATGATGGTGCTCTTCCCCATCCGATCGGCTATTGTGGCAGCCATCACCATTCCGCTGAGCACATTTGTGAGTGTAGCCTTCATGTATATGATGGGTATCGAACTGAACATTGTCACGCTCGCGGCCTTGATCGTGGTATTGGGAATGATTGTCGACAACTCGATTGTGGTGATCGATGGTTATCTGGAATACCTCAATAAGGGTTTCAAGCCCCACGATGCCGCCATCGAGTCGGCTAAGCAGTATTTCATGCCGATGATGCTGGCCACCATTTGCATCTGCGCCATCTTCTACCCCTTCCTCATCACGATGAAGGGCATGTTCCATGACTGTCTGGAGGACTTCCCCATCACCATTACCATCAACCTGATGGTATCGCTGGTGCTGGCTGTTACAGTCATTCCGTTCCTCGAGACTCGCATCATCAGACCCGATAAGGTTAGTACTGACGGAAACGCCATCACCAAGTGGGTGCAGCGTACATACGACAAGGTGCTCGACTGGACCTTTGCCCACCCCTGGATCACCATCGGTGGAGGTATCGCCGTGATTCTGCTGTCGTGTCTGATAGCCCCCACGCTGAAGATACGACTCTTCCCCTATGCCGATCGCGATCAGTTTGCTGTGGAGATATTCCTGCCCGATGGCAAGGGAATGGCTGAGACGGAGCTGATAGCCGACTCTGTGCAGCATGTGCTGGAGAAGGACGATCGCATCAAGAGTATCACAGGCTTCATCGGCTGTGCATCGCCCCGATTCATGGATGCCTATGCGCCACAGATGGCTGGCGCCAACTATGCGCAGTTCATCGTCAACACCAAGAGCGATAAGGCCACCATCGCCCTCTTGGCAGAGTATCAGCCCCAACTCAGCGAGGCATTCCCCAATGCCTACGTGAAGTTCAAGCGATTGGACTATCTCGAGGTGAGCGAACTGGAGTATCGTTTCTATGGCGACAATCTCGACTCGCTGCATGTGGCAGCCGAGCGATTGATGGAGCGCATGCGGGAGATGCCTGAACTGGAGTGGGTTCATACGGACTATTTCCAGCCCTACCCCATTATTAATGTAGAGCTCGACCCTGTTACCTCTGCCCAACTGGGCATTACGCGTACTACGGCTCAGCTGGCCCTCAGTGCTACGGCGAGCGATTTGCGCGTGGGTCAGATATGGGAGGATAACTACGAACTGCCCATCGTGGTAAAGGATGATGCCGATATGACGTTCTCGGATGTAGCCAACTTGGGCATCGCATCGCCAGCGTCGATGGTATCAGGCGGTTTGCACAACACCAATTCAACGGTGCCCTTGCGCTCGATAGCGAAGGTACAGCCTAAGTGGAGCGAGAGCCGTATTCTGCATCGTGGCGGAGAGCGCTGTATCACTGTGACTGCCCAGTTTGCGCAAGGCGTGTTTACAGCACCTATCGAGAAGGAGATAGCCCGCATCATGCAGCATGAGATCGATGTGCCGCAAGGTGTGCGTAGTGAGGTAGGTGGCGAGATAGAATATGGCGACGAGGCTTTGCCACAGATCTTCGGCGGCATCGCCATCGCTGAGTTTATCGTGTTCTTCTTCCTGTTGTTCAACTTCAAGAAGTATGGCGTCACTACCGTATGTATGGTGGCCTTGGCACTGATGATTCCTGGTGCGCTGATCGGCTTAGGACTGATGAATCGTGCCTTGGGACTCACCTCCATCTTCGGACTCATCACGCTGATGGGAATGATTATGCGTAACGAGATCCTCATCTTCGAGCACGCCATCAATCTGATTAGAGGTGAGAAGCTAGAAGCTAGTGGTGAGAAGAATTCTCTCACCTCTCACCACTCACCACTCACCACTGAAGAATACAACGAAGTTGTAAAAAAGGCTGCCTACGATGCTGGCAAGCGCCGTATGGTGCCCATCTTCCTCACCACAGCCACAACGGCTGTAGGTGTGGTGCCTATGATCATCGCCCAGAGTTCGTTCTGGATGCCTGTAGGTGTTACCATCTTCGCTGGTGGTATCGGCTCGCTCATCATGGTAGTCACCATGCTGCCTGTTATTTATTGGAAAGTTAGTACAAAAAGTAAAAAGGTAAAAGAGTAAAAAGGTAAAAAATATGAGACAGAAAAAACAAATAGAAATAAGACAGAATGGTAAGGTATTAAGTGTTTTACTTTTTTACCTTTTTACCTTTTTACCTTTATCTGCTCAGCGTGTATTCACGCTGCAGCAGATCAAGGACTCTGCCCTGCAGAATAACATCGCCATCCGTACGGCACAACACGATATTGAGGCTGCCAACCAGCAACGCAAGGAGGCTTTTACCAAATACTTCCCCAACGTAAGTGGTACAGGGGTGTGGTTTAATGCCAATAAAGGTATGGCGCAAACCACGCTGAATCTGGGCGAGAATATGTCACCTGAGTTAGGGGCAGCCTTGGCTCAGTCGTTGCCCCAGGAGGCACTGATGGCCCTTGGCAACCCCATCAGCATCTCGATGATGAAGAACGGCACCATCGGATCGGTAATGGCTGTACAGCCTGTATTTGCAGGCGGACAGATTATCAATGGCAACAAACTCGCCAAGTTAGGCGAAGACGTGAGTCAGCTGAAGCTGCGACTCTCAGAAAACGAAGTAGAGAAAACTGCCGAGCAGTATTTCTGGCAGTTGGCTTCGCTGCAGGAAAAGATGAAGACCATCGAGGCTGTGGATACCCTTCTGCGCGATATACATAAAGATGTGGATGTGGCCGTACGCGCTGGTGTAGCCATGCGTAACGATCTGTTGCAGGTAGAACTGCGTCAGAACGATATCAGCAGTCAGAAGCTGAAGCTGCAAAACGGACTCTCGCTGGTACGTATACTGCTGTCGCAGTATTGCGGATTGCGCGACACGTCCTTTACTATTGAATATTCAATATTGAATATTGAAAATCCTGCTTTGCAAAAGGGTGCCAATAATTTTCAATCTTCAATTTTCAATGTTCAATGTTTAACTGAATATCAGTTATTGCAGAAACAGGTAGAGGCTACAGGACTACAGAAGAAGATGGCTGTGGGTCAGAATCTGCCCTCAGTGGCTGTGGGTGCAGGCTATACCTATCATAACCTGCTGGATAACAATCACACCTTCGGTATGGTGTTTGCCACCGTCAGCGTGCCCATCACCGACTGGTGGAGCGGATCGCATGCCATTAAGCGCAAGGCCATTGAGCATCAGAAGGCTCAGGAACAGCTTACTGACAATGCAGAACTGCTGAAGATACGTATGCAGAATGCCCGTAATGGTGTTGAGGAGTCCTACCAGCAACTCATGCTTGCCCAGCGCAGCATCGAACAGGCCAAGGAGAACCTGCGCCTGAATCGTGACTACTATCGCGCAGGCACCTCAAAGATGAGCGATCTGCTCGAGGCTCAGCTGCTCTATCAGCAATCGCTCGACAAGCATACTGATGCCTTTGCCGACTATCAGAACAAGTTATTGGAATACAAGCAAGCCTGCGGACTCTGATTACTTCTTCCCAACGAGAATCATGATGGAACGAGGGCCAACTAGTATCTCGTGTTGGTTCTCGGTAAGGGGTTCTTCACCCAGTTCGGCAATATCGTAGGGAGGCTCCATACCCGTGTTGGCAAATACGTACCAGTTCATGCCTTCGGGCAACTGCGGCAGTTCAAAGCCGTGCATCTCCCAGTGCATGTTCATAGCCACATAGATGAAGTCATCAGGCACACCATCGGTCTTGGCATATTGTCCGTTCAGCATGAAAGCAGCCGTGAGATTGTTGTGACCCGTTTCAGGTTGCCAGGCTTTCACCCCATGCCACGAGAAGTCGGGATAGCCCAACCCCAGATAGTCGCTATGGGCGAGGTGTTCCTCGTAGCGCAGCACTTGGTGGTGTCGGCGGAATTTGATAATCTGCTTAAAATAGCGGAATATGTCGGCATTCTTCTCCAGATCATTCCAGTCGAGCCAGGCTATTTCGTTGTCCTGACAATAGGCGTTGTTATTACCTTGCTGCGAGTTACCCATCTCGTCGCCTGAGAGTACCATGGGGATACCCTGACTCACCATCAGCAGCGTGATGGCATTCTTCACCTGACGATGGCGCAAAGCGTTGATTTCCGGATTGTCCGTCTCGCCCTCACAGCCGCAGTTCCAACTGTTGTTATGGTTCTCACCATCGCGATTATCCTCGCCGTTGGCCTCGTTGTGCTTCTCGTTGTACGATACGAGATCCATCAGCGTGAAGCCGTCGTGAGCCGTTACGAAGTTCACGCTGGCCTTGATGCCACGCTTCTGCGAGGCATAGAGGTCGGGCGATCCAACGATGCGCTCCTTCACGTCGCCAAGCACGCCTTCGTCGCTCTTGATGAATCGGCGTATGCTGTCGCGGAACTTACCATTCCATTCGGCCCAGCGCCCCCACGAGGGGAACGAGCCCACCTGATAGAGTCCACCCGCATCCCAAGCCTCAGCTATCAGCTTGGTCTTTCCGAGAATCGGGTCGTGAGCCAATGATTCGAGCAATGGCGGATTCGACATGGGATTGCCGTTCTGATCGCGACCCAGGATGGCTGCGAGGTCGAATCGGAATCCGTCGATATGATAGTCGGTCACCCAGTAGCGCAGACTTTCCACAATCATGTCGCGCACATTGGGATTATTGCAGTTCAGAGTATTGCCACAGCCGCTGAAGTTAAAGTAACTACCATCTGGCGTCAGCATGTAGTAAGTCTTGTTGTCGATGCCACGATAAGAGATATAGGGTCCCTTCTCGTTGCCCTCAGCCGTATGGTTGAACACCACGTCGAGTATCACCTCGATGCCGTTGGCGTGCAGACGCTTCACCATGTTCTTCAGTTCGTCCACCTGCATCGAGAATCTTCCTGACGCAGCGTAGGCAGCCTTAGGCGCAAAGAATCCCACGTTGCTGTAGCCCCAGAGGTTGTATAGCGGACGTCCGTCAACTGGCGAGACACGATGGTTCTCAAACTCATCGAACTCATGGATGGGCATCAGCTCCACACAGTTGACACCCAGTTCCTTCAGATAGGGAATCTTTTCGATGATGCCAGCAAACGTTCCCTTGTGTTTCACACCAGAGGCAGCACCACACGTGAAGTTGCGCACGTGCATCTCATAGACGATGAGGTCGTTGACGGGCGTTTCCAATGGCAGGTCGTCTTCCCAATCGAAGTCGTCGAACACCACACGGGCACGATACTGGTAGAGGCCATCCCAATTGGGTTGTTCCCCCCAAACATCACGCCCCACGATGAGTTTTGCATAAGGATCCAGCAGTATCTTCGACTTATCGAAGCGATGGCCTTCTTCTGGAAGGAAGGGACCATCCATCCGGAAGCCATACTCTATGTTCTCATAATCCAGGTCGAAGATGATCATCGAGAACACATTACCCAGCCGGAACTCCTTGAAGAAGGGGATCTCGACAAACGGCTTCTCCTCGCGGTTATGGAAGAGTACCAACGTGCAGTCAGTGGCATAACGGGAATAGACCGAGAAATTCACCATATTGCCAAAGACCATAGCGCCAAACGGATAAGGTCTGCCTGGGCGCAGTTTCAGTCCTTTATACTCGTGTGTAGGAAACAGATCGACTCTATTCATCGTTTTTCCCTTTTACTTATTTACCTTTTTACTCTTTTACCTTCTCCATGCATTCTTCCATCGTACTGAAAGATTCGAAGAAGGTATTAAAGCCAGTGACTTCCATGACGTCTTTGACCTTGTCGCGGACTCCAACCAGATAGAGATTCAGTCCTTTAGCGGCTGTCACCTTCTTGGAATAGAGCAACACGCGCAAGCCTGTACTTGAGATGTAGTCACAGGCAGTCATGTCAATCACCACATTAGAACCTTTGTCCATAATGGCCTTGATGCCATCCTGCACTTCCTGGGAGTTGAAAGAGTCCAGCTGTTCGCCTATTTGATATACTTCAAAATCCATACAATCGGTTATTTGATTCGTAGTTGTGGAGACTTCGCCCAATCCATGCAGTTACGCACACGCAGATCAGCATAAGGCTCAGCATTGAAGATGGTCTTTTGGATCGTCATCAGCTGCTCCGTACCATAGAGGAACGAGAATGGTCTCTGCAGTTCCAGAGTCACATCGATGGCCTGCTGCAGCAGGTTCACATCGTCGTGGCAGTCGAACATAAATCTGTCGGTGTCGTGATTATCCAGGAACAGCACCAGCTTAAAGTCCTCCGGATACAGGGCAAAGTGGTCCTGAATCTTCTGCTTCAGCGTGGCGTTGCCCTTGATGCCTCGTCCGGCACCTATCTCCTCCAACAGAATGTTGCGATAGGCAAAGTCGAGCACACCATCCAGCGTGCCCACATAGTCGGCCTGCAACTGGTCCTGACTGAATGGTTTGGTCTCCTGTTCCAGGAACTCCTGCCGCCTGTTCTCCGTCTTGAAATACAACTGACTGGCCAACTGCGGACCGATGCCGAATGCCCAAACCTCGCCAAACACCACGATGTCGCTGTTGATCGTCTCCAGATGCTCACGCAGGCTCTGCAGGAACTCATGTGGCTGTCCCAGCGCATGGTCTATGCGGAAGGCATCTACACCCATGCGGGCCAGTTGCTGAGCCTTCTCTATCATCAGACTCACCACCTCAGGGTTCGTCAGGTTGAACTTGGGCAGATCGCCGAAGCCAAGGAACGATACGAACGCATCGCTGTCCTTGTTCTCGAAGAAGAACCAATCGCGATGCTTGCCGCCGTTCTTCAGCAGTGCCTCCTGAAACATCGGCGCCTCGTACCAGCAATGGTTGGGCACGAAGTCGCAGATAATCTTCATCCCCTTGGCGTGAGCCTCGTCCAGCAGCTGCTGGTAAATCTCCCACGTGCCGAAGTGCGGATCAATCTCGTCGAAGTTCAGCGTGTGGTAGCCGTGATAATTCGCCGATGGATAGATGGGCGACAGCATGATGGCGTTGAACCCCAGATCCTTGATGTAATCCAGTTTATCGATGACACCCTGCAGGTTTCCCCCCAGAAATTCATTCACACTCTTTGGCGGAACCTGCCAATTTCCGTTGAATCTGTCAATCAACAGATGATAGATACGGACTTGATCAAACCATTTCTTCATATCTGTTATTCAAATTATTGTCGGCCATATATAAATCTTCTTAAATCTTGGGACAAATATACGAAAAAACGTGGATTATTTGCCATTTTGTGCTAAGTTTTGAGAAATATTAGGATTTATGGATATCGGAAAGGCATTTAATGTTGCGTTCCTATGAATTATTTGATATGAGTCAAATAATCACTGTGTGCGGACACAATTATACTCTATTATTTTGGTAACCAGCAAATACTTCTTACCTTTGCATTGTCAAAAGACATATTTGAGCTTGTCCCGTTTAACGGGAAAGCGGCGTAAGCCAAAAGGGCTACGTACAGGATAACATTATTAATTTAAGTAGGGGCAAACAGGATAACAAACAACACACAGCCCCGAGTAAAGAAAAGAAAGGGTAAAAAGATGAAAAAGTTGATTTTGACAATGGTAGCAATGCTGAGTATGACAACCGCATTTGCAGAAGAAGAGAAGACAGCTGCAGTAAGCAATTTAGAGGCTTATGAGTTGAACATTAACATGAATAAGCTCTCTATGGCACTGGGTCTGTATAGTGACCAGAAGGAAGCTGTTGAGGAGGTTCATCGCATACTTGCATCCGAGCTGAAGTTCGCAGCCATGTATGGCAAGAAGGATCGTGACGCAATGGTGAAGCGTGCCATCTCTAACGATGTTAAATGGATGCATCACATACTCAACGAGCGTCAGATGCATACTTATCTGACACTGCTCAATGCCACTATGAAGAATCGTGGTATCGTTAAGTAGAATTGTATTGAAATTTTAAAATTAAGTTAGAGGCATTCCTTCGGGGATGCCTTTAATAATATCTGACACCAACCACATCAAAGCGGGAATGCCAATCACAAAGATAAGCAGTCCCAGCAGATAGCCGAATATGTTTGACCTATTCATTTCACAAATCTTATTAAATTTGATGGCAAAGATACTTATTATCTCCTTATTATTCATATCTTTGCATTCAACTTTACATATTATTAAGATGGAATACAGAAAGTACACTAAAAAGCTTGCTTTATTATGTATGCTTTTCCTGCCTTTGACTACAATGGCACAAAAGCAGTATTACCTGCCAACGGCGAGCGCCTCGGACGACGAGAAGGACAAACCGAAGATTGAGGTCTATCTGCCCCAACAGCCTAACGGATGTGCTGTCGTTCTTTGTCCTGGAGGAGCTATGCGATGGTTGTCATGGGAGAGCGATGTGGTGAAGATGGCCTCGTTCCTGAACGAACACGGTATTGCCGCCATCGGACTACGCTATCATCTGAATAAGGCTCCAATGCCACAGGGCATGAAAATGCCGCCGATGGTAGATGTGACACATCCCGAAGCATTCCCGCAGGCCGATGCCAATCCGATGCACACGGCCAGCGGTGACTCCATCATCTTTCTCGCAGCGCAGGATGCCAAGGCTGCCATCCGTATGGTGAGGGAACATGCTGATGAGTGGAAGATCAGCAAAGATAAGATTGGTTTCCTCGGCTTCTCAGCTGGTGGCGGTGTGGCTATCGCAGCCACGATGTCTGCCGACAGTATGGAACGTCCCGACTTTCTCTGCACCAACTTCGGCCCTTCACTGATGCCCGTCAACGTACCGCAGGATGCACCTCCATTGCTCATCATGACGCGTGCCGACCATCCCAATGTGGCTGCAGGTCTTGTTGCTCTGTTCATGGAGTGGAAGAAAGCAGGAGCCAATGCCGAACTCCACATATATGGCGACGGCAAAGGCCCTTACGAACTGATGCCACAGACAGGCGAGACCACCACAGAGACGTGGAGCAGCCAGATGATTCAATGGCTGAAGGCCAAGGCATTGATTGAGTGATTGCATAATTGAACTCTTATGCATCGCATGAAGGAATTATTAAAAGCACTTTCGTAATTATGACACAGTTTAGAGACATGAGGCGCAAACACCAGCAGCTCTCAGAGGAAGAGAGCATTGCTATATTGCAGAAGGCAACGGCAGGAACACTGGCATTGCTTGGTGACGACGATTATCCCTATGCCGTTCCCATCAGTTATGTTTATTACGATGGGAAGTTATACTTCCACAGCGCATTGGCTGGCCATAAGGTGGATGCTATCCGCAAGTGTGATAAGGCATCTTTCTGTGTCATCGAGCAGGATAATGTACAGCCAAAGAAATACACCACCTTCTTTCGCAGCGTAATTGCTTTCGGCAGAATCCATATCATCAAAGATGAGCAGGAGAAGTTAGAAACAGCCTGTATGCTTGGCAACCGCTACAATCCAAACGATGATGAGATTCTTCGTCAGGAGATGGAGAAAGGTTTCTCCCGTATGCAGATGATTCGTTTTGATATCGAGCATCTGACAGGAAAAGAAGCTATTGAACTTACTAAGCAACGTAGTAAATGACAGAGAAAGAGATGTCGTCTTTCTTCATAGCATGCTCACTATTGGCTGCAAGGTCTTGAAATCTACATAGTCAACCTTCTTCCCGTATGTCTCCAGAATGATCTTTGACTCGGCATTGAGCTCTTCTTCAGGCATTTTCGATAGTCTACTATGCATAAACTTCATCATCAACTTATGCTTTATTCCCATAGTGCTATAGTCGATAGCCCCACGAAGATGAAATATCTTGTTTTCGTCGTAGAAATGTGCAGGAATTTGAGACTTGATATTATTGCGGATATATCTGATATTCTCTTCATCTTGCGGGTCAACCAGACCGACTGTTATAACTATTAGTTCCTGGCTGGTGACAGTCGCTGCAAACGTCTTCAATCCTAAGACGCTGCCAGCAAATAGTGCTCCCATGTATATGATACGTTCATAGTTCTGGATGTTCTCAGTATCTTTACAACTTACGCATTTAATTCCGGTGATAGCGGATAAGCATTCCGCATATCGCTTTGTGGAGCCGTATTGACTGGCATATATTATAATGGTATGTTTCATTTTGACAAATAACCAATTAGTATGATTTGAATAATGAGAATCATATAATATAGCAGAGCATTTGACATCACTTTTTTTCTTTTGTAAATGCGTAAACTGCAAGTGTTGGTAAAAGAACCAATAGCAACAAAGAAACTTCTACAACTGCATACGACCCAAAGTAATCGACCAATGTCTGGAACTTCAGAACTCCATCAACCAGCAAGACCAAAAGGGCAAACCAGCAGAGGAAGAATATTGCCGAATACTTGATTTTCCGTTTCTTCAGTTTCATATCCTGTTTAGTTTTGTTTCTCTAAGTAATCAAACAGTTCAATGGTTCCTGATTCCTCCTCGATATTGAGATTTGGTACTTTCTCCACCATTCTTGTGGTGCCACTGGCCTTATTAACATAGAAATGTACAAAAGCACCTGTGTAGCTTCGAAAAACCACATGATACGTAGAGTCCGTCTCTTCACCCATTTGCACATACATGATGTCGGGATTGTCCTTTGCTACGCTCCAGTCATATTCCCTATGGCAATAGTTGTTCACACCCTCAAAAGCCGTTTCTTTCGTAATGGTTCTTAGCGT
>JAEEGH010008756.1_pt1 | contig 23730 bp, 19 predicted proteins | sample 9134181 | NCBI WGS metagenome assembly JAEEGH01 (sample SAMN16246544, study PRJNA631951) | gut metagenome | biome: gut microbiome; feature: rumen; material: DP-attached | host: Bos | place: Iran: Karaj | collected 2018-10
AGAAACAGCGACTTATAATATTATCCACACGTGAATTGGTCGGGAAAGCTTTCGGTCCCAGCGTTCGCGACGGTGTATACTACAGTGAGACCAGGCTGAGCCGAAAAGGTGATGTCGTCCCCAAACTTACCGAAATTCTCAAGAGGGATTAACAACTCGCATATAAAACAAAAAGCACCGGCATTACTGCTGGTGCTTTTTCTTGCTCCTCAAGCAGGACTTGAACCTGCGACCCCCTGATTAACAGTCAGGTGCTCTAACCAACTGAGCTATTGAGGAAGGTTAATCCCCGTTCGGGATTGCAAAGGTACAACAAAAACACATTTATCCAAATATTTTTGAACATTTTTTTGTGTACCTTTGTATGAATAATCTGAAGCTTGAGATGGACATCGACCTTTTCTCGGACATAGTCAAGAACCTTATTCTTGACAATGATGAAGTTACGTTGCCAGGAGTAGGAACGTTCGTTTCGGAATTGGTACCATCTTCATTCTCGGACAAAGGCTACACCATCAATCCTCCATACCGCCGCCTGTCATTCCGCCAGCGTTGGAATGAAGAAGACGACATGCTGGTCAGGTTCTATTCGGAGACCAACGGGACCGATCCGGAAACCTCCCGCAGGATTCTCACCGACTTCCTGAACGGACTGAGGGAGACCCTGCAATCAAAGAAAGTAGTACCCATGCCCGGACTGGGCAGGCTGAGGGCGACGAAGGAGAATACTTTTTTCTTCATAGCCGATGAAGACCTGGACATCTACCCGTACGGCTACGGCCTGGAACCTGTCTCCCTGAAGACGCATGAGGAGACCCCGGAAGAAGTCGCCGCCGCGGTCCAGGACCTTCAGGAGATAGTCGAATCCGCTCCGGTCGAAGCTGTTGAACCCGAGGAAGCTTTTGTCCGGGAGGAACCGGTACGCACGAAGGGCCCGGTGAACTGGGCTTTCGTGATACCCCTGTTCATCGTGTGCGCGGTCGCCCTTTTCTTCATCGTATTCTTCATCATGGTGAAATTCACGCCGGGATTGCTGGATTCCATCCTATACTCTCCTGAGGAACTCAGGATCATCAATCATCCGCTGTCATGAAAGAATTGTTCTTGGGCCCTGGGATCGCCCATTCCATCCTGGTCTTTGCCGTAGTTATCGGCTTCGGGCTATGGCTCGGACGTTTCAAGGTCAAAGGGGTTTCGATCGGTTCCACATGGATCCTTTTCGTGGCCATAGTACTGAGCCATTTCGGAGTCAGGGTCGACTCCACCGTCATGAGCTTCATGAAGGATTTCGGCCTGATCCTTTTCATCTTTTCCATTGGACTCCAGGTCGGTCCCGGTTTCTTCCATTCCTTCAAGAAAGGTGGACTCAAGCTCAACCTCCTGGCGCTTTGCCTGGTGCTTCTGGCCGTGGTGGTGACTCTGTGCATCCATTTCGTGACCGGTGAGGACCTGAAGACGATGGTAGGAGTAATGTCAGGAGCCGTTACGAATACTCCCGGTCTGGGTGCCGCCCAGCAGACTCTTGGTGATGCGATGCGGGCAGACGGAATCCTTTCCTCGGAAGTGACGCACGCAACTTCAGGATTGGCTTCCGCATATGCCGTGGCCTATCCTCTGGGTGTCCTTCTGGTAATCGGACTGATGATATTGTTCAGATCTCTTTTCAAGGTGGATCTGGAACAGGAGAGAACGGAACTGGAAAAGGAAGACGAGGTGGAAGGCAATGCCAGGAGGATGCACTGCGAGGTGGAGAATCCGGCTGTCTTCGGTCAGAAGCTTTCCCATGTGACCGATGGCATTGCGGGGGATTTCGTGGTGTCCAGGATACTTCATGACGGGGTCATATCCATCCCCGGTCCCGACACCGTCCTTCATAAGGGAGACAAACTCTTGATAGTGACTACCCAAAGCGATGTCGACCATATCCGCATCCTCTTCGGGAAGGAGGTCCCCATGCACCTCAAGGACTGGCAGAAGATTGATTTCAAGACTGCCACCAGGCGCGTCGTCGTCACCAGGCCATCCTTGACCGGTACCAAACTCAAGGATCTGAATATCAGGACGAAGTTCGGAGTCAGCGTGACCAGGGTAACCAGGGCTGGAATCGACCTGGTCGCCAGGCCCGGCCTTATCCTGCAGATGGGTGACAGCCTGAGGATAGTCGGCCCGGAGCAGGGACTCGATGCCGTGTCGGACCTTGTAGGGAACAAGACTACCAACCTTGACAAGCCGAACCTTATCCCCTTGTTCTTCGGCATCGCGCTCGGAGTACTCCTTGGAAGCATTCCTCTGAGGTTCCCCGGCATTCCTGAGCCGATAAAACTCGGACTTGCCGGAGGCCCACTGATCATAGCCATACTGCTCGGTTATTTCGGCCCCAGCTGGAAGATAACCATCTACACCACCAAGAGTGCCAACATGATGCTCCGTGAGATAGGTATATCCTTCTTCATGGCTGCAGTGGGACTTGGCGCCGGCCAGGGTTTCGTCAGTTCCATTATCGGGGGTGGTTACATGTGGATCCTCTATGGCGCCCTCATTACGTTCATTCCGGTACTCGTAATCGGCCTGGTGGGCAGGTACGCCTGCAAGTTGAATTTCTATCAGATCTGCGGCCTGATATCCGGCGGCACAACCGACCCGGCCGTGCTTGCCTTTACCCAAGGGGCTTATGGAACTGATTATCCTTCCGTGAATTATGCAACGGTTTATCCTCTATCGATGTTCATGAGGGTGCTGGTTGCCCAGTTGTTGGTCCTTTTTGCCATTGCTTGACGATGTTCGAACTTATTTATCCGGTCGATCCGGCACCTGTCCTTCCGTTACCCACTGCCGATAACCCCGGAATCACGACCCGCATCAGGGGGGAGATGGTCCCTGTAGTAGAGGAGAACGGGCTTGTGATCGGCCAGGCTTCACGCTATGATGTCCATGGAGGTATCAAGCTGTTGCATCCGGTGGTGCATCTCCATATCATCAACCGGAAAGGAGAACTGTTCATCCAGAAAAGGTCGATGAGGAAACGGCAGTTTCCGGGGATGTGGGATACGGCTGTCGGAGGACATGTGGATTATGGCGAGCTTCTGGAGGCCGCCTTGTTCAGGGAAGCATTCGAGGAACTGGGTTTCAGCGGTTTCAACCCGATCTACATCAAAACCTACCTTTGGGAGTCTTCCCGGGAGAAGGAACTTGTCAATGTCTTTGCGGCTGTCGGCAATTTCGATCTGTCGCCATCGAACGACGAAGTCACGGAAGGCCGCTACTGGACTATGGATGAAATCTCCGGATCCATAGGCAAAGGCGTCTTCACCCCGAATTTCGAACAGGAATTCGAATCGCTCAGGGATACTTTGCTTGCGTTGTTGTGATGGGCGGGGAGATCGACAAATTCATCAATGACCAGCTTTCTGTCTGGCCTTTGGCCGCTGAGAACTACAGGGACCTGAAGAAGGTGTCCGTAAAGACTCTGACAGTTGGAGGACTCGGAGTCATACTGCAGCACAATCCCTGCAGGACCATCTCTTCCGATGCAGCCACCGATCCTGCTTCCATCGCTGCCAGGCCCTGCTTCCTCTGCCCGGAAAACAGGCCTTCGGAGCAATACAACATCGAATTCGAAGGACGGAAGGGGAAGATGTACCGGATAACGCTCAATCCTTTTCCGATTTTCCCCCGCCATCTGGTGATTTCCAGTTTCCGCCATCTGCCGCAGGCAATCTGGAAGCGTTATCAGGATATGCTGGATTTTGTCCGTGAGAATGAGGACTTCACCTGTTTCTACAATGGTCCGAAGTCAGGCGCATCCGCTCCCGACCATATCCACTTCCAGGCATGCCCACGGAAGCTCATGCCGCTTGAGAACCGTGTGGAGTCCCTTCTTGGAACCGGAGGAAGCGGTTCCCTCGAATACCTTTCCGGTATCAGGGAGGCAAGGCTGTATCATCTGAAGGAATATGCCAGGGGAGTGTTCGTTATCTGTGCCGAAACAGCCAAGTCCCAGGCAAAGCTTTTTTACAGGCTTCTGGATTGCTCGCCGGTCAAGGATGGTGATTCCGAGCCGAGGATCAACGTAATCAGCTGGCATTCAGCCGGAGAATACCGCACCATAGTCATTTTCAGGGAGACCCATCGTCCGCATCATTATTTCCTGGAAGGGCCTGACCGGATTGCCATGAGTCCCGGCTGTGCCGATATGGGTGGAGTGTTCGTGGCCCCGAGGAAGGAAGATTTCGACAAGATGGATTCCGCCCTGCTGGAAAGGATAGTCGATGAAGTGACTATCCCTGAAGAAGATGAGCATGGCATAATATGGCGTCTCACCAGGGACCAGAAGAAACTGGAGGTGGGGATAATGTCCGCCGACGAAATAGTATTCGAGATCATTTCGGACGGGGCCGGTCCGCAGAAGGTTTCCTTTCAGGACGGAAGGATCTCATACAACGGAACGCTGTACGACGAGTTGTATTTCGATGCCCAGACCGAGTCGACCATGTTTTCGGAGCCTTCTTTCATCCTCTACGGGGTGACCATAGGAGTCGATTTCCATTGGGAGCGTAAGGTCACACAGAAGTTCGCAGGGACCTTGAAGTTCATTGTGGATCAAGGTAAGGTCCTGGCGGTGAACATCGTGGGCATCGAAGATTATCTCCTCAGCGTAATATCATCGGAGATGAAGGCCTCTGCCGGGCTCGAGTTCCTGAAGGCGCATGCGGTGATCTCCCGTTCGTGGGTGATGGCCCAGATCGCCAGGCGGGATTCTTCTTCAGGGAAGGATGATGCCGCCGCTACGGCAACTCAGGCTGATGCAGTCCCCGGGGGACACGAGTTTATCAAATGGTTCGACCACGATGACCACACGCGCTTCGATGTCTGTGCCGATGACCATTGCCAGCGCTATCAAGGTTTGTCCATGGTCGTTGGTGAGACTGCCCGCAAGGCTGTCGACCAGACCTGGGGGATGGTGCTGACATATGATGGGAGGATCTGCGACGCCCGATTCTCGAAATGCTGCGGGGGTCGTATGGAACTTTTCAGCACGTGTTGGGAGGATCAGGATCCGCCATACCTGAGATCCCTTCCCGACACTCCGGACTGGAAGGAAGGGGCGGAACCTTTCTGCGACACTGATGATAAGGCCATCCTTTCGCAGGTTCTCAATGACTATGACCTTGAAACAAAGGATTTCTTCAGGTGGAGGACTGAATATTCCAGAAAGGAACTGTCGGAACTTGTGAACAGGCGTTCGGGTGTGGAATTCGGCGAGATCAAGGACCTGGTTCCTGTCGAGCGCGGTCCTTCCGGAAGGCTGAAGAAGCTTCGCGTTGTCGGGAGCAAGTCCTCAATGGTGATAGGCAAGGAACTGATAATCAGGAAGTGGCTTTCTGAATCCCATCTGAAGAGTTCGGCGTTCAGCATCAGCTGGGACGGCGACCGTCTCGTACTGGATGGCTCTGGATGGGGCCACGGTGTCGGCCTGTGCCAGATCGGAGCAGCCGTGATGGGTGCCAAGGGGTACAGGTATGACGAAATATTGAATCATTATTATCCGGGAGCTTCATTGACAAGAATATGAAAACAAAAGGATCTCCATGGCTCTGGGTCCCCACGCTTTATCTCGTGGAAGGCCTTCCATACGCCATAGTCAACACCATCGCCCTCGCCGTGTTCAAGGATATGGGCGTGGACAACGGAACCCTCGGCCCTTTGACGACCCTGATCAGCCTGCCGTGGCTGATCAAACCTCTATGGAGTCCGTTCATGGACATATTCAGGAGCAAGAGATGGTGGATCCTGCTTACGCAGTTCACGATGCTTGCCGCACTGGCAGTGATCGCCTTCTGTCTCCCGTTCTGTTCGATGTCGGTTCTGCTGGCGCTTTTCGTCATTGTGGCATTCGCCTCCGCTACCCACGACATCTCGGCCGACGGTTATTACATGCTTGCCCTTGACCGCCAGCATCAGTCCGCTTTCGTCGGCATCCGCAATACTTTCTACAGGGGTGGTCTGGTCCTGGGCCAGGGCCTGCTGGTGATGTTGGGAGGAGTATTGCAGAAACGCCTCGGCGACGTTCCGCGTGCCTGGGCGTTCGTCCTCCTGATTTCCGCTGTCCTTCTGGCCTGCATCGCCGTCTACCATCTGTTCATCCTGCCCAGGCCGGAAGAAGACAAGGACAGGCGTGATGTCGGGTCTTCCGCCCGTATCTGGTCGGAATTCGCCGAATCATTCCGCTCTTTCTTCATGAAGGAAGGGGTATGGTGGGCGATAGCGTTCCTGCTCCTTTTCCGCCTGCCTGAAGCTCTCTCCCTCAATCTTCTCTATCCTTTCTTCAAGGACGGTACGGAAGTAGGGGGTCTTGGAGCCGGAACCGAGATGTATGGCCTGGTCTACGGGACTTTCGGAGTGGTGGCCCTGCTGCTGGGCGGAATACTTGGAGGAATATTCGCATCCAGGTACGGCTTGCGTAAATCCATGTGGCCGATGGCCCTGTCGCTTGCCCTGCCATGCGTGGTCTATCTGCTTATGGCCCTCTTCCATCCTTCCGGGGTCTGGCCGATCGGTTCATTGATCGTCATTGACCAGTTCGGATACGGCTTCGGATTCACGGCTTATACCCTCTTCATGATGCAGTTCGTGGACGGACCCCTGAAGACGTCCCATTATGCCATATGTACCGCCTTCATGTGGCTGTCCATGAAACTCCCCGCGCTGGTTGCCGGTTATCTTCAGCAGTGGCTCGGCTATGTGGGATTCTTTACGTTGGTGATGGTGTCCTGCCTGGGGACATTCCTGGCGGCCGTCATCGCCCGTTCCAAGATCCTTCCCCGGATCGAGGAACAGTAACCGCTTATTTGTCCTATGATTATGAAGAACCATTGTTTCTTTTTGGCAGCGGCCCTTCTGCTGACCTATTGTGCGCATGCTTCCGGGAACGTATCGGATACCAGAGGCAACGGTCAGGATACCACTGTGGTCAAGGTCGGCATCGAGGTGCTGGAAAGCCGCGGCTTCGACGGACTCGTCGGAAAGAGGGTCGGTCTGGTTACCAATCCCAGCGGAGTCGACCGCAACCTTCGTTCGACAATCGATATCCTGAACGAAGCCGGGCAGGTGGACTTGCGTAAACTCTTCGCCCCGGAGCACGGAGTCCGCGGTGACGTCTACGCCGGAGGCCGTGTCCAGGACGGCAAGGATCCGGGGACGGGACTCCCGGTCTATTCCGTATACGGCTCTACCCGTAAGCCCACGCCCGAGATGCTCAGCGGCCTGGATGTGGTCGTTTATGACATCCAGGATGTCGGCAGCCGTTCGTACACTTTCATCAGCACCCTGGGACTAGTGATGCGCGCCTGCGCAGAACAGGGGATAGAGGTCATGGTCCTGGACAGGCCGAACCCTCTCGGCGGAAACAAGGTCGAAGGGTGCCTGGTCGAGGACGGATTCCATTCGTTCGTGAGCGAGTTCAAGATACCTTATATATACGGACTTACGGTTGGGGAGCTGGCCTGGCTGATCAATGATGAGGGCCTGAACTGCGGGGAAAGGGGCAACGAGAAACCTCTGAAATGCGACCTGACCGTCATCCCCATGGAAGGCTGGCACAGGAATATGCTCTATTCCGATACAGGTCTGCCGTGGGTACTGCCTTCCCCGAATATTCCGTACCCGCAGTCTGCGATCGATTATCCTTCTGCCGGTATAGCGGGAGAATTCCAGGGCTACCTGAACATCGGCATAGGCTATACCCTGCCGTTCGAAGTCTTTGCCGCCGAGTGGATCGATGCTGACAAGCTCAAGGCAAGGCTCGACAGCTACAACCTTCCCGGGATAGCCTTCCGGACAATCCATTTCAAGCCTTTTTCGGGCTCTTCCCAGGGTGTCCTCCTGCACGGAGTCCAGTACCATTATACAGATTTTGATGCAGCTTGCTGTACGTTGACCCAGTTCTATGTGATGCAGGCCGTCCATGAACTTTATCCCTCAAAAAACCCGTTCAAGCTATCTGGAGGGCGTAATGGGATGTTTGATAAAGTTTGTGGTACGGATTATGTAAGAACGACTTTTGAGAAGCGACTGAAAGTCGAAGACATCGCAGACTACTGGTCCAAGGATGTTGAAAGTTTCAAGGAGCTCTCCAGAAAGTACCTGATGTACGATAACAACTAAAACTCCTTACGATATGAAAAACATCTTCAAGTTTGCAATCGCATCAATAGTGGCAGCAGCCATGGTTGCATTCCCTGCAGATTCATACTCTCAGGCAAGAAGCTCTTCGGGTCGTTCCGGAGGCGCTACCTCATCACAGAATAGATCTTCAGTCAGTAGTTCTTCAAGCACCCGCAGCTCCGCCTCGGCCTCCAGGTCTCAGGTAAGCTCAGGTTCTTCCCAGAGAAGTTCCTCCGGAAGTGTTTCCAGGAGCACTACTGCTTCCAGTTCCAGAAGTTCTTCCGCCACCACCTCCAGGGCCCCTCAGGTCAACCCCGGCTCCTCTTCACGCAGCTCTTCGACTGCTTCCCGCAGTTCCGCTACGGTTACCAGGCAGCAGGTAGACAACGGCTCCCGCTCTTCGACCGGCTCCCGCAGTTCTTCGACTGCCTCCCGCAGCTCCGCAACAACCGCGCGCAGCTCTTCGACCAGCTCCAGAAGCTCTTCTGCCACCGCGAGGGATCCTCAGGTAAATCCCGGCTCATCTTCCCGCAGCTCTGCAACTACTGCACGTAGCTCCGCTTCTTCTTCCCGTAGTTCAGGTGCCAGGGTAGCCCAGCCGATCGGTTCTTCTTCCAGGAGCAGCGTTGCTCGCGGAACTGCCGACAATTCCAGAAGGGAGCAATCCCGCAGTGTCGGCAATGCCACCAGGAACGGACTTGCTTCCTATGACAAGAGCATGGCTCGCACCGGAAACGATGTGATGCACGAGACCCGCAATGACTTCATGAGGATCGGCGAGGACAGGAATGTCCACAGGATCCCTCCGAGGGAGCGCGACTTCCTGCCTTACAACCATCCCGGTCACTTCTGGGGACATGCTCCTCACTTCTACGGATACAGGGTCAACTACCTGCCGCCTCGTTACAGGAGGCTCACCTACTGGGGAATTGACTACTGCTTCTACGACGGAATCTACTACAGGCCTTACAATGGGTTCTGGGTAGTCTGCAGACCTCCTTTCGGAGTATGCATCGACCTGGCGATCTCCGACCTTGTATTTTCCACCGTGCGCTTCGCGTACTACTGCAATACATACAGGGTGTTCAGGGCCATCGACTCCAATAACAGGATCATCGATGAGCAGAACAGGATCATCGCCCAGAATAATGCCACCATAGCCGCTCAGAACAGCGCCTTCGCCCTGAATACTACCAGAGCCAACGACGCTTACTCCCTGGCGGACAGGCTCGGACTCGTGCAGAGCTTCGCCTACGCGAACCAGCCTTACTACTATCAGGACGGCGTATTCTACATCGTCAACTCCAAGGGCCAGTACGAGGTCATCGTACCTCCGGCCGGAGCCCTTGTCGAGGAGTTGCCTGATGATTACGATATCATCACCCTGGATGGTATGGACTTCTACAAGGTCGACGACACCGTATACCGCACCACTCTCGTGGAGGGCAAGCCCTATCTCGAGGTCCTCGGACAGATGTACGGCAAACTCGCCCAGAAGTACAATTACAACTCCAACGGTGTAACGTACAGCAATCTCTATTGATTAGATGGACAATCTGAAGAAACTTTTCGAAAGTTATACAGGTCAGACAGTCACTGATGCGGAGGAGCTCAACTCTTCCGGAAGCAACAGGAGATATTTCCGCCTCAAGGGCGGAAATATTTCCATTATTGGGGTTATCGGAACTGACAGGGATGAGAATATCGCATTCATCCAGTTGAGCCGCCATTTCCTGGAAAAGGGTATCAGGGTGCCAAGGGTCCTGGCCGTATCCGACGACAATATGCGGTATATCCAGGAGGATCTGGGGGATGATCAGCTCTACAAGCTTGTGTCCCATGGCAGGGAGACAGGGGAGTACAGTTCATATGAATGCAGGTTGCTCTGCCAGGCTATGGAGATGCTTCCGAAGATCCAGTTCAGGGGTGCCGTGGGCGTGGACTGGTCGGTCTGCTATCCAGAGCCCGCATTCAACGAGAGGATGGTGATGTTCGACCTCAACTATTTCAAGTACTGTTTCCTCAAGGCTACGGGGCTTGAATTCAACGAGGTCAGGCTCCAGGAAGACTTCGAGCGCCTCAAGGATGACCTTATGCAGGATATGGGCGATACTTTCATGTACCGTGACTTCCAGGCCAGGAACGTGATGGTCAAGGACGGGAATCCGTATTTCATAGATTTCCAGGGCGGCCGGAAAGGCCCCATCTATTATGATGTAGCTTCCTTCGTCTGGCAGGCCAGAGCCCGCTATCCGGAGAAGCTGCGCAAGGAACTTGTCCAGGCATATCTTACTGCCCTGAAGGGTTATGTGAAAGTCGACGAGGCCCATTTCCACGAAAGGTTGAGGCTCTTCGTGCTGTTCAGGACCCTGCAGGTCCTGGGAGCCTATGGTTTCAGGGGATATTTCGAGAAGAAGCCCCATTTCCTTGCCAGCGTCCCTTACGCCCTGAGCAATCTCAGGCGCCTTCTGCAGAAGCCGTTCTCCGATTATCCCTACCTCAACGAGATCCTCACGAAGCTTACCACGATGGCCCAGTTCAACAACATCGCGGAAGACAAGCGTTTGGAAGTGGGCATATTCAGTTTCGCATACAAGAAAGGCATTCCGGTGGACAATTCCGGCAATGGTGGAGGTTTCGTATTCGATTGCAGGGCCATCAACAACCCCGGCAAGTATGAGCATTACCGCCAGTTCACGGGATTGGATCCGGAGGTGATCAAGTTCCTGGAGGATGACGGAGGGATAACCAAGTTCCTGGAGAACGTGTATTCTATGGTGGACAATCATGTCAAGTGCTTCATGGAGAGGAAGTTCACCCATTTGCAAGTGTGTTTCGGCTGCACAGGCGGGCAGCACAGGTCTGTCTATTGTGCGGAGCATCTCGCCCGTCACCTCTCCGAGAAATTCGATATCAAGATCACCCTGTCCCACAGGGAACTCGACATAGAAAAGATCCTCTGATATGAAAGCCATGGTTTTCGCGGCAGGTCTGGGCACCAGATTGAAGCCGATTACCGACACCATGCCCAAGGCGTTGGTCCCTGTAGGCGGCAAGCCGCTTCTGTACCATGTCGTGACCAAACTGAAGGCCGCAGGCTTCGATGACATCGTCATCAATGTCCACCATTTCGCCGATTCGATCATCGATTATGTCCACGGCCAGGATGATTTCGGGATAAAGGTCTCTTTTTCCGAGGAGAGGGATCTCCTCCGTGAGACTGGAGGAGGCATCAGGCATGCAAGGCCGTTGCTGGAAGGCGGCAGTTTCCTTGTCCATAACGTGGACATACTCTCGGATCTTGATTTGGAATGGTTCCTTTCCCAGGCCCGGCCGGGGGCGCTTTCGAATATCCTTGTGAGTGAAAGGGAGACCCAGAGGTACCTGCTTTTCGATGATGAGATGAGGATGGTCGGATGGACCAATGTCGCCACCGGTGAGGTACGCTCTCCCTATCAAGGCTTGGCCCCCGGGAAGTACCGCAAGTTCGCTTTTGACGGGGTGCACTTGATTTCTGACGGAATATTCACTATATTTGATGATGACGGCTGGGGGGAGAGGTTCTCAATAATGGATTTCTACATCAGGGAATGTGACGTACATCCGATTTACGGCATCGTCCCGGAGCATTTGAGAATGATGGATATCGGGAAAGCCGGAACCCTTAAGGACGCTGAGGAATTCGTTTCATCACTCAAATAACAACGCATTATGGCAAAATCAAAATTCTGGTCCGAATTCAAGGAATTCGCGATGAAAGGCAATGTCATTGACATGGCAGTCGGTGTGGTCATCGGCGGTGCTTTCGGTAAAATCGTCACCTCCCTTGTAAGTGACATCATCATGCCTCTTGTTGGAGCCCTGTGCGGCGGACTCAACTTCACGGATTGGAAGTGGGTTGTCAAGCAGGCCGTGGTGGAAGGTGGAGAGGTTGTCAAGCCTGAGGTTGCCCTCACATGGGGAAACTTCCTTCAGGTGATCTTCGACTTCATCATCATCGCGCTGTGTATCTTCGCCGTCATCAAGGGTATCAACAAGGCCAAGGCTCTTTCCGAGAAGAAGGAGGAAGCCCCTGCCGAGCCTGAGGCACCCGCACCCAAGCCGGATGATGTCGTGCTTCTCGAAGAGATCCGCGACCTTCTGAAGAACAAGTAGTCTACGGCTGCTGACAGTTTTGTGGCGCTCGCCTGATCTTGTATCCGGTAAGCGCTATTATTATACTCATCAACGGACTGATCAGGTTGAAGAAGCAGAAAGGAAGATAGGCTATCGTGGCTACGCCGAGTATGGTGGATTGTGTCATGCCGCAGCTGCTCCAGGGGAAAAGGGGAGAGGTGACCGTGGCGGAATCCTCCACGGCACGGCTCAGGAGCCTGTCTTCATAGCCCTCCCGGTTATACACATCCTTGAATATGCTGGAGGTGAGTATGATGGAAAGATACTGGTCGGATACTATTCCGTTCAGGGTGGTGCCGGTCACGACAGTCGATGCTACCAGGCTCCCGCGCCGCTTGCTGAAAGGGAGGAGGAGGGATGCAAGGTGATGGAGCATCCCGCTGGCCTTCATGGCTGCGCCGAAGCACATGGCGCATATGATCAGGTAAACCGTATTCAGCATTCCTACCATGCCCCTGGTCGTGACAAGATTGTTGACATCCGCATTCCCCGTGTCCACCGATACCGAGTCATAGATGGTTTCCACGATGCCGGTAAACATCACCTTCCAATGTACGCCTGAAGAAACCTTCGCTCCGATGCCTTCGATGATCTGTGGCTGGAATACCAGGGCGGCTATAGCAGCAAGGACAATTGACAGGGCGAGAACCATGATCGCAGGCATCTTCCTGGCGATCATGACAACGGTTATGACAGGCACAACCATCAGCCATGGTGTGATCCTGAAGCTGCCGCCAAGCACGTCCGTAAACTTGCTGATGCTTTCTGAGTCGGCCCCGGGGTGGGAGAGACCGAGTATCAGGAATATGATCAGGGTGATGGTGATCGAAGGGACGGTCGTGAACAGCATGTACCTGATATGCTCGAACAGGGGTACCTTGTTCAGCGAGGATGCCATGACTGTCGTGTCTGACATCGGGGATATCTTGTCCCCGAAATAGGCTCCGGAGATGATTGCGCCCGCTATCAGCCCTTCGCTGAATCCTTCAGCCTTACCTATTCCCATCAATGCGATTCCGATCGTCGCGATCGTGGTCCAGGAACTTCCTATCATGATTGAAACCAGGGCGCAGATGACGCATGCCGTGAGCAGGAACACCTTCGGGCTGATTATCTTGACTCCGTAGTAGATAAACGTGGGCACGATGCCGCTCATCGTCCAGGTACCGCTTATGGCTCCGATGAGGAAGAGTATGACGATAGCGGTAGTGACATCTCCGATGTTGCTTCTGATCGCTTCTTCGAAGTCCTGCCACGGAACCTTGAACAGCCACATCGCTAGCCAGATACATATCCCGGTCGAGACAAGCAACGAAACCTGGCTGGCGCCGAGTATGGCGTCGCTGCCGAAAATGCTGATGTCAAGTGCGAGCAGTATAACCAGGACCAGGACAGGAATCAGGGAAATTCCAAGCCGAAACAAGGTTCTTTTCTTCATTTTTGCCGTGTTCGTTCCACAAGTGGCTGCAAGATAAAAATTTTTTTATCATTTTTATGCAAGATTTCCAAAACACGGGATTTGGAGAGTAGAAGCTATGAAAGAAAGAATCAACAAGTTGAAGACCTTTGTTGTTGCCTTGACCCTTCTCGCCGCATTTTCGTGCGCCGGGTTGGACGATGACATGGATTCGCCTTCCGTGAATACTACTGCAGATGTGACAAGCATGCAGGAAAGCATCAGGTGGGCGAATGCGATCGTTACCGTCAGGACAGCTTCCTCAGGAAGGAGTTATTTCCAACTGAGCGACGATTCTACTCTTGATCCTTTGGGATGGCAGAATCCTTTCAGCAAGGAGGTGAGGGCCCTTGTGGCATACTCCGAGCTGACGGATAAGAGCGATTTCTGCACAAGGTCGGTAAAGGTCGAACGGATTGATTCGATAGTGACCAGGGACGCTGCATACATTTCGGTGGAGAGTGACCTCAAGGAAGGTTCTCCCTATCCGGTGTTTTCGGTCCCAGTCGGTTACAAGACGACAAGCGAGATGCTGAATGCCAGCAGCCCTTTGGAAATCGTCAGCGATGACGGCCGTACAGACTGGATGACTTTTTCCGAAGATGGATATCTTATGATACATTTCGCCACCTTCTGGGGAGAGGTAACCCAGCATACGGTCAACCTCTATGCCCTGCAGGACCATCCGGACCATCTTTACATTGTCCACAAGGACAACGGAGACCTTCAGAGCACCTGGAAAGAAGGATTGGTAGCATTCAAGATATGCCATCTGTATCCGTTCAGGAAGGACGGATACAACAATCCGGAATCAATCGTCCTCCATTGGATGTCATTCAATGGGGAGAAATCAGTTGTATTGAAGTACGGTAAAAGGGCTGTTGAAAGGTAGTGTTGGCTGAGGGAACAGAGAAGAGGGTCGTTGAAAGGGCCAAGAACGGAGACAGGACGGCAATCAGGCAGATATATGACTGCTACTCAGGGTATCTTGCCGCCACCTGCTCGAGGTTCCTGCCCGATCCGACGGACCAGCGGGATGTCCTGCAGGACAGTTTTGTGAAGATATTCACTTCCTTGGACAAGTTCGATTTCAAGGGTGAAGGTTCTTTGAAAGCATGGATGCGGCAGGTGACAGTCAACGAAGCCTTGAAGCTGCTGAGGAAACGGAAAAGGTCACCCTTCGTCAAACTGGAACTGGATGTTCCTGACGATGATGTGGGACCGGAGGAGGAGCCGGATGTCGGGGATGTCCCGAGGCAGGTCATCCAGGGATTTGTCCAGGACCTGCCGGAAGGCTACAGGACGGTGCTCAACCTGTACGTCTTTGAAGAGAAGAGTCACCGGGAGATTTCCCGGTTGCTGGGAATCTCGGAAAGCACTTCGGCATCACAGCTTCACAGAGCCAGGCAGATACTGGCGAGAAAGATAAAGGAATATAAAGAAAAGACGGTTATAAAGCGATGAAAAAAGATTGGTTAGACAGCATCAGGGAAAGGATGGACGGCTATGAGTCGTCTGTCCCCGACGGGCTGTGGGACGAGATCGAGGCTTCCGTCTTTTCCGAAAGCAAGAAAAGCCGGAGGGTTATCCTGCCCTGGGTTTGGGGACTTGCAGCTGCCGCAGCGGTGGCGCTGGGAGTCTTCGCAGGCGTGCGCCTGATGGACAGGAATACGGATATTCCCCGTACAGCAGAACAGCCAAAAGAGAGCCGGGACTCCTTATCGATATCAAAACCTTCTTCTTCAGTTGACCTAGTTGGAGCCCCGGCATCTTCTGGATCCTTGATAGCCCAGGCAGCAGAACCCAGGACGGTCAGCAGGCCGGCTGTCATGCCCGTGACTGAAACGGTTCCGGAACCAGAGGATATAATTCCGGTTACGGTTCCGGTCCAGGTACAGGAAGAACTCCCGCTCCAGGAAGATGTTCCGGTCCAGGAAGTGGCGGATCCCCAGGAGGTTGCGATTGCTATAACTGATGAGCAGCCCAATAAGGAGCCCGATGTTTTCAAGACGGACCATGACGGCGAAGACTGGTCCGGATACCGTTCCGCAACACAGGATGACGGGCATTCCGGTTCCGGCCTGCCTTCCGCGGGTCTTTCGTTCTCGAGCACGTCCCGTGAACTGCATGATATCACCACCGTGGATACCAAGATGTTCTATCTGGGTGCGGCTCCTGACGCGACCCGTGAATCGGGAGGACGTTTCGAAGCGGTCCGCGGTGTCTCCTATTCAGGCCGGCATGCCGAAAAATATGCGGCGGCGGACATGAACAAGACCGAGTCGGATCCGGTGACAAAGAGCGAGGAACACAGGAGGCCTGTAAGGGCATCGCTTACCTTCCTCTTCCCTCTGAATGACGTCCTTGGCATTGAATCGGGAGTTTCCTATTCAATCCTGCGCAGTGCGTTCTCGACATCTTCCGGACTGAGGGTCTCGGATGTATCGCAGACTATGGGACTGGTAGGCATCCCGCTGAACCTCAAGGCCGAAGTATTCAACCGTGACTGGTTCTCAGTCTATCTGAGCGGTGGCGGAATGGTCGAGAAATGCGTCCGTGCATCAACCAGGACCACCGTCACGATAGGGGATGTCATCAGTGAGGACAATGTACTTAAGTCGCTTACTGTCAAGCCTCTGTTCTGGTCGTTGAATGCTTCTGCCGGTCTTCAGGTGAATACGGTGGGCAACCTCGGTATCTTTGCAGAGCCTGGTATCAGCTATCATTTCGATAATCATTCGAATGTCCGGTCCATCTATACCGACCGTCCTTTCGATTTCGTAATGACATTCGGAGCGAGGTACTCTTTCAGATGATCACTTCCTTGATGAAGGGCGTCTGATAGCAGTATGGTATGAATGCAAGTGAGGGGACCGGCCTGGTTATAATCAGGCTGGCCCTCTTTCCTTTTGTTATCGAACCTGTCACGCTTGAAACGCCCATGGCATAAGCGGAATTAAGGGTGCAGGCATTGAAGGCCTGGACCGGGGTGAGACGCATCTTTATGCAGCCGAGCGCCATGACGAAACGCATGTCACCCGAAGGGGAAGAACCCGGATTATAATCCGACGCCAGGGCGACTCCCAGTCCCGAGGCTATGAAATCCTTGGCCCGGCCGTATGGCATGCCAAGGAAGAATGAGGAGCCGGGCAGCATCGTCGGCATGGTCCTCCTGTCTTTCAATACCTCGATCTCTGCGTCAGTGGTCCGTTCCAGGTGATCTACCGAAAGGGCATCGTACCGTACCCCGACCTGGACCCCACCCGAACAGGCGAGTTCGTTCGCATGGATCTTTGGTACAAGGCCATGCACGGCTCCGGCTTCGAGTATGCAGGATGTTTCCCGGGGCGTGAAGAATCCTTCATCACAGAATACATCGACATATTCTGCAAGCCCTTCCGAGGCAACCGCCGGAATCATCTCCTTGCAGACCAGTTCGACATAATCCTTCTGCCTGCCGGCATATGCCCGTCCCACCGCGTGGGCTCCGAGGAAGGTCGGCTTGATGATGGCCCTGGAGTTTTCCTTTACCCTCCGGATAACCCTCAGCATCTTCAACTCGTCCTCTGTCGTCAGTCCGTAACCGCTTTTGATCTCTATGGCTCCGGTCCCTTTGGAGACCATCTCGCAGACCCTTTCCATGGTCTTGGCATAGAGGTCATCCTCACTGGTCCTGTGCAGCAGGTCGGCGGAGTTGAGGATTCCGCCTCCTCGGGCTGCTATCTCCTCATAGGAAAGGCCTCCTATCTTGTCGATGAATTCCCGCTCCCTGGTTCCGGCATAGCAGATGTGGGTATGGGAGTCACAGAACATCGGCAGGACCATACCACCACCGGCATCGATGATTTCATCGCCAGGCTTGGCTGCCGGACAATCCTGCTTGGGACCGAAATCCTTGATCAGTCCGTCTTCCACTGTAAGGAAGGCATCTTTGATGGAAGACAGTTCATCCATCTCGTGGCCCTGTTTGCGCAGGACCCCCTGGGGAACGATGCCGACCAGTTCCTTTATGCCGGTGATTATCTTCATCTTATGAATTCAATGGATTTCTGGATGAGAGGATGCATGTAGACATCGTTGTCGATGAACGGAACCACCTTGCGATACTCGTCGAAGATGGCCTCTACAGCCGGCGAGGACTTTTCCCCTGATTCCATATGCCTGAATTCAAGGGCCTGGGCGGCATTGAACAACTCGATGGCCAGGACCCTCTCGCAGTTCTCGACCACCCTGACCAGCTTTGTGGCAGAGTTGGAGCCCATGCTGACGTGGTCCTCCTGGCCTTGCGACGAAGGGATGGAATCAACGGATGCCGGCCAGCACAAGCCTTTGTTCTGGCTTACGATCGAGGCTGCAGTGTACTGGGGAATCATGAATCCGCTGTTCAGCCCGGGATTGGCAACGAGGAACTTGGGCAGCCCCCTCTGGCCGGAGATGAGGCGGAATATCCTCCTTTCGGAAATGTTCGCCAGCTCAGACATTGCTATGGCAAGAGTATCCATCGGGATTGCGATAGGCTCTCCGTGGAAATTGCCGGCTGAGATGATCATGTCCTCGTCCGGGAATATGTTGGGGTTGTCGGTCGCAGAGTTGATCTCGTTCTCGATGACGGATTCCACATAACGGATGTTGTCCTTCACGGCTCCGTGGACCTGCGGGATGCACCTGAAGGAATAAGGATCCTGGACATGCTCCTTGTATCGGCAGATCAGTTCGCTGCCTTCGAGAAGCCTTATGAACCGTGAGGCAGTGTCTATCTGCCCCCTGTGTGGCCTGAGGATGTGGGTAAGGGGGAGGAATGGTTCGATCCTGCCGTCATATGCTTCGAGTGACATCACTGCGATCCTGTCTGCCCATTCCGAAAGCCTGTGGCACTGGATGAGTGACCAGATTGCATGCGCGCTCATGAACTGGGTTCCGTTCAGCAGGGCGAGGCCTTCCTTGGACTTCAGGGTGATGGGCTCCCACCCCATCTCATCCCAGACTTCCTTGCTTGGCCTGACCTTGCCTTTATAAAGGACCTCTCCGAGCCCGATCAGAGGCAGGCTCAGGTGGGCGAGGGGAGCGAGGTCACCGGATGCACCCAGGGATCCCTGCTGGTAGACTACAGGCAGGATGTCGTTGTTGAACATGTCCAGAAGCCTCTGAACCGTGATTACCTGTGCCCCTGAATGCCCGTATGACAGTGACTGGGCCTTGAGGAGGAGCATCAGCCTCACGATTTCTGGCCTTACCGTCTCGCCGGTGCCGCAGGCATGGCTGACAACAAGGTTGTACTGGAGCTGGGACAACTGGTCCGAAGGAATTGTGACGTTGTATAAGGAACCGAAGCCGGTAGTGATGCCGTAGACCGGCCGGGACAAGTCCTCCATCTTGCTGTCAAGATATGACCGGCATTTTTCTATGGCTAGTCTTGATCCTTCTCCAAGTTCAAGCCTTTCGTGATTTTCGAGGATTTCTTTGAGCCTTTCCAGGCTCAGGTGTTCTTTCGAGATGATGTGTGTCATTTTTGTTCATCGATTGCGTTTATGACAAGGGAATCATCTGTTAAGTTCGGTATCGTTACGTTGAGGCCGGGGGTACGGCTCATTTCCCGCAGGATTGCGTGGCGTGCTCCTTCATTCCTTGCCCAGGAGCGGCGTGAGATGCCGTTGTTGACATCCCAGAACAGCATCTGGCGGATATGCCTGGCGGATTCCTCAGAACCGTCTATGACCATTCCGAAACCTCCGTTTATGACTTCACCCCAGCCTACTCCGCCGCCATTGTGGATCGAGACCCAGGTGGCACCCCTGAAGGAGTCGCCGATTACGTTCTGGATGGCCATGTCGGCAGTGAACTGGGATCCGTCGTAGATGTTGGATGTTTCACGGAAAGGGGAATCTGTACCGGATACATCGTGATGGTCGCGTCCAAGGACTATCGGAGCGGAAATCTCGCCCTTGCGGATGGCTTCGTTGAAGGCCAGGGCGATCTTGGTCCTGCCTTCGCAGTCGGCGTAGAGTATCCTTGCCTGGGAGCCGACCACAAGGTTGTTGCGGCCGGCTTCCTCTATCCAATGGATGTTGTCGTGGAGCTGTCCCAGGATCTCTTCAGGTGCGGAAAGCGCTTCTTCCGACAGGACCTTCACCGCCAGTTCGTCGGACTTGGCCAGGTCCTCCGGTTTTTCGCTCATGCAGACCCAGCGGAAAGGTCCGAACCCATAGTCGAAATACAGGGGGCCCATTATATCCTGGACATATGAAGGATATCTGAATGAACCGTCCGGTTTGAGGATGTCCGCTCCGGCCCTTGAGGACTCCAGAAGGAATGCATTGCCGTAGTCGAAGAAATACATTCCGGAGGCAGTGAGCCTGTTGATTGCGGCGACCTGCCTGCGCAGCGAGGCTTGTACGGCTTCCTTGAATCTTCCAGGTTCTTCGGCCATCATCCTCTTGGATTCCTCCAGGGACAGTCCGGCCGGGTAATATCCTCCGGCCCAGGGGTTGTGAAGCGAAGTCTGGTCGGATCCGAGGTCTACGCTGATATGCTCATCGGCAAGCCTTTCCCACAGATCGACTATGTTCCCTACGTAGGCAAGGGAAACTGTCTCCTTCCCGGTGACGGCCTTGCGTATCCTGGGGATCAATTCGTCCAGTTCCTCGTGCAGTTCGTCCACCCAGCCCTGTTCGAAACGCTTGCGGGCGGCCAGAGGGTTGATTTCGGCGGTGACGCTGACCACACCGGCTATGTTCCCCGCCTTTGGCTGGGCGCCGGACATCCCGCCTAAACCTGCGGTTACGAAGAGCATGCCTTTCATGTTCTCCCGCGTTCCGGGTATGTTCCGTGCCTTGAGCTGCTTCCGGGCGGCGTTCATCACGGTTATGGTAGTCCCGTGGACAATGCCCTGGGGACCTATGTACATATATGAACCGGCGGTCATCTGTCCGTACTGGGAGACGCCCATGGCATTGAATCTCTCCCAGTCGTCCTGCTTGGAGTAGTTGGGAATGACCATGCCGTTGGTAACCACCACCCTCGGGGCGTCCTTATGGCTCGGGAAAAGCCCCATCGGGTGTCCGGAGTACATGGCGAGCGTCTGTTCGTCGGTCATTGTCGCCAGATACTGCATCGTGAGCCTGTACTGTGCCCAGTTCTGGAATATGGCACCGTTCCCTCCGTATATGATCAGTTCGTGGGGATGCTGCGCAACCCTGGGGTCAAGGTTGTTCTGGATCATCGCCATGATTGCCGCAGCTTGCCTTGACCTGGCAGGATATTCGTCGATTGGCCTGGCGTAGATGTCGTAGGAAGGACGGAAACGGTACATGTAGATACGGCCGTAGTCCTTCAGCTCCTTTGCGAACTCGGGGGCGAGTTCGGCGTGGAATTTCTCTGGGAAATACCTCAGGGCGTTCTTCAGGGCAAGTACTTTCTGCTCCTTCGAGAGAATGTCCTTGCGCCGCGGTGCATGGTTGATCGCCTTGTCGTAAGGCTTCGGCTCCGGCAACCTGTCCTGCGGAATGCCGGCCAGCAGTTCTTCCTGAAACTTATCCATCGATCTTCCCGTTTACTATGTCAAGTATTCCTTTCTCTTCCTGCACCGCCTTAGCAGCGAGATTCTCCGCTTCGGCTATCAGTTCAGCTGCCTTTGCCTTGTCCTTGAGACCTACGGCATTTATCTTGACATTAAGGCAGGCACCCAGCACGGCGCTTCGGGCGGCAAGCGCACCTACACCGGCATCGGAGACCGAATTCGGATTGCCTTCTGCCGCCATTGCCCTGGCAAGTTCGAAAACCTTGAAAGAAGCCTTCATGGTGCGCAGTGGAACTTGGGAGGCATATAGGGTTGCATCCTCGATAGCCTGTGCGCGGACAGCCTTTTCTTCCTCGGAGCCCTTCGGCATTCCGAAAGCAGCCATGATCCGGTCGAAAGCAGCCGTATCCTCATCGACAAGGCCGACAAGCTCTTTCATGACGGCCTGTCCCTTGACAGCCCAGTCCGAGAACTCCTTCCAGCGGTCATCCCAACCTCTTTTATGTGAGGACAGGTTCGCCACCATCGTCCCAAGTGCCGCCCCCAGGGCTCCCATGTAAGCGGAGATCGAACCTCCTCCCGGAGCGGGCGATTCGGATGCGGTCTCATCGGCGAATGCTTTCAGGTCCATCCTTACTAGCCTTTCCTTTTCTGCTTGCTCGGCAGGGTCTTCCATAAGATATTCTATCACCTTTTCGTGAGGGTCGAAAGGCTTGAGGTCGTCCAGGCTCATGGACTTGACGGCTATCTTCATTATCTCATCGTCAGATATCCCGAGGGAGCGCTGCTGCCTTTCGAGATAGAACCTGCCGGCATCCATGAGCACGCTCTTGGGCACAAGTCCCACGATCTCGGCCCCGGTAACCCTGAGCCCGCGGGCAGCTGCAGCCCTGGATACTTCCTCATATGCTACATGCAGGGGCGTGGCATTTATGTCCGTGATGTTCATAGACACCTGTGCGATGCCATATTCGTCTATGTACCAGCCGATTGCCTTGCAGCCTTTCAACGTTCCGGGTTCCCAGATGTCATTGCCGTCGGCATCCTTGAGGACCTTGCCCGTGAGGCTGCCTCCTTCACGCTTCTTGCGTCCCTTCTCGCGGACGTCGAAGGCGATGGCCATAGCCCTCCTCGTGGATGTGGAATTGAGGTTGTAATTCACGGCGACCAGGAAATTCCTTGCACCGACATTGACTGCGCCGCAACGCGCCACCGTATCATTGTATTCCCCGGGTCCGAAGTCCGGCCTGCGTTCCGGGTCCGAGATTTTCTCCGGAAGGGCTTCATACTCTCCGGCCCTGCAGACGGCCAGGTTCTTCCTCTCCGGTTTGAACGCGGCGGCTTCATAGCAGTAGCAGGGGACACCCAGTTCTTCGTAGATGCGTTTTGCAAGCCCGCGTGCAAGGGTTGCGCATTCCTCCAGGGTGATGCCTGAAACAGGGACGAGAGGGAGGACATCGCAGGCTCCGGAACGGGGATGTGCCCCGTGATGCTTCCTCATGTCAATTACTTCACCTGCACATCTTACCCCCTGGAATGCAGCCTCCAGGACCGCATCGGGACTGCCGACGAATGTCACGACAGTCCGGTTGGTGGCTTCTCCGGGATCGACGTCCAGTACCTTTATGCCTTCGACAGATGCGATTGCCTTGACTATCTGGTCAATCACGCTCCTGTCACGTCCCTCGCTGAAGTTGGGGACGCATTCGATGATCTGTTTCATTACCGATTCAGTGTTATTGATATGCTTATTAGTTGGTATGTTATATTATCAAAGCGATCAGCATAATCGTCCAGTGGGCGGTTATTGCAGCGACAAGACCTCCTATCGTATGTGAAAGCAGGGCTTTGCCTGTAAGTTCACGGTATCCGAGGGAATCGAGCATGGCCGTGTGTGTGCTCAGGAAGCCGCTCCAGCACATTCCTATCGCAGTGAAAACGGCGATTGCATTACCATCCAGCCAGCCCTGGGCCGCAAAATTGGGGACCAGGCTCAATGCGGCCCCGACGGCCCCGAGGGTGGTTATGGGGAAAGCGATCTGATGCGGATCGTTGAATCCGAACAGCCACCTGAACAGCCAGTCCACCTTGTTGGCAAGCCATGGCAGAAGCTCGGTTCCCTGGTATGCGGCTCCTGTATAAACCCCGGAAGCATCCGGCCCGAATGAAAGAACCATCACCAGGGTCGATATGATAAGTACGCCGGGAATGATCGCCAGACCGACTTCCACTCCGTTCTTGCCACCATCCAGGAGTGCGTTGAGGGTGCGCAGGAAGGCGCTCTTTTCCTCTATATGCTCCGGTTCGGCGTCAAGCGCTTCAAGTTCCTCGTCGCTGACCACTTCTTCATCCCTGTACTGTGGATATGATTTCAATACGAAATGCTGCATCAACCTCGTGGTTGCGATGCAGCCTACGA
>JAEEGH010008807.1_pt1 | contig 23730 bp, 17 predicted proteins | sample 9134181 | NCBI WGS metagenome assembly JAEEGH01 (sample SAMN16246544, study PRJNA631951) | gut metagenome | biome: gut microbiome; feature: rumen; material: DP-attached | host: Bos | place: Iran: Karaj | collected 2018-10
TGAGTACAAGCCCACTCTTTCCGGCAAATGAAGAGGATTCAATCAGAAGTGTGTCGCCACCCATGCTTGTCCAGGCAAGACCAATTGCAGTTCCCGGTACGCTGGCAGTTTTTATCTGACTTTCGTCGAAGACAGGTTTTCCAAGATATTTGAAAAGGTCTGGAGCGTCGAGGGTAATGGATGTTTCGGTTATTCCACCCTTCTTCTCGGCTTCAAAAACCATCTCAGTAACAATCTTACGATGGATCTTATCAAGGCACTTTTCGTAGTTGCGGACTCCGGCTTCACGGGCATACTCTTCTGCAATCTCAAGCAGTGCTGCCTTTGTATATTTTACCTGATTCTTTGCAAGTCCGTTTTTAGCAAGGTTCTTTGGAACAAGATACTTCTTCGCAATCTCAAGTTTTTCCTGATCAATATATCCGCTCAAGTGAATAATTTCGGCACGGTCGAGCAACGGCTCAGGAACAGTATCCAGAGTATTTGCAGTCAGAATAAAGAACACATTCGAAATGTCATAAGGCAGGTCGAGATATGTATCACGGAAAGTAACATTCTGTTCCGGATCAAGAACTTCAAGCAATGCACTTGCAGGATCACCGTTATGACTTGAGCCCATCTTATCAATTTCATCAATCATAAAAACAGGAGTGCTGCTCTTTGTGATTTTGAGTCCCTGAATAATTTTTCCAGGCATAGCTCCAATGTATGTTCTACGGTGACCTTTAATTTCTGCTTCATCACGCATACCACCAACTGAGAAACGGTAGAACGGTTTATTCATGGCATTTGCAATTGAACGCCCTATACTTGTCTTACCAACTCCCGGAGGTCCAACGAGAAGAAGAATAGAACCTTTGGCATCTTTCTTCATTTTGCGAACCGCAAGATATTCAACAATACGCTTTTTTACATCCTCAAGGCCAAAATGGTCGTCCTCGAGAATTTTCTTTGCGCGGTTTAAATCATAATCATCAACAGCAGGAACCTTCCATGGAAGCTGGGTAATCAGTTCAAGATAATTACGTGTAACAAGCCACTCAGAAGAGTTCGGATCCATCATTGAAAGTTTTGAAAGCTCACTCTCAACAGTTTCCTTGATTTCACCTTCAAAGGCCAGTTCTTCAATCTTCTTTTTGAACTTCTGATAGTCGGTTTCGTTTCCATCTGGAGTTTCGCCCAACTCTTCCTGAATTGAACGCATTTCCTCACGAAGGAAATACTCACGCTGATTTTTTTCAATCCGGTCATTGAGTTCATGCTGAATCTTTTTCTGAACTCTGAGCAGTTCCTGTTCTTTTTTGATAAACACAAGCACCTGCTCCATTCGCTGACGGACATTTACAGTTTCAAGAATCTTCTGCTGTTCATTTTTATCAACATTCAGAATTGATGCAATAAAGTCTGCAATCTTACCAGGATTATCAATATTAACCATATTGAGACGCATTTCTTCAGAAAACAGAGGATTATTTTCACTAACCTCTTTCATTTCAGAAATAAGTGCGCGGGTAAGAGCCTTTACTTCAAATGTATTTGCTTCTTCATCATCAAGATATTCAATTGCCGCAGCCATAGGAGCCGCATTATGCAGAACCTTTCTGATTTTGAAACGCTTTACTGTTGAAATAAAAATATTTATACCGCCATCAGGAAGGTTCACTTTTTTGATGATTCGGGCTGCTGTTCCAACCTTATGCAGGTCACTGATAGAAGGAGTTTCCGAATCATTTTTAAGCATTACGATTCCGATAAAACCTTCATTTTCATACGCTTCTTCAACAACCTTTACGTCATCATTTGAGGTTATCATAAGAGGAGTAAAAATGCCTGGAAATATCGGCCGTCCGGCAAGCGGAATCAATGTTAATTTATTAGGGAGAATCTGATCTGTTGGGATTATAGAGTTCTCAGTAGAGTTATCGTCTTTGTTATTCATATTTTTAAATATACTGATTATTTCAAGGAATCGTCAAATAAATTATACACGGATGAAAAATAAGCTTGCGCGAGCGAAATCGCGGCTTCAAACTGCATTTGGGCGTTCGCGACCGAAGGGAGTCGGATACCTCTTACGCCCAACCGCAGTTTGCAAGACGCGATACAGCGGGAGCAAGCTTATTTTTCATTGTATAGAATTCGGAAGAAGTTCCGAAGAAATAATCAATTCATCCTGATACCAATCGATTAAAAGAGAGAATTCTTCACCCTGATATCCTTCGCGTTCTGTTCTGATTTTCCATACAGTTCCAGATTCCAGATTTTCTTCTTCAATCTCAGCCAAAGGAATCCACTTATTTTTATAGAAGATTTTGAATTCTGTTTCTTCAGTGATATCTTCACCTGTTACACTATCTGAAGCAAAAGTCTTTATAGTAAGATTTCTTTTTGTATTTTTAAGAAAATCACAGGTAATATCAACATCATCATCTCCAACAGAAAAACTCTTCCACCAGACATAAGGGCCAACAACAACCTTAACACGGTAACTTCCATTTTTCAGGAAAACAGGACGCATACTGTAAGTTTTATTGCGACCCGCAGGTCTGGAAGCTATCAGACGTTTTTTTGCAGAACTGAACATCAGTTTTTCATAAAAAGCTGAGCCCTGTTCATAGAAGGTTCTGTGTGTTCCCTGAACTTCAGGAATCTTATCTCCATCATTTTCAAAAAAGAATGCTCGTGCCGGAAGGTCGAGATTTTCGGACAAAGCTCGCGGCATTTCTACTTCTATGCTTACCTGACTGTACCATTTTGAAAGCACAGTTTCATGAATAAAACCACTGTACCATAAACCTGCAAAAACAGCAGCAGCAGCAAAAACTCCCAGTACAGAACGTCTTACAATACGACGAGCACGGTCCTTTACTGCCAGTGCTTCAGGAGCAAAGGTATACTGCTTTGTTGTTACTACTGATTTTGCCAGCTGAACACGGAGTTCATGTGTATCATAATGGCTGAGATATCTTTTTACCTGACGTAACACAGCATCTATAGACTGATAACGGGCTTTTGCCTTAGGTCGAATCATTTTATGAATCAGGCGGCAGATATCTTTCGGCACAGTTTTGTCAATTTTTCGTGGACTTATATAACGGCCCTTTTTAATCACCGCGAGAGTTTCAAGCGACAGAGTTCCCGGGTAAGGCTTAGTACCGGTAACCATTTCATAAAGCATAATGCCCAGCGCATAAATATCTGCACGGTGATCTACCCTAGCACTGTCTTCGAACTGCTCCGGAGGCATATATGCAGGAGTTCCTAACGCAACACCTGTCTGGGTTTTATCACTTCCCTCATCCGCGCCGCCTGCAGCATGATCACTTGCAATACCAAAGTCTGCGAGCTTTATTTCGCCCCGCTTCGATAAAAGAATATTTCCCGGTTTAATATCGCGGTGTACAATTCCTTTTGAATGAGCATATTTTAAGGCATAGCAGGCATCCTGCATAACAAGCATAGAAACCGGACATGGAATAGAAGTCTGTTTCTTTATGAGTGCATCCAGTGCTGTTCCGTCAACAAGTTCTTCCACCATATAACGGTAGCCGCCTTCGGTAAAATAATCAAATAAGTGAACAATATACGGACTCTGTAAATCAAGCAGCAGCTGTGCTTCCTTTTTAAAACGACCGGCATCTCCTGAATGTCCTCTGGCTGTCATTTTTTTGATTACTACATAACGCTTCAAAGACGGATGAATTGCCTTATATACAACACCCATTCCACCCTTAGCGATAATTCCGAGAATCTTGTACTTTCCTATCATTGGAGGAAATTCGTCACTCATTTTTTAATCTCCACTATATCCGTCTCCGGATTAAATTTTCTATCTGACTGCACTAATGCAATATTCTGTTTTCCAGGATTATGAAACTGAATGTATCGTCCATTCTGCAAAAGTTTATAATTTCCAGTTACCGGACGGTGGCCACCCAGATATACATAATCATTTATCTGTGAAAGCTCGAATCCCTCACAAAGATTTTTAATTGTCCCTTCAGCACTTCCAATTGCTGCCGTTCCGTTATCTGTCCAGGTCAGACCTTCCACTACACCTTTTGTCAGACGTGCATTAACAAGTTCTTCACGCGTATAAGTTCTGAAAGGCTCAGCATGAGATACCACACATTTTTTTCCAAAATAAACCAGCGGTAAACTCTTTTCTACGCAATTCATCAGATAAAGGATATCATCTCCATAGAAGTCCTGTACAAATACCATCCCCATTTCACCTTCATCTGCAAATTTCCTGAATGCATAATCACCGTCTCCGGTAGCATTCAGAATATTTTCATGATTTCCCTTCAGGATATGTACATAAGCTGGAAAAGCTTCTTTTAATTTTAAAAGCCCTGCTAAAAGGCAAAGCCCCTCCTGCATTTCTGCAGAAAGCGCAGGACCTGTAAATATTCCATTATCAAATTCAGCTGCAGCAGCTGCCCATCTTTCTCTTGTATGTCGTTCTGTATGAAGAATATCGCCGACACTTAAAAGTCTTACCCTTCTTGCAGAAAGAGCTTCAAAAACTGTCATATCTTCATAAAGCTGATAATCAAGAATATTCATTAAAAAATATGGACGGGCATGTAAATCTGGAATTACAATCAGCGGAAGTTCATCTTCATGAAAATCAACAAGTCCGCCTGTACTGTCATCCGATGCCTTTTGCCTATACTGTGTTTTTTCTTTTTCAAGACAATCCGAAGCCTGATTTAATAAATCAAAAAACTCATCATAAGTCGGCAGAGTATTTGAGGTGAGAATAGTTTTTATTGTCTGATAAACTGAGTCCAAAATTATTCCTGTATCTTAGTGATTTTATGAAACCACAAGATTCATGTTACCGATTGAGATTTTGTCACCAGGATTTAATTTTACATATTTTTCATTTGGAATACGAACATCATTTATAAAAGTTCCGTTTGTACTTCCAACATCTTTAATAAAATATGCATCTTTAATCTTCTGGATCATTGCATGATGACGGCTTGCAAGCTTGTTGTCAACAACTACATCATTGTCTGTATCACGGCCAATTGTGATTTTTGCAACAAGTTCAACCTTTTTATGATTAAACATAAGGTAAGATGCAGGCTTACCTTCACCAAGAGAATCAAGATGTCGTCCTACAGGACTATTTGTTACTATTGTTGTATCACTCATACTTAAATTATAGAACCTCAACTCATTATTCGCAAATTATTTTTAAGAAGAACAAAAGGTTTAAAGATTGGAATATCATCTGTAATTACATCTTTAAACATATTTAAGATCTTTTTCATCTCATTTTTACGGGATCTGTCCAGATCGGCATAGGCAGCGAGCATTCTTGCTGTAGCTTTCAATGCATCTTTTTCAATATCACTATTTGTTTTTGCCCCAGATGCTTCCAGAATACAGAACATTGTTTCTACAAAGGTCTTTTTCTGAGCAGGCTTAAGTTTATCTACCCATTCATTAAAAGCTTTATAAAAAATCCGGCATTCTTCTGTAAATTCAGCTTCATTTATAAACTGATTTCCCATTACCTGCCAGTTCATTGCATCATGCTGCCAGAAGGCAAAACCTTCGCTTCTTACTATTTCAAACGTCTTTGGATGATGAAAAATCATTCCTACAACCGAAAAGCCTGGATAAAACGAATGAATCTTCTTTTCTACAGCCTTATATTCTTCAGATTCAAAAAAATCAGTTCCAAAACCAGGACCATCAAAATTATAAACTTCATCAATCCGATTCTGAAGTTTCTTTCCACAGTTTACAGTTGTATTTATAACAAGATTTCCACCTTTAGAGTGTCCGACTAATACAAAATCCTTCTTAAAAGCTGCGGCTGCTTCATCAAAATATTCCAGAGCATCTTTTTGTGCAGGAATTTGCTCAAGCCAGGCAATATTAAAATCTTCTTTCCAGCCAACTATTGTATCGTCTGTGCCTCTAAAGGCAATTACAGGCTTTCCATCTATTAAATAAGTAACTGCTGCAAACTGTTCAACATTTTCTTCACTAAACAGATTTCTAAATCCGCATAATTCAACATTCTTAAAACGAGGTGATTCTGCACATTTAAACATAAGTTCTGCAGTACGTTTGTTGATTAAAAATCCTATATTGATTCGCTCTTCATAATCAGGAGCATTTGAAAAGTCTTTTGCAACCTGAGCAAAGGTCTTTTTTTGTATAAAACTCTCTGGCACTACTCTGTCGAAAATTGAATAGGTCAAATGAGCGAGAATTAAAGCATCAATTTTATTAAAAGGGACTGTTTCAAAAGATAAGTCACCTCTCCAATTCAAATAATCAAAAAAATCAGCCATAAAAACCTCATTTTTAATTATAATAGAATTTGATAATTGAATTCCATATAACAACGGAATATAATTAAAAAAATACATACAAAAAGGAGTCAATCAAAATGGATTTGATTTACGGAATCAAGGACAAGCCACGTTTTGGTAAGGTTGTGCTGTTTGCTTTGCAGCAGCTTCTCGCAATTATGGCAGCAACTATTGCTGTCCCAGCTATTATTGGACACGGACTGACAGCTTCTGCTGCTCTTTTCGGTGCAGGTGTAGGTACAATTGTTTACCTTCTCTTCACAAAGAGTTCAAGCCCTGTTTTCTTAGGAAGCTCATTTGCTTTCATCGGTTCTATGTTCAGTGCATTTGCTGGAGCTGCAACTCTCGGCCTTTCTGAGCAGGCTGGCTATTGGGGTCTTATTATCGGTGCCCTTATGGCAGGACTTGTTTATGTAATCATTGCAATAATCGTTAAATTCTGTGGTGTAGAATGGATCAATAAACTTATGCCACCAGTAATCATTGGACCTACAGTAGCAATTATCGGATTAAGTCTTTCTGGTAATGCAATCGGTGATCTTATGAAATCAAGTGTTGAAGGCGGAAGCACATATGTAGCTCTTATCTGCGGTCTTTTCACTCTCGCTATCACAATGCTTTTCTCTACTTATGGTAAAAAAGTTGGAAGACTGATTCCTTTTATTCTCGGTATTCTTGCAGGTTATCTTCTTGCAACTCTCTTTGCAATTATTGGTAATCTTATTGATAATCCTGCACTCATCGTAATCAACTACGGTGCTGTAAAAGCTCTCGACTTCTCTAAATTCTCAGGTTATATTTCACTTCCTAAGTTCACATTCCTTTTGGGTGGAACTGAAGGTCTTAAAGCTGTTTCTGGAAAATATCTTTTGACTCTCTTCTCTGCTTATGTACCAGTTGCATTTGTTGTATTTGCAGAACACCTTGCTGACCACAAAAACCTTTCTGCAATTGTAGGAAAAGATCTTCTTAAAGAACCTGGTCTTACAAGAACACTTCTTGGTGATGGTGTTGGTACAATCGTAAGTACAGCTTTCGGTGGTTGTCCAAATACAACTTATGGAGAATCTATTGGATGTGTTGCTATTACACGTAATGCTTCAACAATCTCTATCTGGGGCTGTGCAATCATCTGTATTATTTTCTCTATGATTTCTCCACTCGTAGCTTTCCTTGAGACAATTCCTAACTGTGTAATGGGTGGTGTTTGTGTTGCCCTCTACGGATTCATCGCCGTTTCAGGTTTCAAGATGTTCCAGTCTGTAGACCTCAACAAGAACAAGAACCTCTTCGTAGCATCTGTAATCTTTATTACTGGTGTAGGTGGAATGGTTGTTAGCTTTGGTGCAGTTGAGATCCGTACTGTTGCCTGCGCACTTATCCTCGGTATTCTTACAAACCTCATGCTTTCTAAAGAAGAAGCTTAGTTTTTCAGGTGCCAGGTTCTAGTTTTTAGGTTATAGGGATGCAGGGGGAAGTCTCCCCCTCGCTTCAACCGCCTGCGGCGTTTTACGCTACCCCCTATGCGGGCTCAAACGCCGCCCGCAACGCCTGCTCAAATCCTATAACCTGACACCTAAAACCTATAACCTATTTTAAGAGCGCCGCAATTTCCGGACGTCGCCATCTTACAGCAATTGTATAAGCGGTATCACCAGAAACATTCTTCACACTCTTATCAATTCCATAAGAAATCAAAGTTTTTACCATATCAACTGAACAAGTCTTAGCCGCATAATGCAGAATTGTATTCCCCTGAACGTCTGTCATCTTTCCTGCGTATTTTACAATATTCGAAATCATTTTCTTATTGCCTTTTTCAAGAGCAATTGAGATTCCGTTTTTACCCTTCTTATCAATCTGCTGGAATGGATTTGCTCCGTTTTCAAGCAGAACAAGTGCAGTTTTTACAGAATCAGCTTCAATTGCATAATTAAGGGCTGTATATCCGTCTGCATTTCTTGTATCTACAGGATAACCTTCATCAATCAATGTCTGAAGAAGCTCATCAGAAGCCTTTGCTTTTACAACAATATGAACAGGAGTATTTCCATCACTGTCAGTAATTGTATAATTATTTCCAAGTACTTCACGGATTACGTTTATATCTTTCTTAACAACAATTGAGAACGGAGTATTTCCCTGTTTGTCGCGCGACAAAGGATTTCCACCTGCATTTCTGATGAGTTTAATGATATCAACATCAGCCATATAAGCAGCTTCGTGATAAGCATTGCGGCCGTTTACTTCCTGAACATTTGGATTTGCACCATACTTCAAAAGCAGCTGAACACTGTCTTTGCTGCAGCCACGAATTGCATCCATCAGAACTGTTACACCATTTGAATCACAAACATTAGGATCTGCGCCCGATGCAAGAAGTTTCTTTGCAATATCAAATTTTCCTGCAACAACAGCCTCGGCCAATGGTGATTTTCCTGATGTATTCTGTGCGTTTACGTTGATTCCAAGAGAAAGAAGTTTATCAATAGAAGCAGGAGCATCCCAGCGAACAGCGGTATGCATTGCTGTACTTCCAAGATTATCGCGGGCCTGAATATCAGCTCCACAATCTACAACTGTCTGAATTACACTAGGATTATTTGTTTTTACTGCACTAAAAAGAGCAGTTTCTCCATTTGCATTTTTAGCACCAATATCAGCACCCTTCATAACAAGGCTGTTGATTGCATCCTTATACTGCCACTCAGCGGCATAATGAAGAACTGTGTTTCCAGTTCCGTCCTTTGACTTGATTGTTTTAGAAGTGATGAGCCAGTCCTGAACTGTACCACCGTATTTCAATGCAAGACGCAATGGTGAATTATTATTTGTGTTTGTAGAGAAGATGTCTGCATTCTTTGCAAGAAGAAGCTCCCCTACCTTCTGACGATTTTTAAGAATAGCAAGGAATAAGGCTGAGTTACCGTCCTTATTTCTTGTATTTACATCTTTCATAAGGCTTATGATGTACTGGATTTTTGCTAATGGAGCATCACACAACAGAGCCAGATGAAGCGGAGTATTACCATTTGAATCTGTAAAGCCAGCATTTGCTTCATTTACAACTGCTTCAAGCATTTCTGAAGAACCGGCAAGTGCAATTGAAAGCGGAGAATCACCGTTTGTATCCTGTGTGTGGATGTCTGCGCCGGCAGATGTAAGAAGTTTTACTGTTTCAAGATCATTTTTCTGAACAGCAATTGCAAGAGGTGTTACACCTTCCTTATTTCGTGCATTTACATCTGCTCCACCATTTATGAGAACAGAGAAAGTAGAAGCACCAACATTCAGCATTGAAGCTGTATGAAGCACTGTATCACCAAACATATCCTTCTGAGAAAGGTCTGCACGATAAGTTATAAGAAGCTTATAAATTTCTGCAGTTTTATCTTTTGGAAGAATAAGCATTACTGGTGTTTTTCCAAGATTATCACGGGCATTAACATTTGCACCGGAATTAAGAAGAGATTTTATGATTTCCACATTTCCGTAACGAACAGCTTCATGCAGAGGGGTTGCACCAGAACTGTCCTGAACGGTTGTATCAGCATTATTTTCAAGCAGATATTTTGCAATTGCATTGTGTCCGTAAATTGCGGCAAGATGAAGTGGAGTCTGACCATCATCAAAACGTGAATTAACATTACGTGCAAGCATTGCATCCTGGAAATATGAAAATTCAGTTACTACTTCATCTGCACCGCCCATAATGAGTTCTGCAGCAATTTCAACAGAATCTTCATCATCAAGATTTTCAAAAGCAACATCAAGAGGAGTTTTTCCATTATCATCTACTACAGAAATTGGAATTTCTTCAGAAATACATTTACGAATACCTTTAATATTTTTTGTTCTGACAAAATAATGAACTATTGTCTGACCATCAACATCACGAAGCTCAACTGCTTTTGGAGTAATGAAAATGTCATAATAATCTTCACTTTCCATAAGACCGCGGTCAAGAGCAGTTACTCCTTCACTGTCACGAGAAAAAAGTGTATTACTTATTGAAGCCAGTGTTTTTGCAGCTTCATATGAATAGTTTTTAATTGCAACATGCAGAGGTGTATCACCTTCAAAATTCTTAAGTTCAGGATCGGCTCCCTTAATGATAAAGAAAGACACAAGATCAGCATCATTAACCATTGCTGCAATATGAAGTACTGTATTTCCATTTTCATCAGCTGCATTGATATCTGCAGGCATTACAAATTCCTGCATTGCCTCTGCTTTGCGGTTCTGCATAATGAGTTGTTGAGGTGTCTGTTTTGTAGATACAGGTTTAGAAGCACAGCCGGAAAATAAAAGAAGTCCAGTTAATCCGGCAAAAGCAAGATTTTCGAATAGTGATTTTTTTCTATCCATAGTTCCCCTCTGAATATACATTTCTATTGTCTTTATCGGGGAAAAATGGACTTCAATTTACTGATTTTTTAATAATTCCAGCATTTTTCTAAAGGCGCTGTCTTCCTTATTAAGCTCACGTGAACCGCGGGTAATCTTACAAAGAGACATTGCAAACTTATTTGCAATCTCACGTTGTGTTGTACCAGCATCAATTTCCTTTACGAGCAGCCATCTGTTTGCAATATCTTTAAGTTCAGGCTTTGTAAAAAGGCAGTTGAAAAAATCATAAATAAAAACTTCGTCACCAGACTTTAAAATAAGGTGACAAAGCTCTTTTATAGTAGCGGAAATTTCTTCCTCTGATATACCCTTTGTTTCTTTGTTATCATTCATAGAAACAAGTATATCAGAAATAATTATTTTTTCAACAGTTTTTCAACAGTCTCTGCTGCTTCCTTGAGTTCAGGAATATCCAGACTCTCAATATCACCAGCATCTACTGCACGGCTTGTTTCTTCCTGCATAGGAATGCGGGCAAGAACAGGAATATTAAAGCTCTTTGCAATCTGATCAATATTACTCTTACCGAATACTGTAATTTCTTTACCGCAATCGGGACACTTTACATAGCTCATGTTTTCAACGATTCCAAGAATAGGAATGTTCATCATATTAGCCATGTTTACAGCCTTTTCTACGATTACACGAACCAGCTGCTGAGGTGAACTTACAACAATAATTCCATCAATTGGAAGTGACTGGAAAACTGTAAGCGGTACATCACCTGTTCCCGGTGGCATATCCACGAACATAAAATCTACATCCTTCCATACAACATCTGTCCAGAACTGTTTTACAGCACCTGCAATTACAGGACCGCGCCAGATAACAGGATCTGTTTCATTCTGAAGAAGGAAATTCATAGACATAAGCTGAATTCCAGAATCTGTTACAACAGGATTCAATGCATCTTCACCCTCAAGGGCTGTAGCACGCTCTTCGCCTACACCAAAACTTTCTGGAATAGAAGGTCCAGTAATATCTGCATCAAGAATAGCAGAACGGAAGCCGTCCTTATTTACACGGGCTGCAAGAAGACTTGTTACAAGAGACTTTCCTACACCGCCTTTTCCACTGACAATACCAATAACTTTTTTTACACTGCTACCAGCTCGCAGACTTACCTGCAAATCTCTCTTTGAACAATCCTGACTGCAAGAACCGCAGTCGTGTGTACATTCTGCCATTTACAACTCCTATATTTTAAATATACTAATGATTATTCCAAAAGACAACTGAAATCTTCGGGGATTGTATCTATTGAGAATAACAAAATTTTTAATTATACTTAAATATCTACATTATATTTAAAAGAGGTATAACAAATGACATCTCAGACAATTGCAATGATTATTGCCTTTGTTCTTTACCTTGGTCTCATGGTTTTTGTAGGCCTTCGTAATGCAAAGAGTAATAACTCAGCTGCAGACTTCTTCCTTGGCGGAAGAAAAGTCGGACCTTGGGTAACCGCCCTTTCGGCAGAAGCATCAGACTCTTCTGCATGGCTTTTAATGGGACTTCCAGGCCTCTGCTACCTCGGCGGTTTCAAAGAAACTTTCTGGACAGCCTTCGGACTTATCGTAGGAACTTACCTTGCATGGCTCTTTATTGCAAAACCATTACGCAAGTGCTCGGTAGCTTTTGGTGACTCTATCACAATACCGGAATTCCTTACAAACCGTTTTAAAGATAAAACTCATATTCTTTCTATTGTATCAGTATTCTTTATTGTAGTTTTCTTTACTATTTATACAGCATCTGGCTTTGTAGCCTGTGCAAAACTCTTCCGCTCAGTTTTCGGACTCAGCTGGAATGCAGGTCTCCTTATTGGATTTGTAATCATTCTTTCATATACAATTCTTGGTGGTTATAAAGCAGTTTGTACAACAGACTTCATCCAGGGAAGCTTGATTTTCATCGCTTTCATTATTTCTGGAATCGTAATCGTTGCTACACTCGGTGGCTTTGGTAATGCAATCGACAATGTTTCAAGCTTTACAAACCGCGCCCTCAACGGCGAGTTCGGTTCTGCAATGCTCAAGGCTTTCACAGGAAACAAGACTTTTACACCAATGTCTGCAATTTCTGCATTTGCATGGTGTCTCGGATACTTTGGAATGCCACACATCATCATCCGCTTTATGGGCTGCCGTTCTAACAAAGAACTTAAGACTGCACGCCGCGTAGGTATCACATGGATGATTATTTCTTACATCGGTGCAGTTCTTATCGGAACTCTCGGTACAGCATGGCTTTTGAACAAAGGTGTTATTCTTGGTGCAGATCCAGCAGAAGTTACAACAGCAGGGCTTAAGGCTCTCGGAACAGGAACTCAGGAAGCTGTATTCAGCGAAACAATGATCCGCATGTTCCCAGCTTTCATTGCAGGTATCTTCCTCTGTGGTATTCTTGCCGCAGCTATGTCTACAGCAGACTCACAGCTTCTTTCAGCTTCTTCTGCAATCGGACAGGATATTTTCAAGGGACTTATCAAAAAGGATGCAAGCGATAAACAGGTTCTTCTTATCAGCCGTATCTGTGTATTCATCATCGCTATCGTAGGACTTCTTCTCGCCCTCAATCCAAACAGCTCAATCTTTGGGCTCGTTTCTTACGCTTGGGCAGGTTTCGGCGGAACTTTTGGTCCTCTTATCATACTCGCTCTTTACTGGAAAAAGACAACAGCACCAGGAGCAGTTGCCGGCCTTCTTACAGGCGGTGCTACTGTAGTAGCATGGCACAATCTCCATGGCGGTATCTTTGATGTATATGAGATTCTCCCTGCATTCATTATCTGTCTTGTAGTTACAATCATCGTTTCTCTGGCAACAAAACCAGATGAAGAAGTTCTCAAGACTTTTGATGAATATAAGAAATTAGAAGACTAAAACTCTAATAAACTTTTTGATCTGCTTCGTTTATGCAGATCAAAAAGTTCATCCCATTTCAAAATAGAATAAGACGGCTTAGCTTCAAGAATCTGAACTTCATATAATTTTTGAATGCACATAAGAGCCGCACCTTTAGAAATCCCAAAGGCATCATCATCCATAATCACAAGTTCAGAACCACAATAATCCATTATAGAAGTAAACTGAGGTACATTCTTTTTGATTACCTCTAGCATAAAATCCCTGCGGAATTTTGGCTGCCCGTGAACAAATACAGTTTCCGGCTCAAGCAGTGGTACCATCATAGTTAGGGTGCCAAACAAATCCTTTATCCATTCAGCATAAGAATCTTCTACTGAATCAACTGTTTTTAGAACAGCCTCAGGAAGTCCGGTCTGCCCCTTCTGATAGGTTGTCCAGGAACGCGAAATATATTCACCAACGCCGTAGTTTCTTCCATTGATTACACGACCATTCATAGTAATCGAAAGACCTACACCGATACCTTTCCCATAACTTTCAGGATAAGACAGCAAAGGGTTACCTGCATAGTTTCTTGCAAGTACACACAGAAAATCTTTTTTATCAGAAGATTTATTCAAAGCAAGCTGAAGCCATGAACAGCAGCGGGCATCGTTTTCCATAAAGAGAGGAATACCATAGCGCTTTCCAAGTATAGTCGCATAATCAAATTCTTTAAGACGGAATGGTGCAGAATACTTTATAACGCCATTATCAATATCAATAATTCCAGGAAGACCAATGCTGATTGCAAGCGGCCGAAGGGGATTTATATTAACATCTTCCTGAATACTTTTGATTATTGTATCAACCATATAAACAAAAAGTTCTTCAGGCTTGTCTAATAAATCAGGATTTACCGGAGTTTTTCCGTCATCCTCATGAACAGTTCTTCCATCAAAAGAAACTACAGCTACATGATAACAATCAAGCTGAATCTCAATTCCTATCACGCAGCCAAAATCAGGATTCACAGAAAGGAAAACCGGCTTACGGCCTCCCTTCTCTGTTGGAATTCCTCTCTCTCCTTCGCAAATCAGATTAGACTCAACCAGCGTTCCAATAATATTCGAAACTGTAGAACGATAAAGTTCAAGTTTTCTTGCAATATCAATTCTGCTGAAGTTTGGATTCTTCCACACGGTCTCAAACACGCGTGAAAGATTCGCATTGCGCTGATAGTCATTATTTACGTGCATACTTTATTTTAACCTTTAACAGCACCAGCCGCAACACCTTTAGTAATCTGCTTTCTGAAAATACCATAGAAGATAATAATCGGAATAATGCTGATCATAAGAGCTGCAAACTGTTTACCGTAATCCGAAGCTAATGCTCCAGAGAACTTCTGTACACCGACCGGCAGAGACTTAATCTTTTCACTGCTGGCAAGAATATTTATCAGCATGAATTCATTCCAGGTTCCGGTAATCGTAAGAATTGCCAGAGTGATTCCAACCGGCTTTGACATTGGGAATATGATATCAAAGAAAATCTGAAGGTATGGAGCCCCGTCAATTCTGGCAGATTCAACAAGAGAAGTAGGAATACTGCGGATAAACTCTGTTGTAAGGTAGATTCCCATTGGCATACCTATACCGATATAACAAATAAGAACTCCAAGTCTTGTATCATAAAGTCCTGTCCAGTTTGCCATAAAGAACAGAGGAATCATAATACACTGCAATGTAATCAGAACTCCAATAACAAACGACTTGTAGATAACACCTGTAGATTTATTCGGAAGTTTTGCAAATGCAAATCCCGCAGCAATAGAAAAATACAGAATTGCAATTGTAGAAATACCGGTATAAAAAAGGCTGTTCAAAAACAGACTTCCGAACTTTCCTCGTATCCAGGCATCAACATAGTTTCTCCACCACCATACCTGTGGAAGTGCAAGCTTACTTGTCATCTGATATTCCTGGGTTGTTTTGAAAGATGAAAACAGAAGCCAGAAAATCGGATACAATGCCATAAAGGTAAAGAAAATCAAAATAATATAAATAATAGTCTGAGCAATAATATGCTTTGGACCTTTCTTTTCAAATACATTCATTTTCCAGTCCTCCTATTCTTCCTTTGCGCCAAATTTCTTTTCCAGTGTTTTTACAATTCCAATCAAAATAAGGCTGATTACAACCATGATTGTAGAAATTGTATTTGCCATAGGATAATCTGAAGCACCACGGAATGCCTTATCAAACATATAAAGAGAAAGAACATAAGTCTGCTTTGCAGGACCTCCGCCAGTCATAACGTAGATAAGGTCAAAAGATTTCAACGAACCGGAAATTGCAAGAATTGCACTGATAACAAATACACCAGAAAGTTCAGGGAATATGATATGCCAGAGTACCTGCCACTCAGTTGCACCGTCTATAGTTGCTGCCTCCATAATCTGAGGATCAATCTTCTGAAGGTTTGCCATAAAGATGATTAAGTAAGTTCCCGTGTACATCCACAGAATTACAAAAAGAACCGGAATCATCGGCTGAGAATTCATTGTCCACTCATAAGCTGGATTAAACCACTTCATGATTTCTGTCCAGGCTCCGTGAGAAGAAAAGAAGGTCTGGAACAAAATACCGATTACAACTGTAGAAATTACACAAGGAAGATATATCATAGTCTGGAAGAAGTCTCTGCCCTTTACAAGGCCGCGGGTCAGAACATAAGCAAGGAAGAAACCAAGAGGAAGCTGACCAAAAACAGAAACTAAAACAATCCAGAAGTTATTTTTCAAAGAGATATAGAAATACTGATCTGAGAATACCTTCATATAATTTTTCAGGCCAACAAACTTTAAAGCACCAGCTTCAAAAAGTGATCCGCCTGAATAATTTGTAAGACTCAGAACAACGGAGAAAATTGACGGGAAAGTCATTACTCCAAAGTAGAATACAATTGCAGGAAGAGAAAGCATCCAGTATGCACGCTTTTCTTCTTTTTTTGTTGATAGATTTTCACCAAGCAGAGTTGAATATAAATAAAGAATTACATAAGCTGCAATTCCGTAAATCATAAAATAAAAGCCTGCTGATAAATCAACATCTTCATCGGTAAACTTTTTTACTGCAATAAAAGCAAAAAGAGTTGAAATAATCACAAGCCCCATTAAAGCCCAGTCGACCACTGCAGCTGATGAAGTGTAATTATCTTTTGTCCCACGAATAAAATAAATAGAAGAAAATACGATAGAAGCAGCAATTGCCAGAAAGCTTATAATAAGTGCAACTCCAATCGAAGTATACAAAGCACCCTCTCCGGCACCAAGGAAATATATAAATGCAACAAATCCGTTTGCTTCATCAAAAACTGGAATACAGTAGCCCAGCACAGAAAGCAGGAGACAGGCCTTGCTAATAAGAATCAGGTTCTTTTTATTCATATTTTTCGCCCTTATAAAAAAGGCTTCCGGTGGAAAGGAATTACCGGAAGCCTGAAAGTTAGTTTTTTATTATTTGCTTGCATCCCAGGCAGCCTGTACATCTTTACAAACCTGCTCAGGAGTTTTCTTTCCAAGTCCTAATGCCTGAAGATCAGCATTGAGTACAGAAGGAACATCACCTTCAAATACGCTGTCGAATACAGGAGTAGAAATTGTCTGTGCAGCATAGAACTGAGCTCTCTTTACAGAAAGTGGTTCAAGATTGTCATACTTGAGTCCGCTTGTCAAAGAAGGGAATGCAGCACCAGTATCAAGTCTTCTCTGCTGAACATAAGGTCCAGAGAGCCACTTAATAAGTTCCCATGCAGCTTTTTCTTCTTTAGACCCCTTCTTGAGTTTTGAGCTCATACCATATCCTACACCGAGTGTTGAAGAGTTAGAACCGTGAATCTTTTCACCAGGAATTGCAGGGAAGTTGATAAGTTCAATATTGTTCTTCTGATCAGCTGGAGAAATAAGAGCCTTTCCTGTAGAAGTATCTGTAAGGAATGCACCTACACGCCAGTCACCATCAATAAGATAAGCACCCTTCTTAGAAGCAAACTGACCAACTACATCACCATAAGATGTTGCAAGAGTCTTCTGTGAAAGAACTCCATCATCATAAAGTGTCTTAATGAATTTTACTGCATCAAGGAATGATTTATCTGTGAACTTAGCCTTACCTGCTTTAATCTTATCTGCCCAGTCTGCACCACCAAAACGTCCTGCAACAGCAGAGAAGAGACAAGACTGCATTACCCAGTCATCCATGTTAGCCATAAGAATTGTTTCATATCCCTTTGCCTTAAGAACAGGAACCTGAGCCTTAAGTTCATCATATGTCTTTGGAATAGAAAGGCCACAATCTTCAAGAACTGCCTTATTTACATAAAGCATGTGGCTTACTGTAAGTCCAAATGGAATTTCTGCAACATAACCAGATGCCTGAGCTGCAGGATCAACACAAGCTTTGCTGTAATCATTATAAATTCCATCCTTCTTCATAAATGGAGTAAGGTCCTTTGCAAGTTTCTTTTCATGAATAGCAGATGAACGTCCAGCTGGCCACATATAGAATACATCTGGCATTTTTCCTGAAGCTGCATAGGCTGCAGTTTTCTGATGGAAAGGTTCGTTGAAAAGTACCTCACGTTCAATCTTAATATCCGGATGTGCAGCTTCGAATGCTTCCCAAATCAGCTTATTATCCTCAAATGAGTTTGGAGCTGTTGCATCCTGATAATCCAAAACAGTAATAACTGTCTGCTTAGTTTTTTTGTCGCCCAGCGCATAAACAGAGCCAAGCACTGCTGCCGCTACCATTACGGCTGTTACCATTTTTTTCATAGGGTTCCTCCAATTGGTCATAGGTTATTGTACAACCTTTGTACTTACCTACATCCTAAACCCGGTTATTCAGTATTGTCAATCAAATTTTTTGTTAATTTTAGCGAATTTTAGGGAATTTCCACCATTTTTTAGCGTTTTGTTTGTTTTTTCTCTGTACTTACATAAAAAGTTGATTTATAATTCGAGCTATGGACAACAGAATAACAATCATTCCAAAACCGCTTTCAATTGAAACCGGGAATAAAATTATAAATATCCGCACAAAATCAGTTTCTATATGTATAAATACAGACTCTAAGGCTGATTTATACAAAACAGCAGCGACAGCATTCGGAGTTGCTGGAATAAAAACATCAGATAAAGGAATATCTGTTTTTATAGAACTTCAACCACAAGATAAAAAACAGGAAATAAATGAAGGCTACAATCTTACGCTTTCTGATGAAGGAATCAGAATAAAAGCAGAAAGCCTGAATGGAATCTTCTATGGATGTATCAGTGCAGCTCAGCTTCTTTCTGGAACAGATAACGAACTTCCCGAGCTGAATATTACTGATCAGCCTGTACACAGCTGGAGAGGCTTTTTACTTGATACCAGCCGTTCCTTCTACTCAACAGCATTTATAAAGAAAATGCTTGATGCCTGCGCTTTGCATAAACTCAACATATTCCACTGGCATCTTACAGATGATCAGGGCTGGCGTTTTGAAGTTCCTGGCTACCCTCGCCTTACAGAAATCGGATCAAAAAGACAGGATTACACAATGCCAGCTTCAGAGGATGGTTTTTATGATGAAGAAAAACTTATCCGCCGCTGGTACACAGATGAAGAAATAAAAGAAATCATTCGTTATGCACAGGAACGCTGCATTCAGATTATTCCTGAAGTTGAGTTTCCGGGACACTCTTCTGCCCTTCTTGCAGCTTATCCGGAATATGGTTGTACTGGCGGACCTTATCAGGTAGAAAACAGATGGGGTATTTTTCCTGATGTTCTCTGTCTGGGAAATGATAATATTTTTGCCATTTATGAAGCAGCACTTAAAAAAATTACAGAACTATTTCCTTCTGATTATATTCATATTGGTGGAGATGAATGTCCTCATGAACGCTGGGAAGTATGTCCAAAATGTCAGGCTCGTATGAAAACAGAAGGTTTAGATTCTGCTGCTCAACTTCAAGCCTGGGGCACTACTAAAATAGCTTCAATGGTAGCCAAGTTTGGAAAGATTCCAATCGGCTGGGATGAAGTACTTGATAACAACAAGCATAATAAACTCCCTGACAATGTTATCGTTCAAAGCTGGAGAGGAACAGAAGGTGGAATAAAAGCAGCCTCTCTCAATCATAAAGTGATAATGTCTCCAACACAGCGTTTCTATCTGAATCTAAAAAATAAAGATTCGTTTGAAGAACCAGGAAGACTTGGAGTAACTACTACAAAAAAAACCTACACCTTCTCTCCTGCAGGAAAAGAATTAAAACTTGAAAATCCAGAACAGCGCAAACTGGTTTTAGGTGGAGAATGTGCACTCTGGACCGAAAAACTTCCACACTCACGAAACGCAGAATATCTGCTTTTCCCAAGATTCTGTGCTGCTGCAGAAACGCTTTGGTTACCGGAAGAGAAAAAAGATTTTGAAGATTTTAAGCAGAGACTTGAATATCATAAAAAACTTTTACATCAGCTTGATTACCGCTACTACGAAGGAGAACTTGAATAGGAGGTGTAAAGATGACAATTTGTATTCATAACGGAATAGTTCTTTCAGGACTCACAAGCAACACCCAGCGTTCTGCTGTTCTGATAGAGGATTCTAAAATCAAGGATACTTTTAGTGAAGAACGATTCAATAAAATGAACTTCGGACCTGAAGTGAGACTTATTGATGCTAAGGGTAATTACATAATGCCCGGCTTTATTGATACACATATTCATGGCTTTAAGGGAAATGGAACAGATACCTGTACAACAGAGGGCATTCTTCAAATGTCAAAGGATCTTGCTCAATACGGAGTAACCGCCTTTAATCCCACAATGTACGCTTCTGAAACAGAAGAAATGAAAACAAAACTCAAGGCAATTGTTGCTGCAATGGGACACGAAGAAGGAGCCCGTATTATGGGAGTTCATCTTGAAGGTCCTTTTATTTCTCCTGAGCGGCTTGGAGTACAGCGTCCAGAAACAGTAAAACTCCCGGACATTAAACTTTTTGATGAACTTTGGGAAGCTGCAGAAGGACATATTGTAAATATGACCGTTGCGCCTGAACTAAAAGGAATGCGTGAACTTGCTCTCCACTGTATTGAAAAAGGAATCATATTACAGGCCGGACATACAAATGCCCAATATGAAAATATTGTAGAGGGCATTCAGGTGGGTATTCTGCATTCAACACATTTCTTTAATGCAATGAGTCAGCTTCATCACAGAAACCCGGGAACTGTAGGTGCAATTCTTATACATCCGGAAGTTTCCTGTGAGATAATTGCCGACGGTGTACATGTTCATCCTGACCTGTTTAAGCTTCTTGGCCGCGATAAAAACCGAGCCCAGATAGTTCTCGTTACAGATGCGCTTACTCCGACAGAACAGAAGGGAGAACATCTTTTTGCAAACGGTGAAGAAGTTGTATTTAAGGACGGCTGCTTTCATCGAAAAGCAGATGATGTAATAGCAGGCTCTTCACTTACAATGAAAAAAGCAATCAAAAACATTGTGCAATTTGGATATCCGCTTACAGATGCAATTAAGTTTGCTTCTGTAAATCCTGCAAGAATTATGAAATACACTCATAAAGGAATTCTTTCCCCAACCTATGACAGCGACATTCTTGTTATGGATAAACTGTTCAGTATTAAGCTGGTTATGATTGAAGGCAAAATCGTAAAAAATAAACTGGAGGTACAATAATGAGACTTATAATCAAAAATAACTACAAGGAATGTGCAAAGTGGACGGCAGATTATATAGCCGGTAAAATTCATTCAGCTGCCCCTACTCCAGAAAAACCTTTTGTTATTGGATTACCTACAGGAAGTACACCTCTTGGAGTATATGAACGGCTTATTGAATTAAACCATAAGGGGCTAATATCTTTTCAGAATGTCATTACTTTTAATATGGACGAATATGTAGGCCTTGATGAAAACCATCCGCAAAGCTACCACTATTTTATGTGGCAGAATTTCTTCAGTAAAATCGATATCAAAAAAGAAAATGTTCATATTCTTGACGGAACAGCGGAAGACCTTCAGAAAGAATGTGAGAATTATGAAAAGATGATTAAAGAAGCCGGCGGAATTGATCTGTTTCTGGGTGGCTGCGGAAATGACGGACACATTGCATTTAATGAACCGGGTTCTTCACTCACCTCATATACAAGAATGAAAACCCTCACTGAAGATACTATAAAAGCAAATGCAAGATTCTTTGACGGAGACTGTACAAAAGTCCCAAAAACAGCCCTTACAGTTGGAATTGGAACAATCACAGATGCAAAAGAAGTTCTTATTATGATGACGGGACTTGCTAAAGCAGATGCACTTCAACACGCCGTTGAAGAATCTGTTTCACAGATGTGGCCGGTTACAATTCTTCAGATGCATAAGAGCGCACTGATTATTACAGATGACGAATGTACAGATAAACTACGGGTTGGAACAGTAAAATATTTTAAGGGAATTGAATCAAAAATCACAGATTCCTTTGAATCAATTTTCTCTAAAAAATAATTTTCTGGAGTTATAAAATGGATATTTCAGACGAGACACAGAACTTTCTTGAACGTCACAATTTTACTTTAAACATTGCTGATAATCTTCATAAGAAAATTATTGAAGATATGAAAAAAGGTCTGAAAACAGGCGGTTCTGACCAGGCAATGATAAAAGCAGGCAGTGCTGCAGTTCGTAAAATTAAAGAAGGTGAAAGTGCCATTGTGATTGATGCAGGCGGTACAAACTTCCGATCCTGTATTGTTACAAAAACAAAAGACAGTATTGAAATATCAGATTTCGAGAAAACGGTGATGCCTGCCATTAACCGTGAACTCAACAAAAACCAGTTTTACCAGGCCATAGCACAGAATATTTCACGTCTTAAAGACCGCTCAAACAAAATCAGTTTCTGCTTCAGTTACGCAATGGCAATTACAGAAGACGGAGATGGTAAAATTATCCGTTTCTCAAAAGAAGTAAAAGCTCCGGAAGCGGTTGGAACATATCTTGGAAAAGAACTTTTAGCAGAACTCAAAATTCAAGACTGGACAAAAATCAAAAAAATAAATGTTTTGAATGATACAACAGCCCTCCTGCTTTCAAGTTTTGTTGAAAAATCAGAAAAGAACTGGGGCGCACATCTTGCCTTTATTCTCGGAACCGGAATGAACAGTGCATACATTCAAAACAAGCGGATTATTGTCACAGAATGCGGAATGTTTTCTGATCTTCCTCAAAGTGATTTTGACAAAACAGTCTGCAGCAGAACAACGCAACCGAACCAGTCCCTGCTGGAAAAAATGTGTTCAGGAGCATATCTCGGAGATATTGCAACAGAGATGGTAAAAACAGCAGTTAGTGAAGGATTCTTCTCTCCTTCGTATGCAGCACCAGAGCATTTTGATACAAAAGATTTTGATAAATATTTCGCAAAAGAAGAGGAAGAACTATCGCCGGATGAACTGAAATTAAAAGAGCTCTTTTACGTAATTATTACCCGCTCGGCAAAACTTTCAGCAGAAGCAATTTACGCTGCAGCGTTCTGTTCAGACAAAGAAAAAGAGGAGCTTCCTGTGTGCATTACCTGTAACGGCAGCACCTTCTGGAAAACTCCTCTTCTAAAAGAAACTGCTGAAGCCTGTCTGAAAGACCTGCTCCAGCAGCCTTTCGAAATTATTCAAATTGACGACGACATCACCAAAGGCAGTTTTGCCGCCGCATTCATCAATTAAGCATATCGATTAGACTTAAACACGCTCAACAGGTGAAGACTTAGCATCCTTACCCATGTAAGCAACAATCTTACTGCCGTCTTTGAGTTCACTTACAGGAATTACTGCAGCATCGATACGCTTTCCGTCTACTTCGATATATTCAATACCTTTGCAAACGTGCTGTAGATTCTTTACTTCAATATGAAGATTCATCTTTCTCCAGCGGCGCTCTACTGTAAAGCCATCCCAGTCGTGCTTGATACACGGATCAATCAAAAGGCCATCATACTGAGGCTTAATACCGAGCATGTACTGAGTAATTGCGTAGTAAGACCATGTACCGGCTCCAT
>JAEEGH010008808.1_pt1 | contig 23727 bp, 18 predicted proteins | sample 9134181 | NCBI WGS metagenome assembly JAEEGH01 (sample SAMN16246544, study PRJNA631951) | gut metagenome | biome: gut microbiome; feature: rumen; material: DP-attached | host: Bos | place: Iran: Karaj | collected 2018-10
CTTCATCACCACGATCACCATATCCGACGAAACCAATGACACGGCCATTATCCTTTGCAACGATAAGGTTGTCCGGCCAGCTGTAAGCCATCTTTTCGCACTTTTCAAGCGTCATGGCATCGAGATACCCCTGATCCACAAGGCCGGGATAAGCCTCATGCCAGGATTTCCAGTGGACATAGGCTTTGCCTCTGATCTCATCGTCTGTTTCCATCGTTTTTATTTCGAGATTATTGACCATCCTTCTTCTCCAACACAGATCTTATTGTCTTTTCATAATCCGTATTGATCAACACGATATTCTCCCCAGCTTGCTGAAAGCCCTCTATGTATTTCCGATTTTCTGCTTTCATGCTGTCGAGCGTGCAGTCCGAATCCTCCAGGCGGGATTCTATATCGGACGCATGACCCTTTATCTTCTCAAAATGAGCATCGATATAGAAATCTGTCATGGCAAGGCAGATAAAGCGAATCGATGACAGATAGTCTTCGTCAAAATCCTTCCGCCAATCAAAAGGGACATAACAGCCTTCAACAATCAGATGCTGATGGTTCTCAATTGCCGTCTTCACCATTTCTCGCACAATGGGCCAGAGATATTCTGTGAGAGCATCATCATCTTCAGGGGTAAGCTCTGTGTTTCCGCTCCGAATCAACCCCATTTTTAGATGGTCAATAGAGAGATATGGGTAATGATAGGTTTCAAGCAGCCGCTGTGATAAAAGCGTTTTCCCTGTATGGGAAGCACCGGTAATTAATATGATCATGTTTTATCCTTTGCCAAAGATGATCTTCTTTGTAGTCAGCAATGTCGTTCTCATTCAATCGCTATTTTCCCTTGAGTTACCTCGGGTGAATTTTTCGATGTAATTGTATAGTCAATACTGCTAAAGGCATCTTGTATAAAAATAACCGATGGAAATGCAATCGTCGTATTATGCTTAATATACTCTACCTTCAGTTTTACGATGCACAGATCTCCTTCTTCGAATACTGAATAACAAAATACGTCTTCAAGCTCATTTATGTAGTCATCGCTATAATCCGGTGTATAACCCGGAAATATTTTGCTCGAACGCATATGTGGTGTAAAATGCCTGTTTATAATAGATGCGCTGTAGTCAAGATACTCTGATGTGCTCCCAATCCCAAACATCTCTTCCATATCACATTCATTTAACAAGTACCCCATCTCGTCATTGTCAAATACCGGGAAGTCTTTAAGTGTTATTAAGCAGTTACGCGGGAACAAAAGAGTTATTTCAACATCCTCGTCAATAGCGTTTCCATAGTTCTGAAGAGCAAGCTTTATGCATTTCTTTCCGGAAAAAGCGGTTTCAATCGGTGCCCAGCTTAGACACTTTGATATAGTCTCAGTTAATTCCTCTATTTTTTTGTATTTCAGTTTTTCTTGAGAAGTCCCTTCCAGGGGACCTCCACCGAAAATACCAGAAGGAATAGTACTTTGTGATAGGTTACCAAGATTAAAAAAGTCCTCAGAGAGATCGATCTTCAACGTATCCGCAACGGTCTGAATCAATTTGCGATCGTTCTCGCTAATAACTACAGGCTTACTGAATGAAAAGGTAAGTGGCGATATGCCCTTCATTTGTTCATTTTGTTTTACAAGTTTCATCGCGGAAATGTCTTGGATCAAACTATTGATTTTGTCTATATACTGATCCTTTGTTATTTCTACGTCGGGAAGAAAATCCATTACCTGTGCAGCGTCACCTATCCGTCGCTGGGCGTTGATCCCAACAAGCTTTAGTTCAGCATTACGTTCCCTTTTTACCTCCGCTACTCGTTTTTCACTTAAAAAATATTGGGATAAATGTGCAAAGAAAAGCGTTTTAAAGTCTTCACTTGATGTATAAGTAAAATACAAGCCCCTATCCTTATATCGTTCCTTAAAGGCTTGTACTTTTTTATACTCATCAGAGTTTAATTGCGAAGGGGAGAGGGGCTTATCCGAAAAGTACATAAAAACCTGTTTCTCTGAAGAGAGCATAATTTCGACTTCTTCTTCTGTCCCAGACCCATATTCATCCGTTGGCGTCCCAAACCTTGTCCACAGGATGGCGACTGCTGCATCGCAATCATTAACAAATTGCTTATTTAAAAGTGCTTGCGGTTTCCCGCCTGACTGCGCAAACGAATTCTTCCTCCAATGCTTTGTGACAATCTCGATTCCTAATGCATCAGAATACAGAGTATTAAACTGATTAACACACTCTTCAACGCTGGTGATTTCCTCTTTGATGTCTCCAGGACAAGATATAAGAAGACTATACTGTGTTACGGATTTAGGCATAACGAATTCCTTTCATCTCTCTATAATCCTTGCTTTTTGGTTTATATGTTCCAGCCAAGTTGACTGTCGATAATAAGCTGTCTTAATCTATACCGCCTATCATCCACGCATAGATTCCGCTGCCTTCAGCACCATCTCTTTATACTGCTCTTTGACATCTGCCGGTCCGTTGATGACAACCTTCCCGCCGAATCCAAACACCCAGGAATAGAATACTGTCCCTGGAACGACATCCGTCTGGACACGGAAGTTCTCCATGTCATAAGCGTAGGTGGTGACCTCCTTACCGAACTTATCCAGGATTGCATCCATGACATCATTTTTGCAAATGAGATCCACCGTCGTGAACTTCGTCCCATACATCCGGAAGCTGGTCTGCAGGTATTTGTCGAAATCAAAGTCTGCCGGGAAGGGAAGTGCATCAGCCTCCAGAATTTCCGGACGCCTAATGATCCGGTCCACACGGAAGGTGCCGACCCGCTTGCCGTTATCGAACACGCCGACCATATAATAGAAGTCGCCGTTCCAGACGAGCTTATGAGGGCTGAATACCCACGGCTTGCCATCATTGCGTAGCCGCGGCTCCTTTCGCACATCATACTTGAAATACAGGAAGGATATCTGCTTTCCAGCGTTGATGGCTTCGTTGATCCCGTCAATGATCAGGTAAATGCTCTCGTTATCATATTTGATACGATCCTCCGCAGCGATATTTCGCTTCAGATTCTCGGCCTGGTTCCGGCCAGCCATCTTTGAAAGCTTGGCCACCAGCTCCTCGCTTTTCTTCTTGGTGATGAATTTAGAAGATTCCACTGCATCGATCAACAGTTTGATCTCCGCGATATCATACTCGCGGCTGATCAGGTTATAGCGTTTCTGGGAGGACATCACTTCCTGGATCTCCATGCCAAAAGAGCGCAGGGCAGCCACATCGGCAGGGATCGTCTGTCGGTGGGCCTTGATGCCATATTCCTTTTCAAGGATCTCCATCAGCTGAGCCGTGGTCAGATAATGGTCCTCGTCTGTGCGTTCATATAAGATTTGAGCCAGATATAATGGGCGAAGCTTTGGGTCTTTGTCCATAACGATCTCCTACCACGAAAAAGAGAGCTGAATAGGTGAAATCAAGTCTCATTCTTCATAATTATTTAAGAAAAACTCGTTGTGAATGATTGGGGCGATCAACTCCGATTTCGGGCATATCCAAAGAGGTTATCAGTTGCAAAAGATTTGATAATAGCATTTTTACATCTTTTCTATATGGCTTTGGATCTGTAACTAGAGAATCATGTAGTTTAGCACTTAATCCTCCAAAATAGAGTTCTCCGTTATTCTCAACTAGTAGATCCAATAACCACAGATAAGCTGTACTCCATCTGAGGCTATTCTTTAGTTGTCCTTCCTCTCCTGAATAGATCAGGTCTAAGAATTGGATATATTCTCCGGGAGAATAAAACCCTTTTTCCGGAAATTCATAAGAGAACAATGTTTTGATATGCGGTCTAAACTTATCAGTTACCGCTTTGCTCCATTGAAATAATGTTGCAACGGTCCCTTGTTGCTTTATATTCGTGTATTCTGAATTAAGCTCTATCCACAGATCATCATCTACCAATAATGCGTCATTGAACAGGTTGTTTATCTTTTCGATATCTTTATCCTCGATGTCAACAAGCGCAGCCATTTCATAATTTGGCGTTCTCGTTAATGCCAGTCCAGAATTAGTAGCATTTGCACTACCTATAATCCCTCTTTTATTATCGACCACATAAGTCTTTGCATGAAGGTCAAAACGCACATAAACAGTCCAACCAAGATTTCTGCAGAAATCGAGAACTTCAAAATCAGTACTTCCTTTAATTAGATCATCTAGTCTGAATCGAAGCATAATCCTCTTGTCTTCAACAGAAGGCTTTACGTTCTCAATAATGGCAGCAATTGCATTTGTCTTGCCATATGCTGAGAGGATTTGAACTGATTCCTCTGCTGAACTTAGCTCGTTACAAATCGCTGCATAGATCTCATTAGAGAATAAGATAGCCATAGTCTGCCCTTTCAATTTGCATTCTTCGGATTGGCCAATTCGGAAATGTAGTTGTTTAGTCTGTTGTACCAGAGCGTAACCAACTTATCATTTTCTTGTTTCTGGGTAGTGTCTGTCTTTCTGATCGACTGAACAAGTGATGCCAACAACAGCTCAAAGGTTGTACGAGCTTCAGTGTTAGGATATATTTTCTCTAGAAGTAGCGTATAGAACTTATGACTCGTGTTAATTGTGATTATGGTAGTTGACAAGACAAACTTATAGTCAAAGGCAGGTGCACGCTCGCCCTTATCCGCATAATCAAAATTTACTTTGTTGCTGATAAACCTTGTAGCTTGTTCATCTGTCGGGTTTTCATATCCTTGATTAGCTAGCTCTTCTTTACCCGCAGAAATTGCTTCATCAGATGCGGGATCAATTACTTCTTCCTCATCACCCGCATCGCTTTCATCCACATCAATATTTTCGCTTTCAACAGAATTAATTATATTGGTTGCGGGAGTATCGGCATCATCATAAGACCTAGTATTTCTTCTGGTTTCCTCATTGAGCCGATACATCTCTTTTATGGTGTTATATACAACTTCATATAATTGACACCAAACAGGTTGTACTTCTTCTTCGTAATCAATGTCCTCCGACTCAATCCGTTTAAGTTCAACATACTGCTTATTGTTTGCAACTCCAAATGCTTCATCAAGTATTGGATCAAACATAATTTCACAGCCCCACCATCGATGTTGAGGTTCATTAGTAGTGCTATAAAAATCAAATTGACGAAAATCTATTTCTCTCTTTGCACGAACAACGGAAATTCCTTCCATTTTGCTTGCATATTTTCCAAACGGGTAAGAGCCTGGATTCCCAGTTGGGAAAGCGGTTTCATCATAGAATTTTGCCTTTACTTTGGAAAAACGAATGGTAACATTTGCGGTTGATACATTCCCGTTTTTATCAATGTATTTAATCGGGACAACCACTTCTCCGTATAGTTCAAATGCAGGTTCTAAATGATCCCCTTTTACACCCTTGTAAATCTGGGCAGGGTTTTCTTCATTGCAAAGGACATAATTGTCCTCCATCAAAAATAGCGGGTCATTTGGTGCCACATCAACCGCAGCATCTTGATTTTCGTGGGCAATAATTTTGATATTAAACTCACTATTGTGAATGAAGTGCCTAAACTTCTGACCAAGTGCAAACTCAAGTCGCTCTGTTAACGGACCTCGTGTTTTAGGCGAAATCCTATCACAATTTGCCCAAATGACCAACGTCCCAGATTTAGAAAAATCAAAAGATTTAGTCGGCGTTTGATAATGAATGTATTGCTGATATTTCTCAGGTATTGGTTCATTAATCGGATCGGCAATTTCAGTCTGTTCCCCAGATTTTACTTTATTAATATCCAGGAATACTTTTTGACTATTCTGAACTCCATTTTGCCATGAATATACAATCACATTTGGACATGCATACAGAGAGGCCTGCGGCAATCCAACACCAAATCTTCCTAACCCGCGCCTTGCAAATCGGGTTGATGATCCAATTCCCAGGCAGGAGCCGAGTATGTTTGTGTCCATTCCATCTCCGTCATCTAGGAACCCAATCTCATGAACAACTTTCCTTCCAGAAGAAGGATCAACGTACTCGCCGAGAATAACAAACGCATTCTTAGCATTTGCTTCCTCTGAGTTATCGATTATTTCTGCGACAGCACTCTCGATATTCTTATAGCCTGTATTCCGGAGTGCATCCCCCATGTTTTTGATATCAACAATACTGCTTGCCATTTTTAGCCTCCTTAGACTCTCCAATAATCGTTAAAGTGTGTAAAAGCACTCTCGTTATTAAACACAGCCAAATTATCATCAACGTCTATTAATAGACATTCTTCATTTCCTCCCATCAGGGGGCCTCGAAGGCCTCGCCCCAACATTTGACTGTACAAAACAACTGATTTTGTTGGACGTGTAATAAATACACAACGAATGTTTTTGGAATCAAAACCAGTGGTTAAAACTTCATAATTGATTATGACATTGACATTATTCGTTTTGTCTTTAAAAGCATCTATTGCTTTTTTTCGTGTTACAGGATCAAGTTCTCCTATAACCAGGCTGTTGGAGATGCCTTCAAGCGTAAGCATAGCTGAGAGCATCTTTGCATGATTGACAGAACAAGCAAAAACGATAGTCGGAACTTGGTCGTTATTTAATTGTCTTAGCCTTTCCATTATTACGCGATTCCGATCAGCATTTGAAGCAAGTATCTTAAGTTGAGCAGGCGTGAAATCCGTATTCTCAAAATCCATATCTTGAATAACACGATTCAGTTTCTTAAGCTCAGCCTCAGAAAACTCGGTCTGATACTGTAACCGTTCAGTTTTTATCTTGGAGAGTATATGTCTCCTCTGAAAATACGCGATAATGTTTTCCTCTGCTATGGCATTCAGTGCTTGTAACCTTCCAAGATTCACTTGATTCAGTATGGAAGCATCAATAGTAATTAATTTATTGCCAAACATATTGGACAACAAATTGTTATCATATGAATCTGCCGTTGTACGGCCTGGTGTCGCTGAAAGGCCTATTAATGCTCGATTCTCAAACCCCTCAGGCATTCTAAGCAGGTCTTCTATAACTCTTTTGGTTTGTACCGCAGCGGCTTTATGCGCTTCGTCAAACACTACAAGTCTGCAATCTTTTTTCAAACGGGAAAACAACGCTACATTTGACTCCTTGATACTCATCAGCTTTGCTAACCCACAAAAAACTATACCTTGAATTGGTTGATCATCGCTAATGATCCGACTACCCCATAACTTATAAACCTTAATTGAGTCATTACCTAGATGTGACCAGACCTGAACAAAAGTATCATATGCCTGTTGTAATAACTCCGTTGTATGGGCAACCCAAAGAATGGCTCCGGAATTCTGTAAAGAAAATGCATAATAGTTGGAAATAGTATGCATTGTAGTCTTTGTCTTCCCTGTTCCAGTTGGCATATGGACGAGCATACGTTCCTGCAAGTTCCCTGAGTTCAAATTGTTGAGTATTCGTTGCCTTATTAGGTATTGATAGTCAAGCAACTCAAAAAACTGTTCAGCGACATTAACCGTATTTTCGACAGTCAAATCCTCGGGTTCTTTGTCGAAGACATCAGAAGGATACTCCCATAAAGAGAGGAGGTATTTGGAAAGCTTGTTGTTTCCCCATGATTTTCTGCAAATGATATCTACTAAAGTATTGGCATCATTGATTTGCTTCTCCGTAGCGGACAAGCAATCATCACGTATCTTGTAAATATCTCTGGATTCCATTGCAAGCAGCAAGTCTTTCCTAAAAGAACGACTTTTTAGAATATTGACTCCATGCAAGTAATTTATCATTTCTATGAGTTTACTTTTTGTCAGAAGCCCATCACTCGTTGGCATCCATTCAATTAGAACATCAACCATATCATGTCCAAGATGTTCCTTTAATGACTCCCGGCTAAAGCGGAACATTAAGTCTTGATACTTGCTCATAGTCTATTCCTCACATTTCCGATGAAATATCTTCAAGTGCGTCTCTCAATTCTTTATAGTCCTCATCATTGGTAAATGCATTAACGCTGAATCTAATTGTTCCAGCAGGATATGTTCCCAAAAACTGATGGGCTTTCGGAGCACACTGTAATCCTACACGAACAGAGATTCCTCGTTCAGCAAATATATTCCCTGCGCTGTCACTACTAATCCCTTCAAGCAAGCAAGAGACTATGCCGACATATTTCCGACCTTCCACATTTCCGACTACCGTTAGATAATCATAGTTGTTCAAAATACACAGAAGTTGCTGCCGTCGTTCTTCTTCCTCTTTATAAAGTTTTTCAATTGACTGCGATTTGATCCACTTTAGCGCAGCATTCAACCCTGCAATTCCAGCGATATTCAGAGTTCCCATTTCGAATTTTTCAGGAAGACTGACAGGCATATTCTGATTTGCCGAATCATATCCGGTCCCACCATATAATGTCGGAGTAAGCTCAACCTCTGGATTCATAATGAATCCAGAAATACCGGTTGGGCCTAACAGTGTTTTATGACCTGCAAATACAGCAAAATCAATGGTTTCTAGTCCCGTATTCAGATCGACTAGTCCTGCCGTCTGCGCCATATCAACAAGTGTTACAGCACTATACTCTTTGGCCAATGCAAAGATTTCCTCTACCGGCGCAATTAACCCGATTACATTGCTGGCATGGCTCACGATTACCAAATCAGGCCGAATATCGTCGAACTGATAGCGTATCCGTGCCATATCATATTCGAGTGACTCTGACACAGCGAGTTCGGTCACGGCAATCTGGCCCAGTTGCTCGAAATGGTGTAAAATGCGGGTCACGGCATTGTGTTCAAACGGGCTGATGTAAACGCTTCGAGCTCCGCCGATAATCACCCCTTGGATAATCATGTTGAGAGCAATTGTTGCCGTCGGGGTAAAGATCACCTGTTTCGCGGGGCAGTGCATTAACTCTTGAATGAGTTTTCTGGTCTCATCCACAAGACCCTTTGCAGTGTTGGCCAGAGCATAACCTCCTCGCCCCACACTTCCTCCGTGATTACGATAGAAGCTGTCCATGAAGGAATATACCGCATCAGGCTTTGGATATGTAGTTGCTGCATTATCAAAGTAAGCCATTGGATATCCCCCCTTTAGCAGAGCTTCTTTAGCACTTCCATAAGAATCTGCCTTTTTTCCTGTTCTGAGATTGAGTGGCCCATCGCCTCCAGAGAAGCCGTGATTTGATTGAACAGGAGCTTTCCACGCGCCGATACCTCAACCTTGTCGAATCGTCGCGTTGTGCTGATTCCTTCCTCATCGGCAAAGGTCACTTGATAGCTCGAGGTGTCGTTGATTGTTTCAGCTACGACGCTACTGTGGAAATCCTTGGCCGTTTTCATGAATCGAGCAAGCGCATCGGTATACTGGTTGACAGTTTTACTATCCCAATCCTCAAGGCGAAGTCCCGTTGCCAGTTTAGCAAGGCGCGTGATAAATAAATCCTCATCATTCGTCATGCTTCTCAGATGCTGTAAGAAACGTTCCGTCCCGTCCGAGAAAAGTTGCTCGAAGCTTTTCGGATCAAGCCGGTCACACCAATCTTTCGCGGCATCTGTAAGTGTTGTTTTCTTGCTAGCTTTTTTGTCATTCTCCGGGAGGAAAGTGGCTTTTGTTTTACTAATCAGGTCTTGTTTTAATTCAGTCAACAAGCCGTCAAAAACGCCTCTTGCATCTATGATATCCGTGGCGGCGTCAGCATAGTCCCCATGGTAATCAACAGCCTCTGGAAGTTTCTTGAATAGCAAATCAGAACTGCTGATGTTTTGACGAAGGAGCTTTATCATCTCAGTCTGCCGCCGCACGAGTTTTTCCCCTGTGGGGTGCTTCGTGCTTTCTTTTGAATACTTGGGAAGCGCCATGTACCAGCGCCTCATCGCATTTGCTACATAGTCATAGGAGTTGCCGGATCTTTCAGCCTCCACAATGTAGTCTCTAAAAGCATCCGCCAACCGAGCAATGTAGTTTTCTTTTTCCGGATTCCAATCCAAATACTCCAATGTAAAACCACTCGGATCGCTATTGATCTGAATCAATGCGTCTGCGCTTGTCTGAATCGGCCCGAAACGGTCATTGACCACAGTCTGCTGGCGATAGTTGTGCATGACCGCAGCTATATAGATAGGAATCAGACCATAGCGGAGTCCAATATGGTATTCCGGCGAAGTCAGGCGTTCATAGAGCACAGCAAAGCTGATTTGCCCATTCTGTCGCGCTTCAAGGATGAAGTTCTCGATGGTCTCCAGCATATTACGCATGACCACATTCTCGGGATGGAGATTTATCTGAGGAATGCCTCCGTCTTCGCTCCAGATTCCAGTACGCAGAAGCGTACTGCGCATAATCGAAACTTCCTGCCCTGTACCGGAGAGGCCGAGATTCGGCTCAAGCTCGCTTCGTAGCAGGGCACTTACAATCTTGTTACGGCTGTTCTGTGCGATGCTTGTAATGTCATTTTTATTGACAGACTCATTGTTGATAACGGGAGTCATGCTATATACGGCATCGCAGATTCTGGACATGACCTCGGTCAGTCCAGACTTTCGATGCACATGAATCTCGTTTCCATTATGGATATATACCGAACGGTAGATCTCCGGGTGCGTGTAAGATCCAATGAAGCCTTTGATGATTTCCTGTAAATCCTCAAATATGACTTCATACTCATCAAACAGTACCGGATCATCAGCGGCGTGGTCTCTCAACTTCGTAAGGGCAGCATATTCCTGAGTTACCGCGCCAATGTCCTTGTAATGCTTGGGAAGCACGAAGATATACCTTTCGCAACCTGCGCTGGTATCTTTTATGATTTTTGAGAGCTTTTTGAGTTGAGTTTCATTCTCCGGAATGATTCCATAGATAATTCCGTCAGCATCAATCGACTCGCTTTTGAGATTCCAATTAACATCAGCGGTGACCTCTGCTCCAGAAATAAATTGAAACGCAAAGAACCTTGTCATCTCATGGTCGTCATTATAGCGAGACGGATACATGTAGTTATCAAAGTTCGAGCCATTGAGAATATCTTTTGTGGCGATGTTCCCGGCCTGAGATTCCATTTGATCGTGAATTTTCTGCTGGATATCAACGCCAGATGTCTGCTTAAGACGGAGATAATCATTACTCCGCTTAATATAAATTACAAACTCCTTTTCAATCAGGTCAGAGATAGCCTGCTCTATCTCACTTAATTCATAAGTTCCCGAATAGATGCCAATGATTTGCTCTTTTGTCGGATTCAAACGCTCAAACTGTTCGAGAATATAGATCAAGGAGATTGTCTTGATGATCTTGCTGCCAAGCGTATCCTCGGGGATCTGATTTAGAATCGTACTTGTGAGAACGAAGGTGTCGTGGATATCGCCCGCATATACTTCTTTTTTTAGCAACGGCTCAAAATAGTCATAGATGAGATCGGGCGTTACGAGGGTAAAACCGTTCTCATATTCGTCCAAGAACGCCGATAGTGTGGCTGTTCCTTCCGCTGACAGAAAAGTGAAAAGCGTACGCTCGTTTTGTGCCACTCGTTCAGAAAGCCGGGGCAGGATAAAGGTTGAGACCGGATGGAGAGGGAAGCATCCTCTAATCGCCGTTTCAATCTCGCCCTGTGCATCCATAAACATCTGATGCTTTTGATATCGGGAAAACAGCGCCTCGAAATCGCGGGTATGTGCATCGCAAAAGGCTTCCCACATCGGCTCCTTATGCTGGATGACGGAGGATATAATCTCATAGGTCTGCGAGAAATTGTTATTCATATGGATATGCTTAAAGCGTTCTGATACGCCACGCCATCCATCGGTTTTCTCCTTAGGGAGCTTATCGATATAATTTGAAATCTCCTTATGGGAGATCAGCATCAGGTGCAGTTGAAGCGACCCGCTCCGGCAACACTTTTCCGCAAAATCCTGAAGCATTTTCGTGTCGCTGACTGAGGCATCGACGATATTAGCCTCAAGATATTTGCTAAACTCGTCGTAGACGACATAGAGGCCTGTATAGCCCTTGGACTTGAGGCTTTTCGCCACACTCTCATAGAGTTCAACCACATCAAAGCCAAGGAATGGATTAAAAACACTTCCAGCCGTAAGTGACGGGTAAACCTGTTCGAACTCTCCATAGGCGGCAACATCATAGTTTTCCAGACGGTCAATAAATACTTCTACCGGATCATCGATCTCGTTCAGAAACTTTTCAAAAGTTTCCGGGAAATCCTTTTGCCAACGTTTGATCACACCAATCGCGGCTTTGTAGTTAGTTTCTGGCATGGCGCTCAAAAGGTCATGCTCCGACAGCGTCCGCTGCAAAGAAAGCAGGAACGCTTGGGTCAGACTAGTATTGCTTCCGCTGATTACCACCGGAAGAATCTTGTTTTCGCTCTCATAGTAATTCTGAACAAGCTGATACAACCTCGGATTATCTTCAATCTTCGGCATTAGTTTTTCAAACAGAGTCAAGTCTCTCCTCATTAATATAGCGAGAATCGTCAGTACGATATGAGACTTGCCTTTGCCATATGCACCGATCAAAACTCTTGCGCGATCCGTGGAGGCAGGGTTAACACTTAAAAGGACATCCTCCAAAAGGTTGAGCGCCGATCTTGTCGGTATAAAGTTTTCCAGCTTATCATCGCTCCCAAGATCATACCCGATATTAACGGAGTACTGAAAACCTGATGCGACGGAAATCATGTCTCTCATCGTGCATTCTCCTGCTCCTGGACATCAATAGACGCATAGAAACGCTCCACGCAGTCATAGAAGTCCAGGTTTTCTTGTATGGTAATGACATCCAAACCAGCCGTGCGGTTGATTTTAATTAAGCCCAGCTTTTCAATCCGATACAGTACATCCAGCATTGTAATTGAGTCGAGATTATATACTTTCCCGATGTTTTTCGGTGCGGTTAAAAGCTCATTCAAACTGATCTCTTTTCGCCCATTGGCATTCTTTACTATAACCGCGAGCATAACATAAGGATTTAACACGTCGCTGGCTGGAGTGCTTTTCTTATAGGTCTTTTTTCTCTTGTTAAGAATGTCTACCAGCCCGAGCTCGCCAAAAGGACAATCAATATTGTTTTCCGGGGAAACCTTAGCCGGATTTGACTTATAGTGAGGAAGATACGTGTTGATAATGCACTGAAAATCCTCGTTCAAAGAGCGAATTGCATAGTTAGTCTCGCTGTCTCTCATTTTTATATATTTCTGCAGGGCGGAAACGAAGTCTTCCCTAGAAAACTCAGACATGGAAAACTCATTAAAGAAGAAGTACCATGCAGTGGCTTCGTCCTCTTGGGACGCGAGGCAATACTGCAAAAGGCAGAGAGTGCCAAGCTCTTCAATATAGGTATCATGCTGATAGATTATCTTGCCCAGATCGGTAAAACGCTGCATCCGTTTACCCTTAGTCGGTTCCTCGGTAAGCCCGACGGTCTGAATCCAGTATCGAAGCGCCTTCACCATATTTGCACCGATCCCAAGCACGTCCATCGGGTTCTCATCATGGGAGATAAACACATCCGGTTTATTGGCGACACAGCGCATGCCCTTGCTGAGCCAGCCTTTTCTAATAAAGAATGTATCGTGAGCTCTGAATTTCATTGACATTGTTGTGTCCTCCAAGCGTTTTACTTGGTGCGCAGATACTTATCCATCATGCAACCGCCGTCAAGGTACTTTGCGGTCATGCACATCTTGCAGTGAACACATTTCTCGGGATCGATAAAGTAACTGTCGCCAATAATCGATATCGCGCCTTGCCGACATATGGACTCGCATTTGAGGCACTTTCGGCAAGCGTTAAATTTTCTAATCTGATAGCCGACCATTCTCTGCAAATCATCATGGTCCGCCACATTCATCGTTTTGACCTTTACTGCATAATCGTAGCCGTCCTGATTAAACGGCTGAATCGACAGTATTGGCACATTAGATCGAGCATCAAGGATAATAGTTTCACGAAGCAGCTTCTTACCAAGTTCAGGAGCGAGTTTCCCGAATGGGGCAAACATCCCGACCAGTTCATCGTCGAACGGTCTCACTAAGCGATAAATCTTGGCATGATCCTCAGTTGTGCAATTCGTGAAGCGAATTTTCACATCTCCAGCCGATGCCAATCCGTTTCCGCCCTGACGAGCTTTCCACTTTCCGCTATCGACATAAACCTCTGGATCGGGCTTGCCGATTTTTCTTGCGAAGTTAACAAGGAATCTACGCCACTTCTTTGATTCTTCCGGCATATAGATTCGTGAAAGGAACTGCGCTCGTTCATTATTATTTGGGCAGCACCAACAACCCACACGATCATATCCAAGCCGGTATGCCTTGTTAAAGTCAATTTCCTCAGCTAGTATATAAAGCCAGATATCGATGTCCTTCCAGAAAAAGATTGGGGAGGCAACGGTCTGCTGTTGGATTTTTACGGACTCTGCGTCGTCTTCAATTCGATTGTATTTGCTTCGGCTGACTGATTCAGACTTCCTGATTCCGTAAAACGTCAGAATCTGCTGACTCCGATACATACTGTTTATGATCCTCGTGATTGGGCCAGTCTTAAACATGGAGCAGCACCAGCGCATCATCCGTGCCGGGGGACCGATATCCTCACATACATCATAGAACACTTGCTCATCATTTTTGGCAATCTGGAAGATGGCTAGCGGATGAGAATTGCGGTATCGATTGGCATATTCGATGGTGGAAGGGAACTCTAGTGTGGTGTTGCCAAAGATATGAACAAGGCTCGGATTGCTCAAAGCCTTTATGACAACATCCGCTGTTACGGTTGAGTCCTTACCGCCTGAGAACGATATTACGATGTTTTCTTCTTTGTACTTTGCTGCGGCCTGCCGCACGAAAGCGAAGGCTTCGTCTTTGAGATAAGCTAGCCTGTGCTGGTTTGCCCTAACAAAACGAGTAATGCTCTCATCGAAGGAGGCGTAATCAATCTTTTTTAAATTAGAAGAAATATCTCCTGCTATCTTTTCAGTGTCTGCATTAGCAAAAACTTTCGCCGAGACAGAAAGGGCTTTCCCATCAATGTAATATCTACTATTTGCAGCCCAAACAGAGCGATTCATGTAATCGTCTGGCTTCTCGTTTAGCAAACATGCTAAAAGCAATCGTTCTTCAGGAAAGACGGGTCTTAAATCAGATGCCAGATAATGAGTCTTACAACCGCAAATGGGGCAAACACCTTTTTCAGCTGCTGTAGAAATATGAATAAGGGGGATCTTACAGCTCTCGCACCAGTAAATCTCAATAGGTATATCGTCGACTGTTTTCTTGCCACATACAGGACAGACTGACTCATTCGTTTCTAGATTACACTGCTTACACCACATGATCCCACCTCCTTTCTACATAATCACTTTTGCGTTGCGTTTTACTCTTCAATAACTTCCATTAAGTCTCCGATATCGCAATGGAATACCTTGCAGAGACGGAGCATTACTTCCATCTGCACAGGCTCGTCCTTGTTCAACTTGGACATCATGTAATCACTGATCTCTGCGGCTCTGGCAAGATCCCCTTTCTTCATCTTGTTCTGCCTTACAAGGTTCCAGAGCTTGTTATAACTGACTGCCATTGACAACCCCCTGTTCTCTATCAAACAAAGTCGGCGTTGCTGTAATATTTGAGTAAGTGGTTGAATCCCCATGTCCATCAGGATACAACCCAACATTTTGCATTATACCTCAAAACCCGCGGTTATTCAAGATTGATTCCAGTCGTTTCTGTAATGTTGACGCTTCTAAACATCAAGAGATTCATTTTTGCCCTCTTCAGTACTTGGCAAGCAGTGTTCCGATCCGGTTCCGCCGCCATTTTTTTCAAAAATGGGCCTCCTCGGAACTGCCTGTTGGGCATGCCCAAGCCCCTTCCAAGATCATCACTTCGTGATGGCTGCGCGTTCTGACGAACGCTGAAAAGCAAAAAGTTCCGGCAGCCACACCTTCAAAAAGATGCGACTGCCATATTACTTCACCGTGACTTTTCAAGGATCCTGCTTTTCTCCTTTTCCTGTTTTTCAGCTTCAAACAGGGATTCAATATTCTGTTTTGCGATGAGAAGCTCCTGGGCCACATCGCGGGTTTTCCGAAACTCGGCGTACGCCTGTTTCTTGGAAGAGAGAATCTCGGCATACTCGGCGGACAGCTCTTTTACCTTCGGGATCTTCCGAACACCGAGCTCATCAAAGGCCTGCTTCGCCGCCTTATGCAGTGTGATTTCTTCACGGTGGGCCTCGAAGAACTTCCTGCTGTAACCAGCCTTTCGATACTCCTCATAGGTGTTTCTGGTCTTGGAGTAGTTGATGATGTGCTTCTTCAGCGCAGCAATCTCCGTAAGACGTTTTTCGGATTCCTGCATCTGGATCTGAAGCGCATCCCGCCGTTTTACGGTTTCATCAGTCAGCACACTCAGCTGATCCAGCGTTCTTACGCCATGCTCCCGGAGCAAAAGCATGCTCTTAGCAATTTGCTTCAGGTTATAAACCGTGGCCCAGCGTGCATAGCCGGGGCCTTTTTCCTGAAGTTTCTTCTGAATGTCGATTGTGAGATCCACACGCTTTTCTCTCTTCGTATAGCTCCTGGATTTAAAAGCCGGTTTCCGGGTACCTGCAATGATTTCCCTCAGCGCCGACTCCGTAAATCCCTCTCCGAGAGAAGAGAGGCGGATGAAGCGTTTCTGATTATTGCCTTTGAGGGCAATGTTCTTTCCCTGCTTCACCTCATAACCAGCCTCTTCCAGCATCTGAAGAAATGCAGGAAAGTCCTTTGGCTTTTTCAGCAGAATTGCTTCAATATCCCGGCAGATCAGATCCCTGGCACTCTGATGCTGCGGATAAGTCTCACGCTTTTCCCGCAGGGGATAAGGAACGGGCTCTATCACGGAAAGCCCATGCTCCAGGCAGACCAGATCGCTCAAACGCTGAAGTGCCCGGCCTGACAACCAGAAGTTTTTGAATTTCCGGGTGCCATCGATGCTGGTGGAATTGTAGACGATGTGATTGTGGATGTGAGAACGATCCGTGTGTGTGGCGACGATGAAGGAGTAGTTTCCTTTCGTGAATCGCATTGCCAGCTCATAGCCGACACGGTTAGCTTCTTCCGGCGTGATCTCGCCAGGTTTGAAGGATTGCCTTATCTGGTAAGCGATAATATCGTGCCTCGGCTCCTTGCCCGTGATGTGATGATACTGCCGTTTCTGCAGAAGGAACTCTTCATCAACAGTCATCGGATCACAGGCATAGCTCGTGACCAGTTCTCCCTTTTCTGTCTTATCCGGATTCTTCACATAGTCCGTTCTTTCTCCGAGGCTGTTTGCCACGGACCTGCCCTTGCGCTGATGCAGGGCAATCAATCTTGTTGCTGCCATCTGTACCTCCGATAATAAAAAAAGGCGGGGACCACACCGGAGAAGGCTCCGATGCGATCCCCATCGTACTCACTGGATCGAAGCAAGTCGGGCGAGAAGTTCATTCATAGTATCCCAGATTTCTTCCTGCCGGTTCTGCATCTCCGCCACATCCGCGCCGTAAATGCTTCCGGTGGCATTTGCCTTTTTGGCAATCTGGTTCAGATTGTTGCTGCACCGTCTGAGAAGAGAAGTCATCTCCTGGATCTCAGTGGTATCGAGCCTGACGATATAGCCGTTCAGTGCCAGTTTGCGAATAAACGGACCCATGAACTGAACGCCTGCCTCTTTCATGCGGTCTCGCAGCATCTGATATTCTTCCGGGGAGAACAGGGTCTCGACCCTTATAATACGCTTTTTCATATGCGCTCCTTTTCATCCGGCCTGCGGATAATGTGCAGACGGCGTTTTGCCTTTTCGAGCTGTTCAGCCCGTTCTCTCTGTGCCTTCAGATCCTCCAGGACAGAATCCCTGGCAGCAGCCTGTTCGGATTGTCTTGCCTGCGCTCTGAGCGCTTCTGCCGGATCCGGCTGGGGCATATTATTGATGATTCCGTCAAAGCTGTTGTCGTTCTGTTCCACCGCATCCTCCACTGCGCGAAGGGCGGCTCTCTGCGGATCGCGTTCCGGAAAACGCTCCGGATGCAGGATGATCTCCACACGGTCAGAGACCTGCGGATCATCAAACACGACGCCGTTCAGCCACTCCTCGCATTCATGCCAGCCGCCCATCGTCAGGACATTGCCGTAGGCTCCGAAGAAGCGAAGATTGTCCTCCGTGCTTTCTGCCGTATCCAGGACATACCCGGCAGCCTCCATTGCCGCAACCAGCTGATCCTTCTCAGCCGGATGATCATGCATCGGCTCGGTGTGAACCTCATCCCATTTACTCATCTTCATCCTCCTCGTATACCGAGAAGTCCACTTTGATGAACTCCTCATCATTTAATGCTTTCAGCTTCTTGCTGAGATGGCTGACCTGTTCTTTCAGCTCCGCATCCTCGATCAGGCCGAGCTGAGCCATCATATCCATGACGGCAGCACTGCGGCTGGAGTGGTCAAAAGCCGAAACCAGCGCGGTTTCCTCAACGGTAAAGATCATCGTGCTTCCTCCTTCTTTTTGTGCGTTTTCTGTACGGATTTTTGTGTGGGTTTTTCCTTGGTCTTCCCAGCCTGGGAATGCAGTTCCTGCAGGACCGAAGTCTTCTTTTCCGGAGATGATGGTGCGGACTGCTCAGGTGTGGCTATCGCTTCTGCCGCAGCCGGTGCCGGTCTCAGCTCATAATCGCTGGCTTCCTTTTCAGTCAGTGGCTTAGCGTATTCCAACCAGCCCCAGGCCTGCATCGCGCCGCCTTCAACAGGCTGGCGCTTATCATAGTTGTGAATCTCAACAGGAGCATTCCCAGCAGGCTTCGGGAAGGTACCGATGTCGACTGGACGCTGGGTGGAGTAGTAGCGGTACATGCCGTTCTCCTGAAGACCGGGAGCAGGCTCTGCCGGAATCTCAGGCGTTACCTCAATTCCCTTTTCCTGCTGAAGATACATGATGTGATCGTCAATAGCAGTGATCATTTCATCGGCAGCCTGGCGGATCCGGTCCAGGGAAGCCTTTAGTTCCGGCGTATCCTTTCCGTGAGACCATCCGGCGATATAGGCGAAGCTGTAATCGCTGGTCTCGATGCCGTAATGCTGAGCGACGGTATAGGCAACGGCCTCTGCTTCAACCTCCTTGGCATTCCGGGTGAGTCTCGGTTCCTCCGGAGGCAGGTCCTTTGGATCAATGGCATGCAGCTTCTGGTGGGCCATCTCGTGAATCATTGTCTTGACCGTCTGGACCTGGCTCATACCTTCCTGCAGGGCGATCCGTTGATCAACCGTGTGGTAGTAGCCCTTGGCCCCGGAAGGGATATCCTCAAAGCCGACAGGAACCGGGCAGGCCCGTTTCAGGGCTTCGAAGAACATCTCGTAATTTGTGACATTACCGGAGAGCTCATCTACGCCGATGGTGGGTAGGGGCTTTCCGTCCGTCTGGCTGACATCAAAGACGTTCACGACCTTGAAGGCTGGGACCATGATCTCCTTTAAATCCTTTGCCGTGCTGCCGTCCGGATTCAGGACCGGCTGTTGCGTGACAGGATCAAGCCGGTCCACTTCCATCTGTTTCTTATAAGGCGTCGGAGCAAGGATCCGGATCCCGGTCTCGCCCTTCTGTACCTGCCTGCCGAAGTTCTTCTGCCAGGCAGTGTATCCGGCAACCAAGGTGGCATCCGGCTTCTGCATGGCGATCAGGATCGTATTGTTCAGGGAATAATCGTGGAATTTGGAGAGCGTCTTCAGATAGTTCTTGAAGGCCTCGCTCTCAAAGAGTGCCTGGATACCGGCTTCCAGCTTATCCGTGATCTCTTTGACCTTGTCAAACTGGGAGGGATAGGTTTTATCTTTCTTTTCCGGCATGACGAACCTCCTTTCCGGGTTTCTTCTCCTGTGAGGAATGGCTCTTCAGATCGTCCAGCTGTTTCAGGACAGAGCCGCCTGCAAGCTCCGCCTGTTCCATGACATGCTCATAAGGAACAGCGCGTCGGTTCCTGCGTCCATACCCATGCATTTCCATGATCTGATCCCTCGCCTGGTTCATGCTGAAATCAGGTGCATCGAGCTGACCTCCATCCATCAGTTTGAACTGCTGGCTGTAAATCGTATAATCGTACCCGGAGTCCGTCATTTGCAGGGCAAGGTACTCTCTGTGGCCGAGCTGCCAGGCTGCCTGATCCAATTCAGTCTCCGGTTCAGGGCGGACAGAACCGTGCTGGTGCTCCACCATTTCGGCAAATTCGCAGATGTGGAACACAGAGTCACCGACGAGCGTGTGATAATCGTCGATATACTCGCATTTTGCGGAGAACTTCCGATCAGGGAACTGAACTTCCACTGTGCCGCCGTCCGGGATTCGGAAGAGCGTATCATAGCTGCTGTTAATGAAACGGATACTGTGTTCTTTCTCGTCCATCACTTACCGCCTCCTTTGCGTTTATCGAATTCCATGGAGAACTGCGGTCTGCCGTCCGCCTCCGTGGAAAGCAGGACATCCGCGTTATAGGTTTTGCCGGTCTTCTGGCTCTTGCAGTCCTTCAGCCTGGCGCGGCCATCCTTCAGCAGCTTCTCCACGATCTGGGATGTCAGGCGTTTCCCGATCTTCGTGAAATAGGCATTATCCTTCCAGAGAATGAACCTGCATTCGCTGTTGCTGCAGAACCAGCCCTTCTGTTTTTCCAGCACCTCGGCCCCGCAGTGGGGACAGGTGCCAATCACTTTGTTTCTGCTCATAAGCGCATCTGCTCCTTTCGCTTTTTCATAGGTTGTCACAAGCCCGGCGATCATTCCGGAGATCCCGTCCATGAAATCCGCAGCATCATATTCGCCGCGCTCGATGCCCAGGAGCTTCTGCTCCCATTCGGCGGTCATGGAAGGCGACTGGATCTGCTCCGGCATGACAGTGATCAGGGCATTGCCTTTGTCCGTGGCGATCAGGTGCCTGGTCTTCTTATCGCCCTTACGCTCGATAAAGCCGCGCTGCACCAGCTTTTCGATGGTGGCGGCACGGGTGGCCGGAGTACCGAGGCCCTTGCGTTCCGCTTCCTCCGGCGTCTCATCGGCACCGGCAGTCTCCATGGCTGAGAGGAGGGTGTCTTCAGTAAAATGCTTGCTCGGAGAAGTCTTGCCCTCTTTGAGCGTCGCTGCATCGATATGAAGCCGGTTTCCCTGGCCCGGAATCTGGCTGATGGAATCCTCATCCTTCTTCTTGTCCGGATAAAAATGCTGCCAGATGGCTTTCCAACCAAGCTGCAGATCGGTCCTGCCTTTTCGGGTGAATTCTTCGGCTTCACAGCTTACCTTTACGGTTGATTCCGCATATCGGTAATCTTCAGCCGCCGCACAGAGAAGCCTTGCGTATATTAGCTGCAGAACTGCCATTTCTCCCAGAGAAAGCTCGCTGAAATCACTTTCCGCCATCGTCTTTGTCGGGATAATGGCATGATGATCGCTGACCTTGCTACTGTTGAAAATGCTTGCAGGACGGACCGGTTCGCTGCGAAGCGCACTGCCGCTGTATTTGAATTTTCTGGCGACTGCGGCGATCAGATCCGGCAGCATCTCCCGCATATCATCGGTAAGATACCGGCTGTCGGTACGGGGATAAGTGACCAACTTCTTTTCATAAAGGCTTTGGGTGTGATCCAATGTCTGCTGAGCAGTAAAGCCGAGAATACGGTTCGCGTCTCTCTGCAGGCTCGTCAGGTCATACAAAAGAGGCGGCTTTTCCAGCTTTTCTTTCGTCTCAACAGCTTTGATCACGACTTCACCTGCAGCCTGGCACTCCTGAAGGACTATCTCGGCGTCGTTTTTTGTCGAAAAACGTCGGCTGGACACAGTAAGGTCTCCGGCTTTCAACAGGACAGTCCAGAAAGGTTCCGGCTTGAAGGCTGCAATCTGAGCATCCCTCATGACCACCATGGCCAGCGTGGGCGTCATCACGCGGCCAACAGCCAGCGTCTGGCCATACAGGCATGAAAAAAGCCGGGTGGCGTTCATTCCGACGATCCAGTCGGCACGCTCCCGGCAAAGGGCTGCCTCGTACAAGGCATCGTATTGTGTTCCCGGCTTCAGCTTCTCAAAGCCTTCCCGGATGGCTGCGTCCTCCATGCTGGAGATCCACAGCCGTTCAAAGGGTTTCTTACATCGGGCCTGGTTGTATACCAGCCGGAAGATCAGTTCGCCTTCACGCCCGGCATCAGTGGCACAGACAAGGCTCTCGACATCGGACCGTTCCATCAGGGACTTCAGAATCTGGTACTGCTTCCTAGTGGCCTGAGAAACCTCATACAGCCAGCGCTCCGGCAGGATCGGCAGGTCTTCCAGCCGCCACTTGGCAAAGCGCTCATCATAGCGCTCCGGCGCGGAAAGCTCAACCAGATGGCCAACACACCAGCTGACCAGATATTCGCCGCCTTCCAGGTAGCCGTCCTGGCGTTTGTCTGCGCCAATCACCCTGGCCAGAGACTGGGCTACACTTGGCTTCTCGGCAATAACAAGTTTCATTCGTGCATCCTCCTTCTTCAAAAATAGGCATAATAATAGCGCCAGGGACTTGTGATCCTTGGCGCTATGTAATGCGACTCTATGCCAGGAAAGAGAAGCCCCTTATGAGACTTCTCCGTCCTGGATTCTTTTGCGCTTTTTGGTTGTCACTCGGGAAGGCTCATCTGCATATTTCCAGAGTTCCTTCTGTGGAGTACAGATCTCCATCTGTTCGGCCTTTGCCCAGGATGGGATTTTAGGTTGGAGTTCGGTCATTCGAAGCATCATCTGCTCCATATGATCCATAATAATCGTTTGCGGCAGCCTTTACATCTTATACTCGGCAGCGTTGATTATCTGGGTATCTTTCAGTTTGCCGAGGAAGGAGCCGAGCATTCCGCCAACCATTCCATCCTCACCATCTTCATCATCCGAATCCTGCCCGGACACCTGAATCATGGCTACATCCTCAGCAATCATATTGACGGCCTCTTCCTGCTCCTTCGAGCAGATAACCATAGCGCAATCCACGATGTGCAGTTTTTCCATGATGTCTTCAGCACTCAGATCCTCAGAAAGAGTGACCTTGGCGCAATCTTCGACCCGGACACCTTTCGGATACTTCCCAAGCACCGAAGCACCGACCTTGACCATGGGGCGATCCACGATAAGCCCCAGATCCGGATCAATGATTCTCAGCTCGTCATATACGCTTTCGATTTCGTCAAAAGCGTCTTCCAGCTCCTTATTTACACTGACGGTACCGTCTGCAAACAGGTATTCCAGGGAAGAGAGGGCTTCGGCATCCTTGATGGAAACGTCGCCTGTGACACAGAGCCTGGTTCCGTACTTTTTGATGGTTTTCGGTTTCAGTTCCAGGTCGTCGTCGATGAGCTGTGTGCCGTCAGGGACCTTCACGATCTCGGCTTCTTCATCAAACAGAGTTACCAGCTTGCCGATCAGGCTTTCTGCGATCACGACCCTCTTTGCGGTAAACTTCAGGCCCTTTGAAAGCAGCTTCTCTGAGTCAATCCCGGTATCCAGGAAGAAGAGATTTCCGGAGCAGTAGTACAGAGTGTTCGCTGCTCTTGCGATAAACAGATCGTCGATCTCCGTATCAGCCTTCAGGATCGTTGCTCCATCTGGATAATATTCGGTCTTTCCTCTTACCTGAATGTTCGAAAACCGGCCCTCAAAGCTTTTCGGCATCAGGACCTTTCCGTTCACCATGATGCTGTAATAGCTTTTCACAGCTTCCTGGCTGCCGTCGG
>JAEEGH010008811.1_pt1 | contig 23725 bp, 18 predicted proteins | sample 9134181 | NCBI WGS metagenome assembly JAEEGH01 (sample SAMN16246544, study PRJNA631951) | gut metagenome | biome: gut microbiome; feature: rumen; material: DP-attached | host: Bos | place: Iran: Karaj | collected 2018-10
GATAGACGAGATCCGGGCCGCAGCCCAGGACCCCGATCACCGCGCCGCCGGCCTCCAGAGCCCCTTCGGCGCTTTGGGCGTCCACGCCCTTTGCCATGCCGGTGACCACCAGGCCGCCGCAGGCGGCAATCTCCGCGCCAAAGCGGCGGGCCAGAGCCAGCCCGCGCCGGTCTGCCTGCCGGGCGCCCACCAGTCCGATCCAGGGCCGTTCCCCGGAGACGGGGAGCCTGCCCAGACAATAGAGTACGGCAGGCGCGTCGGCGGTGCGGCGCAGGGCGGCGGGATAGGCGTCCGCGCCAGGGGTCAGCACTGTAATACCAAGCGCCTCACAGTCTTGCAGAATGCGGCGCGGCCGATCCAGAGATTTGTCCAGCAGGGCCGTGCGGGCAGCCTGAGAAATGCCCATCCGGGCCAGCGCTTCTTCTCCCGCGGCGTAGAGCTCCGCAGGGCTTCCGGCCAGGTCCAGCAGTTTTCGCTGCTTCACGGGTCCCAGCCCTGGCCGCAGGGACAGCCAGACCCAGAGAAGATTCGATTCCCTCATGAAAGTCCCTCCCGGCGCCGGAGCTCCCAGAGAACCACCGCGGCGGCAACCGCAGCGTTCAGAGACTCGCAGTGAGGCGTCATGGGGATGATGGCCTCCCGGGCCGCGGCGGACAGGAAAGCCTCGCTGACCCCCTGACCCTCGGAGCCAATGACGGTGACGCAGGCGGATAGCTCGATCCGGCGCAGGTCCTCCGCCCGATCGGACAGGGCCGTGACGCAGACCGGAAGTGCCCGGGCGGCGCATTGGGCCAGAATCTCCTCCGTGGCCGCCTGCACCGGCGGGCAGCGGAAGACGGCCCCCATGGTGGCCCGGACGGTCTTTTCCCCGTAGGGATCGGCGCAGCCGTCCGCCAGAACCACCGGCACGCCAAAGGCATCCGCCGTTCGCAGAATGGTGCCCAGATTGCCCGGGTCCTGAATCCCGTCCAGAATCAGGCAGCCGGGGCGCAGATCCAGAGGCTTTGGCTCCGGCATCCGGCACAGGGCCAGCACGCCCTGGGGAGTCTCCATCCGGGAGAGGTCCCGCATGAGGCTCTCGGGAACCCGCAGCTCCCGGACGCCGGGGGGCACGGGAAAGGCCAGGTCTTCCCGCAGGATCAGGGCGTCCACGCCCAGCCCCCAGCGCAGGGCTTCCTCCACCAGCTTTGTGCCGTCGGCTGCGAAGGCACGGCATTCATACCGGTATTTCCGACTGGCCATCAGTTTTCGCGCATGCTGCAGGGTGCCGTTGGCCTTCGATGTAATCAGCTCCGACATGCCCCCGCCTCCTTCAAATGAATAAACACATTATAATGTATCGTAGCACACTTTTTCTGCGAATGCAAGGAGAAAAATTTCGATTGTATTTTGCGGGAAAATATTATACAATGGAGGCAATTGATTTCAGGGGGCGTTTTGTTATGGATCGCAAGGGAATCATCGTGCGTACCAGTATCATCGGAATTATCGCCAACGTGCTTCTTGCGGGCTTTAAGGCCGTGATCGGTCTGCTGTCTCACTCTATTGCCATTGTGCTGGACGCGGTCAACAACCTCTCCGACGCGCTCTCCTCCGTCATCACCATTGTGGGCACCCGGATCGCCGGGCGAAAGCCGGATAAGGAGCACCCCTACGGCCACGGCCGGGCGGAATATCTCACCGCGGCCATCATTGCCATCATCATTCTCTATGCCGGCGTCACCTCCCTGGTGGAATCCGTGAAGAAGATCATCCACCCGGAAACGCCGGAATACAGCCCTGCCGCCCTGATTATCGTCGGCGCGGCCATCGTGGTGAAGCTGGCTCTGAGCGTTTATTCCAAACGAACCGGCGAGAAGGTGAACTCCGACGCCCTGATCGCCTCCGGTCAGGACGCCCGGAACGACGCGGTGATCTCCGCAGCCACCCTGGTTGCCGCGGGAATCTATCTGATCTGGAACCTCTCTGTGGAGGCACCTTTGGGCGCGGTCATCTCCCTGGTGATCCTCAAATCCGGCTTTGATCTGCTCCGCCAGACCATCTCCCGCATCCTGGGAGAGCGGGTGGACACGGAGCTGGCCCGCTCCGTCAAGGCGGTTATTCAGGGCTTCGAGGACGTGTCCGGGGCCTACGACCTGATTCTCCACAGCTACGGCCCGGACCTGCTCATGGGCTCGGTCCACATCGAGGTACCGGACTACTACACCGCAGACCGGCTGGACAGCCTGGAGCGGGAGATCGTCCAGAAAGTTATGGAGGAAACCGGCGTGGTACTGACGGGCGTGAGCGTCTACTCGGTGAATACCACTGACGACGAGGCTGCCCACATTCGGGAGGACATCCGCCGCCGGGTCATGATGAAGGACCACGTGCTGCAAATGCATGGCTTCTATATGACGGAGGACAGCATCCAGTTCGACGTGATCATCGGCTTCGAAGCCCCGGACCGCCACGCAGTCTGGCAGCAGATTGAGGAAGAGCTTCAGGAGCGGTATCCGAAGTATCGGCTCCGGGTGACGATGGACAATGATATGAGTGATTAGGCAACAGGCACCAGGCGATAGGCAATAGGCAATAGGAGACGCAGGGACGGCGCTCTGCCGTCCGCCGGAATAAAACGTGCAGGGACGGCACTCTGCCGTCCGCCCGACAGAACAGGAAACATGAAACTGAAAAAGCTCTTGCAGTTGAGTCTGCTGACCGCAGTGAGCCTGGTGCTGTTCGTGGCGGAGAACCAGATCCCGCCGCCTGTGCCGGTGCCGGGGGTCAAGCTGGGACTGGGAAACGTCATTGTAGTGGCGGTGCTCTTTCTCTACGGGCGCCGGGAGGCCCTGGCGGTGCTGAGCGTGAAGATCGTCCTTTCCGCCGTCATCACCGGGAGCCTGGGGGCCCTGGCCTATTCCGCCGGAGGCGGTCTGTTGAGCTGGGGCGGCATGTGCCTGCTCCGGGGCCTGCTTCGGCCCAAGCAGCTATGGGTGGCCTCCGTTTTGGGAGCCATGCTTCACAACTTGGGCCAGCTTCTGGCCGCCGTATGGATTGCTGCCACCCCGGGCCTGTGGGCCTATCTGCCGGTGCTGCTGCTCTCCGGCATGGTCACCGGCTTCTTCACCGGCATTGCCGCCCAAATCGTTGTAAACCGTGTGAAAAAATCAGAAAAATAAGATAAAAGAAACACAAGGAGGACAAGCAAATGAACAAAGAGTGGGATCTGACGCCCCTGTATGAGGGCATGGAAACAGAGAAATTCCGGAACGACATGAAAAAGCTCACCGAGACGGCGGAGGCTATTAACGCCTTTGCAGCCAAGCTGCCGGAGGAGGACCGGGGCGCCGTTCTTCACCGGGCCCTGGAGCTGCAGGAGGAAATCACCCTGCTGGTCATTCCCCTGTTTGAGTACGCGGGCCTGCGGAGCAGCGTGAACACGGCCGACGAGGAGGCCGTCAACGCCGAGGCAAAGCTGCAGAAGATCATGAGCGACCTCAGTGCCGCCCAGGCCGCGCTCCAGGCTTACGTGGGCCGGACGGAGAACCTGGAAGAGCTGATTGCCGCCGATCCCTTCTTGGGCGAGTATGCCTATCTGCTGCGGACCATGAAGGACGACGCCAAGTACACCCTGGATGAGAAGGTGGAGGAGGCCCTGGCCAAGATGGACCTCTCCGGCGGCACCGCCTGGGGCAATCTCCAATCCTATCTGACCTCCACCGTCACCGCCGACTACCGGGGCGAAAAGATTACCCTTTCCGCCGTGCGGAACCTGGCCTATGACGCCGATCCCCAGGTGCGGAAGGACGCCTACGACGCGGAGGTCGCCTGCTATGACAAAATCAAGGACGGGGTCTGCTTCGCGCTGAACTCCATCAAGCAGCAGGTTACCACCGAATGTGAGCTCCGCAAGGGCGGCTCTCCTCTGGAGATGACCCTCCGCCACAGCCGCATGAAGAAAACCACCCTGGACGCCATGATTCAGGCCATCGAGGAGTATCTCTCCGTGTTCTGGAAGTACCTGCGGGCCAAGGCCAAGATGCTGGGCTACGAGGGCGGCCTGAAATGGTGGGATATGTTTGCTCCTATGGGCAAGAACACCGCCACCTACACGGTGGAGGACGCGAAGAAGTACTTAATCGAGCACTTCCGCCCCTTCGCCCCGGACATGGCCGATATGATGGAGCATGCCTTTGACGACGCCTGGATCGACTTCTATCCCCATTCCGGCAAGGTGGGCGGGGCCTTCTGCGCCAATATTTCCACCATCAAGCAGAGCCGGGTGCTCACCAACTTTGACGGCTCCTTCTCCGACATCGTCACCCTGGCCCACGAGCTGGGCCACGCCTACCACGGCATGATGATCGAGGACCACCGCCCCCTGAACCTGGACTACTCCATGCCCGTGGCGGAGACCGCCTCCACCTTCAACGAGACCGTGGTGATGAACGCCGCTCTGGACGAGGCGTCCGATCGGGAGGTCAAGTTGGGCCTGCTGGAAAGCCAGCTCCAGGACACCACCCAGATCATGTGCGACATTATGAGCCGCTATTGGTTTGAGACCGCTGTTTTTGAAAAAGCCAAGGAGGGCTTCGCCTTCCCCGACGAGCTCTGCGCCATGATGAAGGAGGCCCAGAAGCGGGGCTACGGCGACGGCCTGGACCTGGATACCCTGCATCCCTACATGTGGGTCTGCAAGGGCCACTACTATTCCTCCGGCCTGAGCTTCTACAACTTCCCCTACGCCTTCGGCGGCCTCTTCGCAGCGGGTCTCTACGCCCAGTACCGCAAGGAGGGCGAGGCCTTCCTGCCCAAGTACCGGGCCCTGCTGAAGGCCACCACCGTGGCCTCCGTGGAGGACGTAGCCAAGATGGCCGACATCGACCTGGGCGACGTGAACTTCTGGCGCTCCAGCCTGGAAATCTTCAAGGCGAGAGTGGAGCAGTTCCTGGAGCTGGCCGGACAATAGGCTGCGAAAGGGAAGTTGCAATGTATTCTCCTCTGCGTTCTCCTTCCGGCAAACCCGCAGGCGGCACAGGCGTCAAGCTCCAGGATGTTTCCGTGGGGGCTGACCGTGTGATTATCCGCCCAAGCACCGAGATGCGGGCGTTCTCCGCCATATTTCCCGGCTTGTTTGTCATGTTCACGCTGACGCAAATGCTGAACGGCAGTTCGGAGCGGCAGCCTGCGCCTCTCGCGCTCTGCGCTGTCTTTGCGATCTTTTTCCTTGCCGAGCTTCTGCTCTGGTACGTCCAGGGGCGTTCTGTGACCATCGACGAAAACGGCGTGGAGTACCGCTTTCTGATTCGGAAGCGGCGCCTGTCCTGGGCCAGGATCCATGACTACGGGTTGTCCTACGCATATTGGGGACAGCTGCGGCTGTATTTCTCTGAGGAACGGCTGGAATCCAACGGAGAAGGAAAAAAGCGAATAGGCAGAAAGCAAGCAAATATCCTGCTCCACCTTCCAAACCGGAACAAAAGCGGGCAGATTTTGAACGTCTGCCGGAAGTACACCCGCATTCGCCCCTTTCTTTGCTCGGATGAGGGGAAACTGACGGGAGTTCTGCGAGACCGGTGAGGCGGATTCCGCCGAGAGCCTTGCGCTTTTCCGCCGAGTCCGCAACAAGGATACAAACGGAAAGGTAAATAGCAACAATGAAAAAATGGATTGCGCTGGCAGCGGTCTGTCTGCTGCTGGCGGTGGGGCTGGTGCTTTTGCTTCGGCCCGGCAGTGAACCCGCGCCCACTTCCGGGCCGGAGACCACCGCGGCTCCCGCCGTGGTTACGACGACCCAGACGCCCACCGAACCCACCACCACGGAGGCGCCCCAGCCTTCGCTGACGGGCCTTGTGGCTGTCGAGGGATTGGAAATTACGGAGGACGAGGGCATATTCGGCCTGTATTGTGTCGACGGGATGGGCTACGTCCTGCTCCAGCACTGGGATCAGCAGATGGAAGGACTCCGGTATCGAATGGCCGCCCTGGACGCAAAGACCGCCGCTCTGACGGAGATCACGGAGCTGGCTGCTTTCCAGGCAAATATGGGCTTCAGTCAACTGGTTGTGACGGAGTCAGAGATTCTGCTGATCGACGAATATGGCGAACGCTGCGGGTGCTTTGACCGGACCGGAGCCTTCCTGGGATTCCGGGATTACCCCACCATGAGCCAGGAGAATCGCGGCTGGCGGAACCGCCTGCTGAACGACGATTCCTTCTGGAAAAACACCAATTACGCCGCTTTCACCAGCGACTCCGGGGTCGAGCTTTCCCGGGTTGTGGCTTTTTACGACGAGGAGGACCAGCTCCATGCCCTGAAACAACCCTTTGACGCCATCGAAGCTGTGTCGGGACACCGGCTCTTGACCCGCCGTCAACTGTCTGACAATGGCCTGACTTACACGCTGCTGGACCTGGACGAGGCGCTTTGCCTGGGCGAGGCCGTTCTGCCCCCGGAGGAGGATGGGGCGGGCTGGGCGAACCCCTGCGGCGCGGCCTTGGGAGAGGATTATGCTCTGCTGGCGGTGGAATGGAGCGGCGCCGGCAGCACCGGCTATCAGGTTTTGTTCTGGTATCCGGAGCCGGAGGAGCAGACGCCCTTTGACCAGGAGATCCTGACGGAGCAGAGCCTGACGGACCGGATCGATGCTCTGAAAACGGAGCTGGAGCCCCTGGGCTTTACCTTCCATCTGGATGAAGCCCCTACGCCGGAGCAGACGCCGACTGTGGGTCTGAACGTCAGCGAGAGCGTCTGCGACCTGGGTGCTTCCCTCTTTGGGCAGTACCGTATCCTCTCTGAACTGAGGAGCTTTGCGAACAAGCTCCCGGATGGCTTCATCCGCGAACTCTCCGGCCAAATGCCGGACGAGGATGAAAACCGGGACAGTCTGCACATCTTTATCGTCCGCAACGTTCCGGGCGATGCGGCCGCCTTTGCCAACACTTGGACCGAGCCCATGATGGTCTGCTTTGCCACGGGGGAATTCAGCGAGGCGCACCTGGCCCACGAGTTCATGCACATCATCGACTACCGGCTGCACCGATACAGCAGCGCCAATGGCCGGAACTTTGAGGCTGACTGGCTGGCCCTGAGCCCCTCCTGGGCCTACGATGAAACCGAGTGGCTGGACGATGCACAGCTGGCGGAGGTCGGCGAATACTTTGTCTCCGACTATGCCAGAACAAACGACGCCGAGGACCGGGCCGAGACCTTCCAGCTGCTCTTCGACAGCACGGACCCGTCGGAGGAATGGTGGTACTCTGACAGTCCCAAGGTTCAGGCGAAGGTTGCACGTCTGATTGAAACGATCCGGGAAGCCTTCCCCAGCGTCCAGGCCGTGGAACGGGCCTGGTGGGAAAAGCTGCCGGAGTGACAACGTAAAAAACCCGGGAAATGGCAGTGGATTTGCCGAAAATCCGCCATTTCCCGGGTTGATTTTCTGTAAAAATGATGTATAATACCTCGTGGCATCTGTTTCCCCGCAGTATAACTAACGAACAGAACCTCGAAGGAGCGTGTATCATGTATCAGATCGTCCGCAAGAAAGAACTGAACCCCACCGTGACCCAGATGGAGATTCTGGCCCCCATGGTGGCCAAGAAGGCCAAGCCCGGCCAGTTCATCATCCTCCGGGTGAATGAAGAAGGCGAGCGCATCCCCCTGACGGTAGCCGGTACCAACCCGGAAGAAGGCACCGTCAAGATCATCTTCCAAATCGTCGGCGCTACCACCGCCCTGCTGAACGCCAAGAAAGAGGGCGAGTCCATCCAGGATTTCGTAGGCCCCCTGGGCGTCGCCACCCACACCGATGGCATCAAGAAGGTCTGCATCGTCGGCGGCGGCGTGGGCTGCGCCATCGCCATGCCCGTGGCCCAGGAGTTCCACCGTCTCGGCGCGGAGGTTACCTCCATCATCGGCTTCCGCAGCAAGGACCTGCTGATCCTCGAAGATGAGTTCAAGGCCTGCTCCGACAGGCTCATCGTCATGACCGACGACGGCTCCTATGCCCGTCACGGCAACGTCACCGTGCCCCTGAAGGAAATGCTGGAGGCCGGCGAGAAGTTCGACATGGTCATTACCATCGGGCCTCTGATTATGATGAAATTTGTCACCCTGGCGGCCAAGCCCTTCGGCGTGCCCGTCACCGTATCTATGAACCCCATTATGATTGACGGCACCGGCATGTGCGGCGGCTGCCGCCTGACCCTGATCCAGGACGGCAAGCGGGTCACCAAGTTCGCCTGCGTGGACGGCCCCGACTTCAACGGCTACGAGGTGGACTTCGACGAGGCCATGTCCCGGGGCCGGATGTACTTCGGCTTCGAGCGCCACGCCTACGAGGAAACCTGCAATCTGCTGAAAGGAGGCAACTGAAATGGCCATTGAACCCAAGAAACACGAAATGCCCTCCCAGGAGCCCCAGGTTCGGGCCCACAACTTCAACGAGGTCGCCTTGGGCTACACCCAGGAGATCGCCCTGGCCGAGGCCCAGCGCTGTCTGAATTGCAAGAACCGTCCCTGTGTCCAGGGCTGCCCCGTCAACATCGCCATCCCCGACTTCATCGCGAAGATGAAGACCGGCGACTTTGAGGGCGCTTACCAGGTCATTTCCCAGTCCTCCGCCCTGCCCGCCGTCTGCGGCCGTGTCTGCCCCCAGGAGAGCCAGTGCGAGAGCAAGTGCACCCTGGGCATCAAGTTTGAGCCCGTGGGCATCGGCCGTCTGGAGCGCTTCGTGGCCGACTGGCACAACGCCCATGCCACCGAGGCTCCTGTCAAGCCCGCCCCCAACGGCCACAAGGTGGCCATCGTGGGCGCCGGCCCTTCCGGCCTGACCTGCGCCGGCGACCTGGCCCGGAAGGGCTATCAGGTCTCCATCTTCGAGGCTCTGCATACCGCCGGCGGCGTGCTGGTCTACGGCATCCCCGAATTCCGTCTGCCCAAGGCCATCGTAGCCAAGGAAGTCGAAGGCCTCAAAGCCCTCGGCGTGGACGTGGAGACCAATGTGGTCATCGGCAAGACCCTGACCATCGACGAGCTCTTCGAGGACGGCTATGAGGCCGTGTTCGTGGGCTCCGGCGCGGGCCTGCCCAACTTCATGAACATCCCCGGCGAGGCCTATAAGGGCGTCTACTCCGCCAATGAGTTCCTGACCCGCTCCAACCTGATGAAGGCCTACAAGGACGACCCCGTCACCCCCATTATGAAGGGCGGCAAGGTGGCCGTCGTCGGCGGCGGCAACGTGGCCATGGACGCCGCGAGAACCGCCCTGCGTCTGGGGGCTGAGCACGTTTATATCGTCTATCGCCGCTCCATGGAGGAGCTCCCCGCCCGGAAGGAAGAGGTGGAGCACGCCATCGAGGAGGGCATCGATTTCCATCTGCTGCAGAACCCCGTGGAGGTCCTGGGCTACAACAATCCTGACGATCCCAGAGACCCCAAGAACGGCTTTGTCACGGGCCTGCGCTGCATCAAGATGGAGCTGGGCGAGCCTGACGCCAAGGGCCGCCGCCGTCCCGTCCCCATTGCGGGCAGCGAGTTCGTTCTGGACGTGGACACCGTGGTTATCGCCATCGGCACCAGCCCCAACCCCCTGATCAAGTCCACCACCAAGGGCCTGGAGGTCAACGCCCACGGCGGCATCATCGTCAATGAGGCCGGCCTGACCTCCCGGGAGGGCGTCTACGCCGGCGGCGACGCCGTCACCGGCGCGGCTACCGTCATCTCCGCCATGGGCGCCGGCAAGCTGGCCGCCAAGGGAATCGACGAATATCTGATGGGCAAATAATTCAATCACAAATAAGCACAAAGAGGCAGCAGGCGGATTGTCTGCTGCCTCTTTGTGCTTGCAATGAAGTATTGCCTTGCGGCAATATGAAGTATTCCTGAGGAATATGAAGTATCGTTGGCACGATGTGAAGTATGTGCTCCGCACATAATAAGCGAAGCGTCTTCATACGGCACAGCCGCACTTCATATTTGCGCAAGCAAATACTTCATTCCGGTTCAGTCCGCGTCCGCTAAATACTCTTCCAGGCAAATTCCCCGCTCGGTGATCTCCTTCGCCGCTTCCTTGCCCACGTAGCGGTAGTGCCAGGGCTCGTAGTCAATGCCGGTGAGGTCCACCTTGTCCGCCGGGTAGCGGAGAATGAAGCCGTAGCGCCAGGCGTTGTCCTTCAGCCAGTTCCAGGTGGCCGTGGAGTCCGCGTCGAACTCCGCGATGATGTCCAGGGCAAGGCCAAGCTGATGCTCGCTGGTGCCGGGTTCCGCCACGACGGTATGGGCCTTTTTCACCGCCTCGTCGTGACTCATGCCCTGGGCTTCGTAGCCGGCGATGTATTTGTCCATGATCTCCTGCTGCCGCTCCCCCGTGCGGAAGGACTCGTTGATCAGCGGGTAGATGCCAGCGGCCCGGGCGTCGTCAAACATCTGCTGGAGCTCGGGATAGATCCGTTCATCTACGTGGTGACCGTTCCGCAGGGCCTTGAGCTGCACCGTGAAGCCCTCGGGCAGAGGGTGGTCGGCGTTCACCAGAACAAGCTTCCAGCTCTCGTCCGCCGGGGCCTCGGTGGTTTGAGGCGCTGCCGTGGTGGGTGCGTGGGTGGCGGACTCTGTTTGGGGGGCCGACGATTCGGTGGGAGCTTCTGTCGTGGATGGCCCCGTCCGGGGCGGCTGGGTCTGAGCGGTGGTGCTTTCGCTTTCCCCGCCGGGCGCTGGGCTGTTGTTTTTCAGCAGATAAATGCCCAGCAGAATAAAGCAAGCCAACAGCAGCACGATCAGCAGGACCTTTAACGGGTCCTGCTGCCGTGCTTTTTTCTTTCGGTACGTCCCCGCCTGACGGCGGGGGTGCTGATCTTGTCTCATGGGTTTTTCGTCCTGCTTTTACAGATCCAAATTCATCTTCACGTCCTGGCGCTTTTGCTCCTCGGCGGAGAAGAACTCCTCCTTGGTCAGGCCCTTCATGCCGGCGATCATGCTGGAGGGGAAGGCCACCAGCATCTGGTTGTAGCGGGAGACGTTGGCGTTGTAGAGGCGGCGGGAGGCCTGCAAATGCTCCTCCACGTCGGCGATGGCTTTTTGCAGGGTGTTGTAGTTGGCGCTGGCCTTCAAATCGGGGTAGTGCTCCGCCAGAATGTGGATTTTCTCCAGATTCTCGCCCATGACGCGGTTGGCCTCGTTCTTCTCCTGCATGGTCATGCCCTGCCGGATCCGAACGGTCTCAAAGATGGTCTCCTTCTCGTACCGGGCGTAGCTCTTCACCACGTCGATCATCTTGGTCAGCACGTCGTAGCGCTTGGTCAGGGAGACGTCGATGTCGGAGCCGGCTTCGTCGATCTTTACCCGGGCCTTGTTCAGCCGGTTGGAGAGGGAGATGACGTAGCCCACAAGGAGTACGACTGCCGCGATAATTGCAATAAGTACCGGATTCATAGTTTATACCTCCTGTTTGAACAAATTGTTATCCAAGCTAAGCTCGTCAATGAACTGGGTAATGATGCCGATTTCGCTGCGAATCTTCTGCATGACGGCCTCCTCATCCACAGACTTGAAGATGCCGCCGGGCTCGAAGGAGTCCTTGTTGTCGTGGATGGCGATGTGGAGCCGGTCCCCCACGAAGCAGAACATCAGCTTGCCCTTGTTGTGAGCAGCCAGATTTTGTACCCGCTCCATAAAGGCGGGGGTGATGATGTAGAAGGCGTCGTGCTCGTTCTGGGCAAAAACCTGAAAGGCCTTGTTGAAGGTTTCGGACTCCATTTCCACCTTTTGGAACAGCTCCTCCTTTTTGCCGAAAAAGCGCTTGCGCTTGGCGTTGGGGAAGCCCTTCTGGGCAATCTGGACCTTAGCCCGAAATTCCTTGTTGAAGGCAAAGATCATCCAGCGGCCCCGGAAGATGGTGACGTACTCGGTGTGGGTGTGGCCGTCGGAGTCGGTAGACTGCCGCTCCTCCTCGATGTGGACGTCCGACTGCTCAAAGGGAATGCCCTTGTACCGGGCGGAAATATAGTCCTCCGCGTGGTATCGGTCGCCCATGTACATCATTTTGGTGGCGGCGATGGTCTCATAGGGGATGCCCCAGTCCGGGTGGTAGTCCAGGTCGGTGAACATCGATTGCAGAGACTGCTGCACGCAGGCCTGCTTGAAGGCGGCCCGATACCGCTGCCGGGGCTTCTTCATCACCAGTGTGGAGACGATGAACCCCCCGATCAGAATGAAGAACAGCAGAAATGGCTGGCGGGTGAGCGCTACAGACGCTGCCCCCAGCGCGATGATTCCGACGATACAGCCGAGCAGCCGGTTCCGGGCCGATACGCGGAGTTCGTTCAATTCGTCCATGGTTTTCCCTCCTTGTACATGGCCGCAGCGGCGACGGGGCAGCGCGGCCATAAGCACCTTCCAAAGCGATTACTCCGTTGGCAGGAACAGGTCGTTGTCAAGGCTGAGCTCGTTGATAAAGCGGGTGACAACGCCCATCTCGCTGCAGGCCATCCGGATTGCTTTCTGCGCATCGATGGGCTCAAAGACACTGCCGGGCTCAAAAGAATCCTTGCCGTCGTGGATGGCGATGTGGAGCCTGTTTCTGACAAAACAGAACAGCAGCTTGCCCTTGTTGCGGGCGGCCAGGTTCTGAAGCCGCTCCATGAAGGCGGGGGTGATGACATAAAAGGCGTCATGCTCGTTCTGGGCGTAAACTCGAAATTCCTCGTTGAAGGCTTCGGATTCCATGGATATCTTTTTGAACAGGGAGTTTTCCGTGCCGAAGAAGCGCCGGTGCTTTGCGTTGGGGAAGCCCTTCTGCACAATTTGAAAATTCGTCCGAAAATGCTTGTTGAAGTCAAAGATCATCCATCGACCCTGGAAAATTGTAACCGTACTTTTCCCGGCGGACTGCTGGATCAGAACGTCCGATTGCTCAAAGAGAATGTCTCCGTACCGGGCGCGGATGTAGTCCTCCGAGTGGAAGCTGGTTCCCAGGTCCATCATTTGTGTGTCGGCGATGGTCTTGCGGGAAATGCCGGTCCGCGACTTGTACACCACGTCGGTGAACTGCGACTCCAGAGCGCGCATAACAAAGGTATACTTGTAAGCGGCGCGAAACCGCTCCAGGGGGCGGCGAATGGCCAGCCAGGTGAGCAGGATGCCCGCTATGATGGAATTCTCGAATACGGAAAAGCTGTCTGTTTTCGCCCAAAGCAGGAGCCCGGTCACGGAAAAGAGAACGATGCACGCAATCAGCCGATTCCGGACGGCGAGGCGCAGTCGACTCAGTTTTTCCAACGTCTGTTCTCCTTTCTGTTCCGGCGAGACGGCGAATAATCTTTCTTGTGAGACCATTATACACATGGTTTGCATGAAAGTCTACGACAAAAACTGCAAAATTTCGAGGCTGATTTTGGCAGAAAGTGCAAAATGTACCGCGCCCTCCCCAGGGAGCGATGCCCACATCGCTCCGGCCATTCCCCCGGGCAATGACGCCGCCGTATCGGCGGCAGGAGGCGTCTTGCCTCCCTGAGGGCCGGGCACGGACGGGAAGCAGGCCCCCGGCAAAGCAAAGGCCCGGCCTTGCGGCCGGGCCCGTAGATATGTTTAGTTTTCCGCCAGCTTCCGGTACTTCTCATACCGCTCGGCGCTGAAGGCCTTGGCCTTCTCCATGAGGACGTCCGCCTGATCCGGGAAGGTCCGGCGCAGCGAGGCGTAGCGAACCTCGCCGTTGAGGAAGTCCTCCAGCGGGACGCTGGGCGCCTTGCTGTCCAGCACGAAGGGATTCTTGCCCTCGGCACGCAGTGCGGGGCTGTAGCGGTACAGGAACCAGTAGCCGCTGTCCACCGCCAGCTTGGCTTCCTCGGTGGAGTAGCCCATACCCTTGACGATGCCGTGGTTGATGCAGGGGGCGTAGGCGATAATCAGGGAGGGACCCTTGTGGGCCACGGCCTCCCGGATGGCCTTGATGGCCTGGTTGGGGTTGGCGCCCAGGGCGATGGAGGCCACGTACACGTCGCCGTACTCGGCGGCCAGCAGGCCCAGGTCCTTCTTGACGGTGCGCTTGCCCGCGGCGGCGAACTGGGCCACCGCGCCGATGGGCGTGGCCTTGGAAGCCTGTCCGCCGGTGTTGGAGTAGACCTCGGTGTCTACCACCAGAATGTTGACGTCGATGCCGGAGGCCAGCACGTGATCCAGGCCGCCGTAGCCGATATCGTAGGCCCAGCCGTCGCCGCCGTACATCCACATGCTCTTGCGGACGAAGTGCTCGCTGTTCTGCTTCATGTAGTCGATCTGCTCGCCGCAGTCGGCAGTCTTGTCCAGGGCGGTCAGCACGGCGTCAGCCAGCTCCCGGGCCTTTTCGTCGTCTTCATAGCCTGCAAGCCATTCCTCCAGAGCGGCCTTCAGGGTCTCGTCCTTGGCGGCTTCCAGGTATTCCTTGGCCTTGGCAGCCAGGGCCATACGCTGCTGCTGCACGGAGAGCACCATGCCCAGGCTGTACTCCGCGTTGTTCTCAAACAGAGAGTTGGAAATGGCGGGGCCGTGGCCGCGGCTGTTGGTGGCGTAGGGGTAGCTGGGGATGGAGAAGCCCCAGGCCTGGGTGCAGCCGGTGGCGTTGGCGATGATCATGCGGTCGCCGTAGAGTTGGGTCAGCAGCTTCATGTAGGCCGTCTCGCCGCAGCCGGCGCAGGCGCCGGAGAACTCCAGCAGGGGCTGCTCGAACTGGCTGCCCTTGGCGGAGAACTTGTCCATGGGGTTCTTCTTCTCCTTCAGGCCCATGCTGAACTCCCAGTTGGCAGCCTCGGAAAGCTGGCTGGCGATGGGCTTCATGGTCAGCGCCTTTTCCTTGGCCAGGCAGGCGGTGACGCAGGTGCCGCAGCCGGTGCAGTCCAGCGGGTCCACCTGGAGACGGTAGCGCAGGCCCTCGAAGCCCTTGCCCTTGGCCTCGTTGGTAACGTAGGAGGCGGGAGCCTTCCGGACCTCCTCCGCGTCCAGCAGGAAGGGCCGGATAGCGGCGTGTGGGCAGTAGAAAGAGCACATGTTGCAGCCGATGCACTTGGAGGCGTCCCATTCGGGCACGAAGGCGGCAAAGCCCCGCTTCTCATACTTGGCGGTGCCGATGGGCACGGTGCCGTCGGCCATATCTTTCCAGGCGCTGACGGGCAGCAGGTCGCCCCGCTGGCCGTTGACCATGTGCATGATGGTCTTGATGTAGTCGGGCTGGTTCTCGTTGACGGTCTGAACCTCGTCGGGCAGCTTGGCCCAGGCGGGATCCACGGAGACCTCCACGATGCCGTCCAGGCCCCGGTCCACGGCGGTGTAGTTCATGTTCAGAACCTTTTCGCCCTTCTTGCCGTAGGTCTTGGTGATGGCTTCCTTCATATAGCGCACCGCGTCGTCGATGGGCAGGACGCCGGAGAGCTTGAAGAAGGCGGACTGCAGCACGGTGTTGGTGCGGTTGCCCAGGCCGATCTCGGCGGCAATGTCGGTGGCGTCGATGGTGTAGAACTTGATATGGCGCTCCGCCAGGATGCGCTTGAGCTTGTTGGGCAGGTTGGCAATGAGCTCGTCGCCCTTCCACACGGTGTTCAGCAGGAAGGTGCCGCCGGGCTTGATCTCGTTGACGATGTCGTACTTCTTGACGTAGCTCTCGTTGTGGCAGGCCACAAAGTCCGCCATGGTGACGTAGTAGGTGGACAGGATGGGGTTGTGGCCGAAGCGCAGGTGGCTCTTGGTGACGCCGCCGGATTTCTTGGTGTCGTATTCAAAGTAGGCCTGCACGTACTGGTCGGTGTTGTCGCCGATGATCTTGATGGAGTTCTTGTTGGCGCCCACGGTGCCGTCGGAGCCCAGACCCCAGAACTTGCAGGAGATGGTCTTTTCGTCGGCGGTGACGATGTTCTCACCCACGGCCAGGGAACGGTGGGTCAAATCGTCGTTGATGCCCACGGTGAAGTGATCCTTCTTCTCGCCGATCATGTTGTCGAAGACGGCTTTCATCATGGCGGGGGTGGTGTCCTTGGAGGACAGACCGTAGCGGCCGCCCAGCAGGACGGGGCGGTTGGCCCGGTTGAAGAGCACGCCGGCCACGTCCTCATACAGAGGCTCGCCGTTGGCGCCGGCTTCCTTGGTGCGGTCCAGCACGGTGAGGACCTTGCAGGTCTCGGGAATGGCCTTCAGCAGATGTTCGGCGGAGAAGGGACGGTAGAGGTGAACCTGAATGAAGCCCACCTTGCGGCCCTGGGCATTCAGATAGGCCACGACCTCCTTCAGACAGTCGGAGACGGAGCCCATAGCCACGATGACTTCTGTGGCGTCGGGGGCGCCGTAGTAGTTGAACAGCTGATAGTTGCGGCCCGTCAGCTTGTTCATCTTCTCCATGTACTCCTCCACGATGGCCGGGGTGGCGTCGTAGAAGGGGTTCACGGCCTCCCGGCACTGGAAGGCGGTGTCGGGGTTCTGGACAGTGGAGCGCATCACGGGGCGCTCGCTGTTCAGGCTGCGTTTGCGGAAGCGCTGCAGGGCCTCCTTATCTACCATTTTTTCCAGATCGGCAAAATCCAGCACGTCGATCTTCTGCAGCTCGTGGGAGGTGCGGAAGCCGTCAAAGAAGTGCATAAACGGAACGCTGGACTTGATGGCGGACAGATGGGCCACCGCGGCCATGTCCATGCACTCCTGGACGCTGGAGGAGGCCAGCTGGGCAAAGCCGGTCTGACGGCAGGCCATCACGTCGGACTGATCGCCGAAGATGGAGAAGAAGCTGGTGCCCACGGTTCTGGCTGCCACGTGGATGACGCCGGGCAGCAGCTGACCGGCGATGCGGTACAGCGGGGGGACCATCAGCATCAGGCCCTGCGATGCTGTGTAGCTGGTGGACAGGGCGCCGCATTCCAGACTGCCGTGCATAGCGCCGCAGGCGCCTGCCTCGCTCTGCATTTCCACCAGTCTGACCGGATGGCCGAACATGTTCTTCATGCCGTTGGCGGCCCAGACGTCCACGTGCTCCGCCATGGGGCTGGAGGGCGTGATGGGATAGATCGTCGCTACCTCTGTAAACGCATAGCTGGCGTACGCGGCGGCCTCATTGCCGTCCATGGTTTTCTTTTTCATAAGATGCCGATCCTTCCTTTCGTTCATTCGCTGAGAGTTGTTACGGGCCGTTCCGGCGGCCCGCGGGGGATGAAATCTGCGAGCCCGCTGCCGGGCAAAATGTCCGGAAACAAAGTCTGAATTTTCCCTCTAATTGGCTATTATACACGAGCTTTTTGGGAAAGTCAATGTCAAGAAGAAAACAACTTGGCCCATCCCGGGGGGATGGGCCAAGCGCTTTGTGAAAGATCAGGTGCGACTGTTCAGCAGGCCGCGGAGAACGTTAACCACGTCCTTTTCCCCAGCGTCTGTCAGGTCGGCCTCGCCGGAGACCTGGGAGAGCTTCCGCATGTCCTGCATGTCCTCATTCAGCATATCAAAGCCGATAGTGTAGACAGGGATTTTGAGAGCCTTGACAATGGGAAGAATGCGGCTCAGGTTGACGCCGCCTTCCTGGTGACCGTCGGACAGGACGAACATGACAGGCACCGCGTCGGGGAGCTCCGCCTGCTTCTCCAGCAGCATCTGGGTTGCTACCATGGTGGCGTCGTAGATGGCCGTGCCGCCGTTGGCGCTCATTTGCTTCACGGCGCCGGAGAACTTGGCCCGCTGGGTGGCGTCAAACTGCTCGATGGGCAGCAGAACGTGAACATCCGTGGAGTAGGAAACCAGACCCAGGTAGTTCTCGGAGCTGATGAACTGGGCCGAGCGCAGCAGGGCGTCCTTCAGGCTGGAGAGCTTGTTTCCCCGCATGGAGCCGGAAACGTCGGTGACGAAGACCGCGATGACGGGGCGGCCGCCGGTCTTGTTCTGCTTCCAGAGCTTCTGGGCAGCCAGATAGCCCAGACCGTCCAGACCGGGATCCTGGCCCTTGTAGTCCTCGTGGCGATTAAAGCCCTTCTCCGTGCCCAGCTTCTGGGCGTCGGGGGTCAGGCAGTAGTCAATGAAGAGCTTGGCAGCCTCCTGCTTTTCCTGGCTCACGTAGGAGAAGGTGAAAACCGGATGGTCGTGGCGAATGCCTACGGGGACGTAGACATAGTTTTCCAGCTCTTTGTTCAGCACGTAGGCCTGCTCCTCCATGGCCATGGCGTTGACGATGCCCCGCTTGGCGTTGTTGCGCATAATGGCGGTGGTGTGGGCGGTGGGAGGCGCGGTCTTCTGGTATTCCATCAGCTTGGCGGAGGCGGCTTCCGACAGGGGGTTTTCGGGGTCAAAGGCCGCCAGGATCATGGTCAGCATGTTCAGGCCAGTGCTGGAGGCGTAGGGATAGGTGTAGGCGAAGGTCAGGTCCTTGTTGATGGTGGCCTCCACCACGTTCTTCATGTTGACTTCCTTGTACTTGGCGATGAAGTCGTCATAGACCTTGTCGGAGATCAGAATGCCCGCGGTGTTGCCCAGCAGCCGGTCGCAGAGGGTGACGGTCTGGATGCCGGAGGCGTCCAGCATCTTGCCCCAGGCCCCGTGGCTGGGAACGTAGAGATCGGGCTGATAGAGACCGGCCCGCATGTAGGTCACAACCTCGCCGCCGGTGATCTGCCGGACGGTGATGGTCACCTTTTTGCCGTTGTATTCGTGGTTTTCCCGGTTGAATCTCTCCGCCAGAACGTTCATCCAGTCGTCAGGCGCCTCAGAGGAGAGCTCCGTGTCCGCCGCGATCTCAATGTTGATTGCACCGTTGCCTCGCACAGTGATGGGGAAGACGGAGATGTCGGACAGGGCGTCCGCTTCGTTGGAGTAGTCCGCGGCGTCCAGATCGATGGGGGGATTCTCATGGCTGACGTTTACGCGGGTCAAAATCGCCTTCATTTCCTCGATGGCGTCTTCTCTGCTGATCTCCTTGACGTCGGAAGAGGGATCGTCATAGACCTGGCTGCAGCCGGAGAAGGCCCCCAGCAGCAGGACAAAGACGAGTGCGAGCGCGATCAATTTTTTCATGCCAGTTCCTCCTGTAATACTTTGATGAATGCTTCCACAGAGCCCAGCGATTCTTGCGTGGTGCCCTGATTGTTGATATACTCGGTGACGGTGGAATTCAGGCGTTTCGCCTGATCCAGCACCCGGTTGTTGTGGTCCAGCGCCTCGTCCATGGAGGCGCTGAGCTCCTCGATGGGAGCCGTGTCGTCGTACATCATCAGCCGGTTGTAAACCTGCCGCATCTTGCCGAACATATTCTGCTCCAGCTTGTCCAGAAAAGCCTCCGCCTCGGAAAGCTCCGTGGCGTCGTTGTTCCGCAGGAGCCGCTTCAGATTCGCCTGATATTCGTTCATGCGATCCAGCTGGACCTGGAATTTGGGCCGGTAGGCCGCCACCTGGCCGGGGGCGCTGTCAAACAGCGTACGCAGCAGCTCCCGCATTTTTTCTTCGTTGAAGCGGCCTGCTTCGGTGGAGAGGGGCGCCTTGGATTTCCGGTCCGCGGCGCGAAGGGTGTCCATACGCTTTTCCATCTGCCTGGCCTCGCTTCTGGCCAGGGCGATCCGAACCACGATGCCGGCCAAAAATGCTGCGCCCACCAGAAGCGCGCCCCGGGCTGCCCACAAAAGGGCACGATAGGTGGACATGCCGCCGGAAATCACGACGGAATCCTTGGACAGCGCCAGTGCGATGCGGCCGGCCAGTCCGATACCCAAGGCCGAAAGACCGATGATCGTTCCCTTATTCTTCATGCCGCTCCCCCCTTTGCTGTGCGTTTTCCGCCTGTTCGATCCTCTGCCGGAGCTGCTCCACGGAGAGACTGTCCAGCAGTTCCTCCTGCTCCCGCAGCTGCGCCGCGCTTTGCCGGATCAATTCCAGCCGGGCGGCCCGGGCCGCCTGCTCGTCCAGCGTTTTTTGCAGGAACAGAAGCTCCGACCGGGCGTGGGCGATCCGTGTCGGGTCGTCGCCCCCCGCTTCGGTGTATTGCGTCAATCGGGATTCCAGTGCTTCCGCCAGATCTGATACAGCGGCCCGGATTGTCCGTGTCTTGACCCGTAGGCTGCGAACCTGGGACGCCACCCAATCCGGGGCGGGGTCCCTGGCGTTTTTGAACTTTTGCAGGGCGGCGTCATAGTTTACCGTCTCAAAAATTTCCTGCAGCCGGTCCGGAACTGACCGAAGAAAGCGGTCAAATTCCCGCTGGGCCTGTTTCAGCACGCTCTTGTCCATCGCTCAGACGACCTCTCTGGGTACGCCGCGGACCGTACCGGGCGGCACACCGAATAATCAACCGATTTGACGCACTTATTATATCGTGTTCGGCACCGCTCGTCAACTACTCATACTGAAAAATCGGGCACTTCATTTGCACAAAAACTGCAAAATCAGCCGCGTTATTAGTGGTCTGACGGGAGAATGCCTGAAAACGCAAAGAAAAATCTTGACAAGCGGGGAATCTTATGGTAATATGCTAAGGCTGATTGTGTCAAGGAAGCTGCGGGTGTAGTATAACGGCTAGTACAACAGCCTTCCAAGCTGTGGGCGTGGGTTCGATTCCCATCACTCGCTCCATATACGCCAGTAGCTCAGCTGGATAGAGCAACTGCCTTCTAAGCAGTAGGTCGGGGGTTCGAGTCCCTCCTGGCGTGCCACAAGCATAGCTTGTGCCCCGCCTCCCCCCGTTTTTCTTTTCTTCCCGCTTCCCTTTTCCCTTTCCCTTCAAGAATATGGTGGGTGTAGCGTAGTTGGCTAACGCGTCAGATTGTGGCTCTGAAGACCGTGGGTTCGAGTCCCATCACTCACCCCATACAAAAGCCGCCTTCCCCGGTGCCACAGACCGGGGAAGGCGCAATAACAACTGGACAGGTTTCTACCTGCCTGCCGGGACAATATTGGGATGTCGCCAAGTGGTAAGGCACCAGACTTTGACTCTGGCATTCGTAGGTTCGAATCCTGCCATCCCAGCCACGTCGGAGCAGGCTCCGCACGGCTCGGAAACGCCGAAAGCCTTCGGCTCCCGCCGTTTCCTCGACTGTGCGCCGTGGCTCCTCCTCTTCCCGCTCGAACCCGCTGCGCTGGGCTTCGAGCGGGGCCCAAGGGGAATATAAGATGAAAATGATCCGTTAGCTCAGCCGGTAGAGCAACTGCCTTTTAAGCAGTGGGTCCGGGGTTCGAGTCCCCGACGGGTCACCACGTCGGCGCACCCTGCGCACGGCTCAGATAAAACCAGTCGCTTCCTGCGGCTGGTTTTTCTTCGGCTGCGCTTCGGGGCGCCTCCTTTTCCCCGCCGAATTACGCTTCGGCGAGGCCACATTTTTCCGTATCAATCGCGACGTCTTTTTTGCACACTCCTTCCAAAGCGAAGCTCCTGTCGCGCCGGCGGCGGGGGCTTCGCTTTGATGTCTGATTCATTTCTCATCTAACACTTGCATTTTTGACGCGCAGCCGATATAATAAAGCGGTAAAAGATACAGCATGGAAGCGCGGAAATCTAAAATTATACCGTTTCCGCACCGGAGAGACATAATATCATGCTGCCCGCGTCCGGCGTGCCGAACCGGCTGCCTTTATTGGAACGACGGTTCGGAGGAGCGGGTCCGGCAGACGGAAGTTTTTTTCCATGCAAGGCTTATTTGAACAGGACGGGTGATAACGACTATGAAACGTTTTCTTGCATTTCTTTTGATTGCGTCCCTGGCGGTCACGTTATGGGGCTGCTCGCAGACGCCCGGTTCGGCGGACACCACCGGCGCTTCGGCGGCGGAGCAGACCCAGACCGCCTCCACCGGCACAGAAGCCGTGGTAACTGTTCCGACGGACACCGAGGAAGAGCCGCTGCAGGGAGAAGGGACGTCGGTGCGAAGCCTGCGCTGCGTGCCGGGAGGCGGTGTCATTGTGAGTATTGTCCCCTGTACAGCGGTGGAAGCCCTGGTGCTTTGTACGGCGGACGAGACCGGGGAAGATCATATCCTCTGCCGTGTGGACCTGAAGGCGGATCAGGTGCTGGCCCAACGCGACGTGGGGCGGGATGTGCCGCTGGGCCGCCGCCCGAACGGCAGTACGGTTACCGTCAACTATGAGACGCGGACGCTGCGCCTGTGGGACGAAAATCTGCAGCGTGCGGAGGAGCTTCCCTTTCCGGGAGATCAGGGCTATTACAGCCAGAAGGAAGACCGGATCTACGCCGTGGATGGCGGCACGCTGACCAGAATGGACTTTTACGGCAATACCGAAGAGCTGCTTTCTTTCCGCTGCGGCGCAAAAATCGTGGCCGTGGATCCGACCTGGCGCCGGGTACTCGTGCGGGGCCTTCCCTCCGACGATCGGGCGGACAGCGCGAATCTGCTGTACACGTTGGACGGCACCCTGCTGTTCCGGGAGGAATCCGACCGTGTCCCGGAGGGTTTTACCCGGGACGGCGCCCTGCTTCGGGGCCGCGGCGAGGCGGGAAAACCGGGTGAGCTGGCGGTCTGCGACCCCTCCGGGGCGCACACTGCCTGGGCGCTGGCGGACGGCACGTCTGTTTTCAGCTTCCCGGGCTCCGGGTTCCTGGGCATGTCGGAGTACAGCGCGGCGGGAGGAACCACCCTCTCGGCCGTGGACACCCGGAGCGGGAGCCTTTCGGAGATCGCGTCCTATCCGGATCAGCGATACGTGACCTTCGCCTGGTGGGCGGAAGCCGAAACCCTGGTGGTGGGCGTCTCCGGCAAGGGTCACGCGAAGCTGATGCTGGTGGAGCCCGCGCAGATGTCGGCCACGGAGCAGCTTACCGTCGCGACGCCCAGGACGGAGCCCCCGGCGGAGCCCATGCCCACGCTTTCCACCCGGTTGAAAGAGCTTCGCCAGAGGGCGGATCGTCTGGAGAAAACCTACGGCGTCCGGATTCTGTTCAGCAACCAGGCTGCCATTGCGCCCGTGAGCCATGAATACAGCTTCATCTACACCGATGCAATTCCCCGCGGAGACGAATCCAGCCTGCTTGCCGGGGCAATGGAGAAGCTGGAAGCCGTGCTTTCCGCCTATCCGGAGGGCTTTTTCCAGTCCTTCCGAAACTACGAGGACGCAGCCGGAATCAGAATCCTCCTGGTGGGAGATCTTGTGAAGGGCGCAAGCAGCCTGGACGACGCGGGCGTCACCTATATGACAGGCGGATGGTACAACATTGCCATGCGGGCAGAGGGCATCCAGCAAAGCTTCCTGCATCGTGAATTGTGGCACGCCGTGGAATACCGGATGGAGGCGCTCGGCCGTCCCGTGGACGAGGCTTACTGGCGCAGTATGAACCCCGAAGGCTTTGTATACGCCGGCGATATCGGTTCTGCCCAGGAGGCAGAGGCAGTGGACAGCGAATTTATCCTTGGCGCGACGGATTCGGAGCAAATCTGCTGCGTCAGCAGCGATGCAGTCGTGGACGAAAGAGAGGATCGGGCGACCCTGGTTGCATTCCTGCTCTCCGAGGAAACCGCTCCTCAGGATCAGCGCAAGTTCTTGAAGCACTATCCTCTGCTCCAGAAAAAGCTGAAATACCTGGAGGAACGCGTTTCGCCCCTGTTCGGCAGCGCTTATTGGATCCGTGAGCTGCCTGAGGAGTAATGATTGAACGCTTTCGAGGTACAAAAAAGGCCCCTGCCGCTTTGTGATATGCTCCCTCTATGAGAGACAGTGAAATAAGAAAACACTGTCATCATAGGGGGAGCATTACTATGCCAAATAAGAAAAAGTTAAGCACAGAGGAACGAGTACAAATAGCACAGGACTGTATAG
>JAEEGH010008812.1_pt1 | contig 23722 bp, 25 predicted proteins | sample 9134181 | NCBI WGS metagenome assembly JAEEGH01 (sample SAMN16246544, study PRJNA631951) | gut metagenome | biome: gut microbiome; feature: rumen; material: DP-attached | host: Bos | place: Iran: Karaj | collected 2018-10
TCACGTTGCTCATTTCATCTTTCCTTTCATTAAATCCATGTAAGCAGTATCATCATTAGTTGTATTCTAAATATGAAATGAATGTATTTCTATGAACTTGTAGTTAAGAAAAAGGACATCCATCTCTGGATGTCCTTCACTATATTAATTGTTCACTGCACTCCTATTTGATAAACTGCCATATAATTCATACTTTTTCTTTGTTGCCTCGTATAATTTTATCATTTGAGCCTTATCAACACTCCACGAATATTTTATGGCAAACTCAAAAATCGGAAGGCTATCGCTCCATGCTCCTAACATTGATTGCTTTACTACAGGAATTTCATCTAAAAATCTCGCTTCTAATTGATTTCCAATAAAAACTGCTAATAGCGCACATGCATATGCAGCTCGCGCATATTCTCCACTTTTTTCATTTATATCACAGGGACGATGACGTGCATAAATGTGTTTTCTCTCCACACAAATGAATGAAGACTGTACAGCAAGCAATGAATACCTACACACTCGTAACACTTGTTCAGTCTTAACCTTTTTATCGGTCCATCCCGAGATTTCATCATATGCTTTAATTACTGTCTTTCGACATTCTTCTAGATGTTCCTCAATAGCCCTGAAATCATTATTAGTTATAGCTTTAAGGCATGGAATAAAGAACTTTGGTGCCCAAGCATCAGGATCATCAAGCATAATTCCATTGTAACAGCTGAGCGCCTTAGCATAATCATTTGAATTCAGTGCCACCCCAGCATTTTTGCTCAGATCAAAATTTGCAAAAAATTTAATCTGTTGTATAGCTTTGTCTTCAAGCCCATCATAATCAGCCACGGAATACACACGTATTCCATCAAAATATAAGTCTATACGTCTTATTTTTGCAGCATTCTCACTATCAAAAATCACTTCTGCTTCAAGCGGGTTGTCATCAGAAAAGTTTTTAATTTTATCATCACCCAAAAGGATTCCATCACAGCTAATATGAAAATAATACCTGGGACAACTTTTTCCTCCGACTATTATTCCCCCAAACCCATCCTTTGAAGGCTTAATTCTTGCGCCCTGCGCTTTCGCATTCGCCGCGAGAAATTGCCGAGTTACTTCTATTGCATTCTCACGCGCCATCTCATTTTTAATACGTCGTTCATTATATTTATCATGATCAAAAGAATGAACAACCGTTTTCTTCTCTGGGCGATTTATTGTCTGCTTTTCATTTCCTGAACGAACCACAATATATTTGGGTTTACTATTCGAATTCGAAACTGTCCTTCCACCTATAGTTATATAAAAAGCATTCCACCTATTAAATAGGACAGAATTATTTTTTACCGAATTCATTATCTTTTTTACGATTGCCAAATTCTTATTTCCGGCTAAAATTATGTCGTTCAGAGCATCCTTATCAAGCTGTTTGTTATCATATGCATATCCATATGTACATAGTAATAATGCTGCATCAATAGAATCATCAGTTATGCTTTCAAGTATTGAGCTCATGTCCCCAATCTTAACAAGCAGCAATTCCGCACGAAGTCTTTTTTCAATATTGGGGGCATTCTGCCTATGTATAGTCCGTTTGCGTATCTCAAATAACTCATTCTTCATTTCAGTAACAGTCTTGCTGCTACTACAATCGAGCCCCAATTCTTCAAGTATCCCCATTTTGCCTCCAACACTACGACCAACAGCTCACAAGTTTTTCCCAATAATCCTTTTCACAAGATAAACACTATTAAAAAAACTTGTTTTATTCAATCAACTGTTAGTTCAAATAACATATTTTATAATACCACTTTATATCAGTCCTGCACACAAAAGACCTGTCACTGTATGTTTTTCACACAATGACAGGTCTATAGATTTTTATCTGCAAATAGAATCTGCATCAATCATTATTCTTTTTTACCATCGTTCTCATAGGCGACTCATTCCACTCTTCCATGAGTTCAAGTTCGCCTCTTTGTATTAGTCTATATACTCCTTCAAAAACAGGCATATCTCCAAGCATCAATCCACATTCACCCATAACAGTACCAACTAACTGCGCTATATTAAATGTTTCTGGCATCTTGGAAAGCGCATCCCTAATAAAACCATCGAGGAATTCTTCATTAAGGCTGATAAGGTTTCCGCCAACCATCAGTCTGAGATATGCGTTCTCTTTACGTAATTCCTTCCACCTATTTGAGCACGCCCTTATCTCAGCTTCCGACATCATTCGTTCTAGTCTAAGAGTATCAAACCAATATTCTGGTCCCAATTCCCCCCATGCACTGCAATAATATTTTCCATTCCAATAGTCCGGAGGCAAGAACATAGTACTAATATTTGTATAATGCTCCTTACTATCCAAAAAATACATCAGCCAATAAAACGCATTTATCTCATTAGGGCTACAACTGTACCATACACGAATACCATCATCATTTTCTATAGCCTCTTTCAGCAACTTCAGATAAGAACGGTTCTTTTTCCTTATACCTGATACCCATTCCTCTGATAGTTCCTGATGACGATCTTTTGGGTACATGGTATTAATCATATTATTTATCGACTCATATCTTTTTTTACCTGGAATCTTCTCAGATATATCTCCATATTCAAGACTAAACTCCAGGCAAATAATGTCCTCTGCTCTACCACCAATAGGCCGAGCATTATTCCACTTTTCAACATTCTCGGCATTTAATTCCTTTATTGATTCTGGCACATTCCCATTTTCATCCTTTATGTCACAGATCATGAAATTAGGGCATTTACCAACTCCCATATACTGGGCCATTCTTAGGCTTCCTTGAACACTTGGTCCAAATACAATTTCTTTCTTCATGAGTTTTACCTCAATAAGTCTTTTGTTTTTCCATAAAATAAATCTTATAATTCCATGCTATCATTTTAAAGTTGCGTTTAGTGCAACTTTTGAAAATTTATTATATTTTTATGCTACCATTGGCTCCTGCCTCTTATGACAAAGCTCATACAGTTCAAACGCAAGAGCCTCTGCAGCCTTGAAGTCCTTTATCTTCTGACCTCTAACCTGCCACAATCTGTAATCATCACAATATATTCCCCAACTGTCATATCTCCCCTTCACAAGAGTAATATATGTGCCCTTGTATTTCTTGCTGTAAGTTCTCTTCACCGGATTATATTTCCAGGGCTTTTTCAGAAAATTCTTCTTGCGAAGAAGCTTGTTCTTAAGGGCATTTTCATTTTTCCTTGGGCTCTCATAATCTCCAGACATCTTCTCCGCACATACACAGCCCACCCTAAGTTCTCTGAAATAACTTTCATGCCTCATGATGTGAACATACCGGATTTTCTCATTTCCGCACATTTCACACTGCTCATATTCGATTTCATCGCTGGACGAAGCTCCATCCCCAACATCAATTACTCCTTCACACTTCCAGCCTCTGTGCGGTACTCCCTTTACATCCCATAAGTTCATCACCATCTCCCCCTCTCTATCATGATGCAAGTATGTTGCTGAGCTTGTCTGTAATATCCTCTATCGCAACTCCCACTGCAACCGCACCAAATGTCACAAGAAATGCTGCAAAAGAGAATGCGACACCCATAAACACAGCATTCCACATCTTCATGCTGATATACATCACGATTATTCCAAGCATCAGCAAGTAAAACAGGCCAAGAATCACGCAGCCAATCTTGGATAGAACTCCTACCCAGCTCTTGATAAAGCACATGATCAGAAATACCGGAAACAATGCAATTTTCAGTAAAAGCTTTAAGATAAACATACTCAACCCTCCATCAATTCTTGATTGTCATTATCAGTTACACCGAAGCCATATTTCATGCCATGATTGACCTCCGCTGTTATCTGAGCAACGTGTGTTGTGGACACGTTATACAGCATTGTCAGCATATATGCCCTTGGATTCTTTGGCACTTCGGTAAGGCTTTTCCAGCTTGCCACAACGTCCTCGAGAAGCATATTATCAAGCTTCATGAGCCTCCCCTTTACCGAGTTGGTTTCCCTTTCTTCGCTGCCAACCCATATCTTTGGGCGGTTTGAAGTGAGAACGTCAACCAAAAGGTCCTCTATGCCCCTTATTATCCCTTCATCGTCAGGGAATCTCTCACACAGTACATCAGTCCCAATATCCTCTCTGACATAAGCTCTTGTTGCCTTTTCTTCATCCTCTGATTCCATCCCATCCATCTGCGAAGCCATACTGTTACTGGGATAGATACGGATAAGATTATTATTATAATTATTTTTATTAATATTATTTTTATTACGTCCCAATTCCTGGTACTCTGGAGAACCAAGACCAGTGACTTCCAAGTCCCGATTCTGACCTCGGCGGTTCAATTCCTGGTATTCAGAAACATCCTCTTTTTTGCTTGAATCACAAATTGTGAACTTCTGGGCTTTTTCCAATTTTTGGTTTTCAGACTCATTTGCATCCACGTTTTGCTCTGCCTCAACAATCCTCATGACATATATTCGTGATGGTTTGCCCTGCCCCATCTTCACACGCTCTATCAAACCAATCCCTTTTTCAGAATCCAGTTCGTCAAAAAGCTTATATACTGTATTCTTACTTAAGCCCGTTGCCTCATGAACATCTTCCCAATCGTAGAAAACATAGGTTTTTCCTTCCTTATCAACCATGTTATTGATGGCAGAAAGTTTCATTCTGTCCAATAGTAACGCATACAGATATCTTGCATTGACTGATACCTTGTTCAGCACAGGATCACTGTGAAAACATTTGGGAAGTGCCATATAACTGTTTGATATCGGTTCCCTCCCATTAAAATACTCAAATTTCATTTTATTTATTCTCCCCCTTCCTTATTCCAGAGATGCAATTTTTGCACCTCTGGAACAGTTTTCCTCATCCTTGTATATAAAGTTCTTCACGTAGTACAGATTTGGTTTTCCCTGACCTCTTATACAGATATCAATAATTCCGATATCTTCCAATTGCTTCAGTGCTGTGCTGATTGTTCTCGTTGAAAGTCCTATATCTTTATGCATCTGTTCAAGCGGATATACCACGTAAAGCCTACCTTCTTCATCCCGCCAGCCATTTCTATTTGCCAGCCTTATCCTTTGTAGCAGGATTCCATATACAACCTTTGCTTCTATAGACAGTGGTTCAAACGCATCGTCAATAAACATAAGCAGTGGAATTTCTACCATGGCATACTGGAATGCCTGTCGTCCGTAATGATAATCAAGTTTCATCTGCCATTTCCTCCTGTTCTTCCTTCCACTTTGCAAGAAGCTCAAGGATAACCTTTTCACGCTCCCTTGAAGGCATATGGGAAGGGAAATACTTATTTAATTTTCTTTCTGACAATGAGACCTTTCCGTTTGTTTTAGGCTCAGGCAATGCACTGTTCAAAACCTGTATAACTGGGTACTGTTGCATATTTTCAAGATTCTTCTGCGCCTTAAGTGCTTCTATCTGTTCTGGTCTGAGAATGCCATTTTCTTTTCGGTATTCATAAATCCATTGCTGGACTTCCTTATCAAAGAAAGAAATATCATAGCCCATTCCTATTGAAATAACTTTTTCATCAACCATCTGCATAAGTTCAGGAATCAGATCTGTGAGCTTTACATATTTTCTGACCTGCCTATCTCTAAGACCAAATTCTTCACCAACAGCATCGCCAGTCAACTTTCGGCACTCAGTACCAGAAGTATCTTCGAGGTCAGTTCTTCTTCCCTGTCGCTTAACAACATCCATCTTCATTTTCAGTGAGTATGCTCTCTCACTAGGCAAAATCTCTTCTCTTTGTACATTGGAATCAACCATAACTATTACCGATTCATCATCTGTCATTTCCTTTACAATTGCCGGCACAACCTCAAGCCCCACTAATTTAGCGGCATGCATCCTTCTGTGACCTGAAACCATTTCATAACCACCCTGGTTGTCTGGTCTTACAAGAACCGGAGACAAAATACCATTAGCCTTGATACTCTCTACAAGTTCCGCCATCTTATCATCATCAACCACCTTAAAAGGGTGATCTTTAAATGGATGTATCTTATCAATCCTTATTTCTTCTGTACCATCTTTAATTGAAGGAGCTCCAAGAAGCTCATCTACTGATTCAAAATGTATCTTTTCTCTTTTAGCAGCCATATCTGATTACCCCCTTCATGAATTATCTGCGACAAAATCTGTAAGTTCACTATAGGCACTTGCCACCTTGCCTTTTGGATCATATTCATATATGCTTTTACTCATAGCAGATGTTTCACTTGCTCTGATTGATAGCGGAATCTCTGTAGGAAGGACTCGGAGGCTTTTGCCATATACTTCATTAACCTCTGCAATAATTTCCTTAGCATAGTTGGTTCTCTTATCAACCATTGTTAATAGGATTCCCTCAATCTCAAGCTTTGAATTAAGCCTGCGCTTTACTGTATAGATGGTCTTAAGCAGTGCCTGAAGACCCTTTACAGGAAGAAACGCTGCGGCACAGGGTATGAGGCAAGTGTCAGCACAAGCAAGTGCATTTACAGTCATAACACCCAGAGATGGCATGCAATCAATAATGATGTATGAATACTGGTCCTTTATCTGTTCCACATAATCCCTAAGTACCAGTTCTCTGCTCATTACGTTTACAAGTGATACCTCTGCAGCGGATAATCCGATATTTGAAGGAAGAAGATCTACGTTCTCACTGTGGTGCATGATAGCGAAACCTTCCGGAATATCTTCCTCATTAACAATCTTCTCGATAACATCAACGATAGTGAGTTCAAGGCTGTCAGGATCCTTATATCCCATGCAGATAGAAAGACTCCCTTGTGGATCGTTATCAATTAAAAGTACCTTATGCCCCTTGTTAGCAAGTCCTATTCCAAGATTCATTGCAGTTGTGGTTTTAGCTACGCCACCTTTCTGATTTGCGATTGCGATTACTTTGCACATACTTTTTTCCTCCCATCTTTTCCATTTTTTCTTAAGTAGTCCTCAAAGATTGCCCTGTTTATGAGAACCTTTTTATGAAGTTTGTAAAAGGCACCGGACCTGTCTGCCACACGAGTAACTGCCCTGTAGCTCATCTTGTAGTAATCAATGGCCATGTTGTAAGTGATAAAACTTCTCTGGGCAAACAGAATATCTTCATCATCAATCTGATCAGAGAACATCCATATTGTTCCGAACATATTCAGCCCTCTCTTTCTTCCAAAACTTTTTTCTCCCGATTACCATTTGTTTGATACATTCCTGCAGGCTGGTGGAATCTCTCAAGATACTCATCAAAGATGTCTCTGTTGATCAGAACGGTTCCTTCTCTCCTGTAAATCGCTCCTGCCTGGTCTGCCATCTCAAGAATTTTCTTATGCTCAAGGCTGTAAACAATTTCTGCATCCCTATATCTGAGCCACTTTTTCCTCAAGGTACGCATCACTACTTTTTCCTGGACTATAACTTCCCGGTTAAATGGACTGTTTTTCTCATTCTCATTTTCAAGTTCGCCAACGTAATCACGGTTATCATCAAAATACGGTCTGTCTTCTTTTTTTCTTTTCATGTATGATGTCCTCCTTATTTTTTTATGTGCTGAAGAACCATCCATGAATTAGCCAACAAAAAAGAGCTACTTCTTAGAATTTTGTTTTCTAAAAAGTAGCTCTTATAACCTTTTGTAAAGTTATCGAAAAAAAGTTTTCTGTTTTTAACGGTGCGCCTCTGAGCGCATCTACAAACCTCTAAATTCATCTCCCGTTTGTCAGGAGTTTGTCAAAACATATCTTTGCGTCTCTAAAACCCGCATAAATACTGGTTTTACTGCTTCATGGACTTAAGTGTCGGGAACAACAACACATCTCTGATTGTCGCACTATCGGTCAGGAGCATACAAAGTCTATCAATTCCATACCCAATACCACCAGTAGGAGCCATACCTATTTCAAGGGCATTGAGGAAATCCTCGTCAGTGTGCTCAGCTTCTTCATCACCAGCTGCTGCATTGGCATCCTGCGCGGCAAAACGCTCACGCTGGTCGATTGGATCGTTGAGCTCGGAGTATGCGTTGCACATCTCCCATGTATTGATAAAGAGCTCAAAGCGTTCAACCTTCTCAGGGTCTGATGGCTTCTTCTTGGTAAGAGGCGAAATTGCAAGCGGGTGATCCATGATGAAGGTAGGCTGGATCAAGTTCTTCTCGCAGAACTCCTCAAAGAACAGATTGATGATATCGCCCTTAGTGTGGCGATCCTCAAACTCAATGTGATGCTCCTTGGCAAGTGCCTTTGCTTCTTCGTCACTATTAACTGTATCGAAATCGATGCCTGCATACTTCTTGATAGCATCATTCATTGTAAGTCGCTCAAATGGCTTGCCGAGGTCGATCTCGTTATCGCCGTACTTGATGAGTGTTGTGCCACACACCTTCTCGGCGAGGTAACGGAACATGGACTCTGTGAGTTCCATCATACCCTCGTAATCTGTGTATGCCTGATAAAGTTCCATAAGAGTGAACTCAGGATTGTGACGTGTATCAACACCCTCGTTTCTAAATACTCGGCCGATCTCGTATACTCTCTCAAGGCCACCGACAATAAGTCTCTTAAGATAAAGCTCAAGAGAGATACGAAGCTTCCTCTCCTCATCAAGTGCATTGTAATGTGTAATGAAAGGTCTTGCTGCAGCACCGCCTGCATTCTCAACAAGCATAGGTGTCTCAACTTCCATGAAGTCTCTCTCAGCAAGGAAGTTACGGATCTCACGAAGGATAGCACTTCTCTTCTTGAAGGTCTCCTTGACCTCCTCGTTCATAATGAGGTCAACGTATCTCTGACGATATCTGATCTCTGTATCTGTAAGTCCGTGGAACTTCTCAGGAAGTGGCATAAGAGATTTGGATAAAAGAGTCAGCTCTTTTACATGAACTGAAATCTCACCGGTCTTGGTTCTGAAAGCAAAGCCCTTAACACCGATGATGTCACCGATATCCATCTTCTTGAAATCAGCATAAGCCTCATCTCCAAGATCGTTTCTTGAAACGTAGAGCTGCATGCGTCCGTCTCTGTCCTGAAGGTTAGCAAAAGATGCCTTACCCATTACACGCTTGCTCATCATACGACCTGCAAGGGATACAAGCTTATCTGCAGGGATATCTGACATAGGAACTACTACTGCCTTGCCCTCTTCGTCTACAGGAGCTACAAACTCGAGAGCCTCGAAGTTATCTCTTACCTGCTGTGTGTGATGTGTCTGGTCGTATTTAACGATCTGGAAAGGATCTCTTCCCTGAGCCTGGAGCTCAGTAAGCTTATCTCTTCTTACCTGGCGAAGACGTCCAACGTCCTCTGCAGGTGCATTCTGCTGATTGTTCTGCTGATTATTCTCTGCCACCTTTTTTCCTCCGTAATATGTGTCTTTCATATTGTACAAAGAGCCGACGAATTGCTATCGCCGGCTCGTGTTATCTAAAGTCTCTTATCAGACCTCTGATCTCTGAATGCCAAGTACCTTATACTTGAAGACGCCAGCCTGTGTCTCTACAGAAACTGTCTGTCCCTTCTTGGCACCGATGAGTGCCTTACCAACAGGTGACTCGTTTGAGATCTTGCCCTTAAGGCTGTTTGCCTCTGATGAACCAACAATCTTGTATTCAATCTCCTCGTCGAACTCAAGATCTTTAAGCTTAACTGTGCATCCGATGCTGATCTTGTTTGTGTCAACATCTGAATCATCAATAACTTCTGCATTCTTGAGGATCTTCTCGATTACCTCGATCCTTGCTGCGATATCACGCTGCTCATCCTTAGCTGCGTCGTACTCAGCGTTCTCTGAAAGATCGCCCTGCTCTCTTGCTTCCTTGAGCTTCTCAGCAACCTCTTTAAGCTTGACTGTCTTAAGCTCGTGGAGCTCGTCCTCGTACTTAGCAAGTCCCTCTTTAGTTAAAATGTTCTTTTTAGCTTCCATAATACTCTGCCCTACCCTTCATAAAAAGATATATCTGAAAAATAGTTAATTTCATTTTTTAACTTTGCTATTATACTGTTATTTATTTTATGTGTCAACACTAGGCGGGAGCATTATTTTACCGCATGCTTCTTTGAGTGTATCCATGTCCGTCATCTGGTTTATCTCGTTTCTAAACCTGGCACTTCCGGGCATTCCATAGGTGTACCAGGACACGTGCTTACGCATCTCGCGGATTCCGATGTACTCACCCTTGTACTTGAGCTGCATATCGGCATGTCTTATGACTGTGTCGTAGACCTCTTTCCTGCTTGGCCTCTCACAGGCTGCGCCTTTTTCAAAAAAGCTTTTGATCTCCCTGAAGATAAACGGATTGCCCTGGGCTGCCCTTGCCACCATGACTCCGTCGCACCCTGTCTGCTCAAACATAGCCTTGGCGCTCTCTCCGTCAACCACGTCTCCGTTACCGATTACGGGGATCTTCACAGACTCTTTTACCTGCCTGATGATATCCCAGTCGGCCTTACCTGAGTAGAACTGCTCTCTTGTTCTTCCGTGAACAGCCACAGCTGCTGCCCCTCCGGCTTCTGCTGCCTGGGCACACTCAACGGCGTTAACGCTGTTTTCTGTAAAGCCTTTTCTTATCTTGACCGTAACAGGCCTGTCGGAAACCTGTACCAGCGCAGACACTATTCTTTCAATAAGAGCCGGATCCTTCATAAGAGCAGAGCCTTCGCCGTTGCTTACAACCTTCGGCACGGGACAACCCATGTTGACGTCTAAGATATCGTAGGGTCTGTCCTTGATCATCTCAACTGCCTGCTGCATTATCTCCGGCTCTGAGCCAAAGAGCTGTAGCGAAACCGGATGCTCGTCCGGATGGATCTCCAGCAGCATGTTGGTGTTTCTGTTCTTATAAATAATAGCCTTGGCGCTGACCATCTCCATGCACACAAGGCCGGCTCCCATCTCGCTGCAGAGCACACGAAAAGGCAGGTCGGAAACGCCTGCCATGGGTCCTAAGATTATGTTGTTATCAAGTGTTACGCTGCCTATCTGCAGCTTGCCATATCCTGCCATAAAGTCTTTCTAATTAAAACGCGCCGTTTTCTTCTTCCTCATCCAATGCATCTGCAGCCTTCTCACCCAGCACATAAATCTTATAGTAAATTCCCAGCGCCTCGAACAGGTCCTGTCTCTTTCTCCTGACCTCTCCAACCAAAAGCCCTGCTGTGATCTCATCGTAGGTGATATCCTCTTCATCAGCATTGGTCTCGATTGAAACGCTGCCATCCTCCTCAAAGACAATGGTAAAGATACCGCCTGCCTCCTGGGTAAAGAGGACGCTGATTATGTTGAGCTCCTTCTTGATGCTGTCCGGGATCTGCTTGAACAGCGGGTTAAAATAATACTTCTGCTCGTAGGCGTTGGCTCCGCACAGAACTATCCTGCCGCCTGCTGCCTGCTCAAAGACGCGTCCCTTGTTGGTCTTTTGCATCTCATCTATATGGAGGTCTTCCTCAAACTCTTTGTTATACTCTTCTTCAAATTCCTTGGCACTCATTAAATAAACTCCTTATTCGGGCTGATTCTGATCATCAAATTCCTTGTTCTGTGGCTTGTTCCTACGGTTCTTTTCATAGAGGATCTGAAGGCCCCTGAGGGTCAGTATAGGATCGTAGATATCGATCTCCTCCGTAAGCTCTGAAATAAGCCTTCCAAGGCCGCCCGTTGCAACTACCTTCATATCCTTAAGGCCTGATTCTCTCTTCATCTCTTCGATGATGTATTTGGACTGGCCGATCTGTCCATAGATAAGTCCCGCCTGCATACTGGAGATTGTCTCCCTTGCAAGGATTGAATCGGGCTTTTTGATCTCGATCTCAGGGAGCTTGGCTGTTCCCTCCCAGAGGGCCTTGGCTGAAATCCTGATGCCCGGTGATACAACACCCGCGAAGAACTCGCCCTTTTCATTGATCGGAACATAGGTGGTTGCTGTACCGTAGTCAACCACAAGCACAGGTCCGCCGTAGATCTCATAGGCAGCAACTGCGTCAACGATAAGGTCAGGTCCGATCTCCCTCGGGTTATCGGTTGTGATCTTGATGCCGGTCTTGATTCCGGGGCCTACAATATAAGGCTTCCTGCCTATGTATTTAACGATGGCATTGACCAGAGCGTGCATGACCTGAGGAACAACGCTGGCGATCATAACGCCCTCTATCTGCTCCTTATCAATGCCGTTATGGCCCATCATCTCCAGCATCTGAATTCCGTATTCATCTGAAGTGTGGTCGGTCTTGCTCATCATGCGGAACGAGCTTTTTAGCTCCTCCCCGTCAAAAACACCGAAAGTAATATTCGTATTTCCTACATCAACGACTAAGATCATATTCATAGCCTCCTGTTATACATATCCGTAAAGTCCTCTGACAGAAACGTCGCCGGCGGTAACTTCACGCACCTCTCCGGTATCCATTCTGACAATGAGCTCGCCCTTATCCGTTATTCCAAGGGCTTCTCCCTGCTCATTTTGAGGCTCTGTAAATTTCTCTTCTACTTCTTCCCTGCCTTTTACTTCCGCAGTTTTCCTGGTATCAAGGAGCATCACTCTTAGTCCCTTGTTCACCAGTCTCTTTTCATATTGATCCTTAAGAAGCGATAAGTCATGGGTCTTTTCAAACTTCTCGTAGTTCTCCTCAAATCTCTCCATGACCCGGGCCACCACAAGACTCCTGTCGATAGGTCGTCCGCATCCTGTCAAAAGAGATCCTGCCACATCCTTAATTTCTTCCGGAAAACGCGCCATGTTGACGTTTATGCCAACACCTATGACCACGTCCGACATCTCGCCCGAAGGCTCCATGTGAAGCTCCGTCAGGATTCCGCAGATCTTCCGCTCCGCCAGGATCACATCATTGGGCCATTTTATATTACAGGTAAAAGAGCTTTCGGAGATGCTCTCATTTATGGCCTTTTCTGCGCCTTCTGCAACTGACAGTCCCATGACCAGAGTAAGCATTGATACGCACTCAATGGGGACCTTGGGACGCACTATAAGGCTCATGGCGATGCCCACGCCGGCAGGAGTCTCCCAGCTTCTTCCTCGTGAGCCTCTGCCCTGTTCCTGCTTGTCTGCAACCACCAGCATTCCGTGAGGCGCACCTTCTTCTGCAAGGCGCTTTGCGTCATCGTTGGTGGAGTCCGTTATGTCTTTATACCAAATGTTTGCAGCTGCCCATCTTGTGTGCAGCTGCTCGCTTATATGTTCTTTACTTAGCATTATTTCTTGAGGGTCGCATACATTACTGCCTTGATGGTGTGCATGCGGTTCTCAGCCTCCTCAAATACGATAGAGCGATCTGATTCGAATACTTCATCTGTAACTTCCATCTCGTCAAGACCGTACTTCTTCTTTATGTCTTTTCCGATGCCTGTGTTGAGGTCGTGGAAGGATGGCAGGCAGTGCATGAATACGCAGGAGTCTCCGGCGTTCTTCATGATGTCCATAGTTACACGGTATGGCTCAAGGTCTTTTATCCTCTCCTCCCATACGCTGTCGGGCTCGCCCATGGATACCCAGATGTCGGTGTAGATTACATCGGCGCCCTTGGTTCCCTCGATGGCATCCTCGGAGAAATCAATTACTGCGCCTGTCTGTGCTGCGATCTCCTGACAGGTCTTAATAAGCTCTTCTGATGGGAAGTACTTCTTGTTGGATACTGCTGTGAAGTGCATGCCCAGCTTAGCACAAAGAACCATCAGTGAGTTACCTGTGTTGTATCTTGCATCGCCCATGTAAACCAGGTGGATTCCCTTAAGGCGTCCGAAATGCTCTTTTATTGTAAGGGCATCAGCAAGCATCTGTGTTGGGTGGAACTCGTTGGTAAGACCGTTCCATACCGGCACCTTGCTGTGCTTAGCAATAGTCTCAACTATCTCCTGCTCAAAGCCCCTGTACTCGATTCCGTCGTACATGCTGGCAAGAACGCGCGCTGTATCTGCGATGCTCTCCTTCTTGCCGATCTGGGAATCTGTGGGATTAAGGTAGGTTGAACCCATTCCAAGATCGTGAGCTGCAACTTCAAAGGAACATCTTGTTCTGGTACTGGTCTTCTCGAAAATCAGGGCAATGTTTCTGCCTCTTAGCTCGTCGTGAAGAATACCGTTCTTTTTCTTGTCCTTGAGCTCTGCTGCAAGGTCGATTAGGTACTCTATCTCTTCAGTAGTAAAATCCAGCAGTTTCAGAAAATCTCTTCCGTACAAATTCATGATGTTCCTCCTCCAAATATAAAAATGAGCCCTTGACTCCGTCCCTAGGGGTCAAAAATGAGCCCTTGACTCCGTCCCCGGGGGTCAAAAAGGGGATTGCGCTTAGCAATCCCCTACATTCTATCATATATGCTTTATTTAGTGCACCCCAAATTACCAGAATACGTGTGCTCCGATGATGATTCCTTCTCTTCCGTTTACACGTCTGAAGTGAAGTGCTCCGCCGACGGTTGTCTCACCGCTTATGGCTGCCTGAGCTGCCTGGTAATTGGAATCGCTGATCTTGCCTGAGTTGTAAACTCTTGCAACGGTTCCGTTAAGAGCCGGTGTGAACTGACCTGATGCATAGATTACACCGTAAATACTGCTCGGGTATCCGCCTGACTTAACACGGTTCATAACTACCGCACCTACAGCGACCTTACCTTCATAAGGCTGGTTACCTGCCTCACACTGGATAAGAGCTGCCAGGAGCTTGACCTCATCAGCATCTGCGCTGACTGCTCCGCGGTTCTTGGTAAGTGCTGCCTTCTTCTCAGCTTCCTCACGAAGCTTGATGGCTGCTATGGTCTCACCGGAGTCGATCTTGAAGGTTGATGTAACATAATCAGCCTGAACATATCCGGTCTCATCGTTGTAATCAACGGCGATCCATCCATCGCCTGTATCCTCGATAAGGTCTACGAAGGTGTTCTCTGCAAGAACGCCGACAACCTCGGCATCTGATGAAGCCTCAGCCCTGATGTTAAGAGCTGTTCCGTTGCTGGTAACTATCTGCTTACCAACGTCCTGAGCAAGTGCCTCAGCGTCCTCATCGAATAAAAGATACTCATCCTTGGCCCATCCGATAAGATCTCCGGACTGAACCTTGGTCCATCCGTCCTGTCTGTCTAAGATCTTACCTCCGCAGTCCTTGTAAAGAACTCCGACCTTAGCGCTGTCTTCGTTGGGCTCTTCCCTGACATTCATCACTCTGCTGACATTGGCCATCACGAGATTTGATGATTCGCTCTCTGAAGCACTCTCTGTGCTGCTCTCGGATGCTGCAGACTTCTCTGCGTTCTCGGCAGCCTTAACCTCAGGGGCTTCGCTGTCAATTCCAAGTGGAGCGATGGGACTGATAATATTTGTAATTCCTGTAGCAAGTTCTAAATAGTTTGAAGTGCGTCTTGCCTCTACTGTTATACTCTGGGTAAAAGACATTACCACAACCAGGAAAAGTACTGCCATGGTCTTAGTGGCCCCAAAGAATAACTTTCGTGAGTTATCCATACCGATTGCTATCCTCTTTTTTATTTAAATTTGTTACAAAGATATTGCAACATATTAAGATTTAAACAATTCGGAGGTAATAATAGCAAAGATGAGCCATTTTGTCAAATTTCTATTAAAATTGTGTCAAAAAAGTGTGAAAATTACAGGCTTTTGCTCTTGTCGATGCACGCTGTTACAGCATCCATCACGGTTCCTCTAAAGCCTGCTTCCTCAAGGACTCTCACAGCCTCGATTGTAGTGCCTGCAGGTGAGCATACCATGTCCTTAAGTTCTCCCGGGTGCTTGCCTGTTTCAAGGACCATCTTGGCACTGCCAAGTACTGACTGGGCAGCGAACTCATAGGCCTGCTTTCTTGGCATTCCGCCTGCTACTGCTGCATCTGCCATGGCTTCGATGAATAAAAAGACATATGCAGGTGATGATCCGCTTACGCCGACCACTACATCCATCAGTGACTCAGGCACGGTATATGCCTTTCCAAAGCTCTCCAAAAGCTCTTTTACGAAGTGATAGGAATTGTCGTCCACAAGATCGTTCCTGCAAACGGCAGAACAACCTTCGCCTACAAGAGCAGGTGTATTGGGCATTACTCTGATGATCTTGGTTGGCTTTTCAAACTCGTTCTCGATCCATGCGATAGTCTTGCCTGCTGCGATGCTGACGATGACCTTATTATCATCTATGCTGTCCATGATATCTGCGATAACAAGTTTGAGATACTGAGGCTTAACGGCAAGAACAATGATGTCTGCCTCCTTGGCAACTGCAGCGTTGGAGTTCCTGGTCTGGATGCCGAACTTATCCGCAGCCTTACGGCAGGTCTCCTCTGTGTTGGCTGAGCCTATGATCTCGTTGGGTCCCATGAGGCCTTTCTGCAAAATGCCGCCGATCATTGCCTTTGCCATGTTTCCTAATCCGATAAATCCTACTGTCATTTCCTTTACCCCCTCCTCTGTCTGGAAGCTTCAAATGTAAGTATTGCTGATGATGTGGCTGCGTTCATGGATTCCACCTCTCCCTTCATGGGAATGAGGACATAGATCTCAGCCGCATCTGCAGTCTCTTTGGTCAGTCCGTTTCCTTCGTTACCTATAAGGAAAGCTGTTGGCTGTGTGTAATCGAACTCGTCGTAGTTCTTCTCCCCTTTAAGATGGGCTGCATAGGTGTGTACGCCCTTAGCCGTCAGCTCTTTTACCAAAGAAGGAACATCTTCTACATATATATATGGCATCCTGAAAATGGAGCCCATGGTGGATCTTATTACCTTGGGATTGTATATATCGGCGCAGCCCTTGCTAAGGATAACGCCGGTTACTCCCGCACCTTCACCGGAGCGGAGCATGGTGCCAAGGTTTCCGGGATCCTGGATATTCTCAAGAACCAGAAGGAGCGGAGCATTCTCTTTTCCCGATTCTGCCGCCTCCCGGTTGTAGCCCTCGATGACCTCCTCCAAGGTGTAGTCATACTGCCTTATTACCGCAAGGACTCCCTGAGGTGTCTGGGTGTCGCTCATCTTCTTCATGACTTCCTCGGAAACCTCTTCCGCGCCATATCTCCAGAGAATTTCCTTGTCCTCCTCGCTGGCGCCGGAGACGAACTTCTCCGTGACATACACTTCGGAAACCTGAAGAACGGGAGCTTCCCTGAGCATCTTCATTCCTTCTATTACAAAGACGCCGTCCTCGCGACGGGCCTTGCTCTTTTCTACGTAGCTTACGACCTTCTTGACGCGGTCGTTGGATGTACTTGTGATCATGGTGATACCTCTTTTGAAACATTTGGGTAGTAGACTATAGTATAACACAAAAACCGGGGCAAGAGTGCCCCGGTTCTATACCCTATTGGAAATACCTTTTCTAAGATCAGTTCTTTACAACGAACTTTCCGCCACGCTTTGATACTACGTCGAAGATAACGGCTGCAAGAAGAACGATACCTTTTACAACCTTCTGCATGTTGGCATCAACGCCCATAAGTGACATACCAAGGTTGATAACACCCATGAGAACCGCACCAACGATAACGCCGGGAACTGTTCCGATTCCACCGTAAGCTGATGCTCCACCGATGAAGCAGGATCCGATAGCGTCCATCTCGTAGTTCTGGCCGTATGTAGGCTGAGCAGATGTAAGACGAGCGATTGTGATCATACCTGCAAGTGCTGCAAGGAATCCCATGTTTGTGTAAGCAAGGAAGTAAACCTTGTTTGTATCGATACCTGAAAGCTTTGTAGCCTTCTCGTTACCACCTACTGCGTAGAAGTAACGTCCGATTGTTGTGTTGCTTGTGATGTATCCGTAAACAAATACTACGATGAGTACCCAGATAAGAACTGAAGGAATACCCTTGTGCTGAGCAAGTCTGTAAGCAAATGCTACAAGTACTGCTGCCAGAACTGCTGTCTTTATTGTAAATGTTACAACGTTCTCAAGCTCATATCCGGAGTTCTTTTTCTTGATACGTCCTGTAACCTGAAGAAGCACGTAGATTGTTGCTCCGATGATTCCGGCAAAGAGACATGTAAGGTTAAGTGCTCCGCCGCCTAAGAAATCAGGAATGTAGCAGTTAGCACCACCACCGAACAGATTTACAAAGCTTGTCTGATCCTTGATTGAAACTGTAAGACCATTAAGTACTACGTTTGAAAGACCTCTGTAAATAAGCATACCTGCCAGTGTTACGATGAAAGGAGGGATACGAACAAACGCGATCCAGAAGCCCTGGAATGCACCGATTGCTGTTCCGATACCGATCATGATTACAATTGCGAGCCATACGGGAACACCAAAGTTCATCATAAGTGTTGCGCCAACGGCACCAACGAAACATACTACTGAACCAACTGACAGATCGATGTTACCACCGGTCAGGATACAGAGCAGCATACCTGTTGCAAGAACAAATACGTATGCGTTCTGTGAAATAAGGTTACTTACATTCATGGGAAGCAGGATTGCTCCGCCTGTCATAAATGAAAAGAACGCTAAAACTATTACAAGAACGAACACCATGGTGTTCTTTTTCAAAAATCCTAAAATTTGATCTTTATTCATGATTCTCCTCCTCGTTTCCAGATGACTGTAAGATATAAGTCATAATTTTTTCCTGGGTTGCATCTTTTGCATCAAGCTCCCCGACCATTTTTCCTTCGTTCATAACATAGATTCTGTCGCACATACCAAGGATTTCAGGAAGCTCTGAAGAAATCATGATGACTGATTTACCTTCAGCTACCAGCTGGTTGATAATGCAGTAGATCTCGTACTTAGCACCTACGTCGATACCTCTTGTAGGCTCGTCAAGGATAAGGATTTCAGGATCTGCAAACATCCATTTTGCCAAAAGAACTTTCTGCTGATTTCCACCGCTGAGGTTTCCAACATTCTGTTCTACTGTAGGACATTTTGTTTTGAGCTTTTCCTTATACTCTACTGCTACTGAGTATTCCTTGTGCTTATCAATAACCTTTCTATTACTTACTTCGTCAAGGTTAGCCAAGGTTGTATTGATCTTTATGGGATTAGACAGGATAAGTCCATTTCCCTTTCTGTCTTCTGTAACATATGCAAGTCCGTTCTTGATTGCCTGACTTACAGTATTAAGATGAACTTCTTTTCCATCAATAAAAGTCTGTCCGGTAATGTTTTCCCCATAGCTTTTCCCAAATACGCTCATGGCAAGCTCTGTTCTTCCAGCTCCCATAAGACCTGAGATTCCGAGAACCTCGCCCTTTTTAACATATAAGTTAACATTGTCAACGACTTTTCTTTCTTTATAAAGAGGATGATAAACGTTCCAGTTCTTTATCTCCATCTTTACCTCTCCGATATGAGGCTCTCTTTTCGGGAATCTGTCTGAAAGTTCACGACCAACCATTCCCTTGATGATCCTTGCTTCGGAGAAATCATCCACGCCCTTTGTAAGAGTTTCGATTGTTGAACCGTCACGGATAACTGTGATCTTGTCGGCAACATATGAAACCTCGTTAAGTTTGTGGGAAATAATAATAGAGGTAAGACCTCTTTCTGCCTTCAGCTTAAGGAGCAGGTCAAGAAGTGCCTTTGAATCTGTCTCATTAAGCGAAGATGTGGGCTCGTCAAGGATAAGAAGTCTTGCATCCTTTGAAAGAGCCTTCGCAATTTCTACAAGCTGCTGTTTACCAACACCGATGTCCTTGATAAGAACCTGTGTGCCCTCTTTAAGGCCTACGATGTCGAGATACTTTCTGGCAAGTTCATTGGTCTCATGCCAGTTGATCTTAATCTTGTTTCCTCTCTCGTTTCCGAGGAACATGTTCTCAGCGATTGTCATATAAGGGATAAGAGCCAGCTCCTGATGGATGATAACTATACCCTTTGACTCACTGTCTTTGATCTGATTAAATTGACAAACCTCTCCGTCATAAACTATATCACCCTCATATGATCCGAAGGGATAAACTCCACTAAGGACATTCATAAGAGTGGACTTTCCAGCACCGTTCTCTCCTACCAGCGCGTGGATTTCACCTTCTTCAACCTGAAGGTTTACGTTATCTAAGGCCTTTACGCCAGGGAAGGTTTTGGTGATATTCTTCATTTCCAGTAATATCTTTGCCACGATGCCCTCCTCCATTTCCGTGCAATCATTTTAGGGCGAACATAAGGCGGGTCATTTACGGCCCGCCTATGTTCAATTTGGGAAAACGTAATTGTTAAATTACCAAATTTAAATTACTTGAGCTGATCCTCTGTGTAGTAACCAGAATCGATGAGGAGCTCTTTGTAGTTGTTAACGTCTGCGAATACAGGCTCGCAAAGGTATGAAGGAATGATACCTGTTCCGTTGTCGTATGTCTTTGTATCGTTTACAGGAGCCTCTGAACCCTTCATGATAGCGTCAACCATCTCTACAGTCTTAGCTGCAAGAGTTCTTGTATCCTTGAAGATAGACATTGACTGCTTACCAGCGATCATGTTCTTAACGTTAGCAACGTCACAGTCCTGACCTGTGATGATTGGCCAATCACCTGTGTAGTTAGCTTCAAGTGAGTTTGTAACACCGAGTGCTGTTGAGTCGTTTGAGCAAAGAACTGCATCAAGCTTTGTGCCATCAGCGTAGTTAGCTGAGATGATAGCATCCATTCTTGACTGAGCGTTCTCTGTTGCCCAGTTAGCTGTAGCAACCTTATCAAAGTCAACCTGACCAGACTTAACTACGATCTTGCCCTCGTCGATGTAAGGCTTAAGAACGTCAATAGCTCCGCCGTAGAAGAATCTAGCGTTGTTGTCACCAGGGTCACCAGTGAAGATTTCCATGTTGAAAGGACCTGCTGCATTCTTGAGGTCGAGCTGCTGCTCGATGTACTCGCCCTGCTTTGTTCCTACCATGTAGTTATCGAATGTTGCGTAGTAAGAAACAGCGTCTGAATTCATGATAAGACGGTCATAAGCGATAACTGAAATGCCAGCTTCCTTAGCCTGTGCAAGTACTGTGCCGAGTGAATCACCATCGATAGATGCGATAACGAGTACCTGTGCGCCAGATGAGATCATGTTCTCGATCTGAGAAACCTGTGTAGCGATGTCGTTAGAAGCGTACTGAAGGTCAACTTCGTATCCAGCTGCCTTAAGCTGCTCTTCCATGTTGGCACCGTCCTGGTTCCATCTCTGAAGGTCCTTGGTAGGCATTGCTACACCAACCTTGCCTGTTCCGGTTGCTGCGGGCTCTGCTGCTGGCTCAGCTGCAGGTGCTTCTGTTGCTGCAGGCTCTGCTGCAGGAGCTTCAGTTGTTGTCTGTGCAGCCTGTCCACATCCTGCAAGGAGTGAAGCTGCCATAACAGCTGAAAGGATACCACTTAAAATCTTTTTCTTCATTGCAATAATCCTCCCTATAAGGTTTGAATAGTTTATGCAGACCGTTGTCTGCGCTTTACAATAGTAAATTACCATAGAATCCATAGGAATAAATTGCGACATCAAGCATATTTTTAACTTGGAACAAGACAAAAAAGAAGCCGTGCTAGCATTATTTTGCTGGCACGACTTCATATGAAACAAATTTGTGCTATAACGACACCAAAATGAAATTTTATCCCTTGACATTAAGGTAGACGTCTTCTCTTAAGTGGAATCCACTGTTGATTATGACTTCATCAATGTTGTCCTTGGTGACTCCGATGGGTTCGATCTTAAGGTAGGGGATCTTCTCACTTCCGTCTCTCATCTCCGAGAGGCCCTCATCCTCGATCTCTTTTCCCTCTGCGAGAGCAACTGCTGCCTCTGCCGCCTTCTGGGCCAGTTTCTCAATGGGCTTGTACACTGTCATGATCTGAGTTCCCTCGACTATCCTCTGACAGGCCTCAAGGTCCGCATCCTGTCCGCATACCAGTTTCTTGCCTGCAAGTCTCATTTCAGCAAGGGAAAAGACAACACGGCTGGCCAGGTCATCGTTGCCACACATGATGCCATCCGCTTCCTTGACAAGTTCCGGATAGCTGTAAACATAGCCACTGGCCAGTTCAGCCTTCCAGCCGTCGCAGTAGTACTCATCAAGGATCTCCACACCATTCTTTCTCATGACATTCCTAAAGCCCTCTCTGACCATAGGAACATTCTGGTCCTTGGGTGATCCGTTGATCATAAGAACCTTGCCACCGCCAAGTCCCGCCTTTACCATAGCTTCTCCCATAAGCTCTCCGACTTTTTCATTGTCAAAAGAGATATAGAGATCCACATCAGCATTTGGAACAGGCCTGTCGTAGGCGATTACCTTGACTCCCGCATCATGAGCCTTTTTGATACTGTCTACAAGCTCCGCCGGATCAATGCAGATGATGACGATCACGTCCACATTCTTCTTTATAAAATAGTCTATCTGGCTCTTTTGCTGTTCAACATCTCCGTTGGCATTCTGGATGTTGACTTCTGCCCCCAGCTCTTTTGCCGCAGAAACAAAGACGTCACGGTCTCTCTGCCACCTCTCGATGACAAAGGAATCAAAGCACATTCCTATCTGGATCTTGTCCTGTTCCACCGCATTCGTTGAACTGTTGCCGGTAGTAGTTGCTCCGCAGCCGCAGAGCATGATCCCCATCAGCACTACAGCCAGCGCTCTCCCCCAAAAACGCTTAACCCTTTTGTTCATACAACTTCTCCTTGTACTCAGTAGGAGTTACCCCCACGTTCTTCTTAAAGCTCCTGCTGAAATAGTTGGGATCCGTATATCCACAGGAAACACAGATCTCCTTGATTGACAGATTGCTGCTCTCCAGCAGCTCTTTTGCCTTATCTATCCTGATGTTGGTCAGATATTCGATGAAGTTAAGCCCACACTCTTCCTTGAAGACCTTGCTGAAGTAATAGGGCGAAATGTTCACAACCCTGGATACGTCATCAAGGGAAATATCCTTGTCGAAGTGGTCCTCAATGTACTTCCTTGCAGTCTTGATGATATCGCCGCTTCTCTCCTGGCGCTTGTTTACTACATTTCTGCAAGCGTTCATCACCTTGTCGGTAAACCAGTCCCTGATATCCTCCGGTGTCTGAAGCTCCATGATCTGCGGAAGATAGTCTTTTCTCCCCGAGTATCGATAGGTCTGTCCGCCGTTCTGATAGGCGAGATGCTCTGCATAGAGCGCGAACTCCAGAGCCTTAAGCCTCATGGACATAAGGTCTCCGTCCATAGCCCTCTGGCACATCCAGCCTGCATACTTCTCAGTCATTACCTGGGTCTCACTGAGGTCGCCTTTTGATATCGCCTCGAAAAGAGGCTTCTCCATGCTCTTGGGATAGTCATCCTCATAATCACATCCGATGACAAGGTCGTCAACATGAGCGACAGAACCTGTTGTAGCAATCAGCGCGTTAAGGGCTTCTCTGTAGGAATCCCCCAGCTCCCTTAATGGTTTTACGCCTCCGATACCAATCCTGAAGCTGATATCTGTCTTTTTCCGAAGGTATCTTGCCAGCTCCCTTGCCCTGTCAATGAGCTCGGTCCTCTCATTGTACTCAAGCTTGGATTCATTGCATGGTATGAGCACGGCAATCTTGTTGGCCATTACGTTTCCGACTTTACATTTGAAAAGAGATTTCACTCCCTCTCTTATCTCGTGATAGCGCCCCGAAACCTTGACCGAACTTCCGACGGCGTTGGTCATATGGTTACCCACCTGGGAATCACCACATACTATGGCCAACATATATCCGAAGTTCTCGGTTATACCAAGAATGGTCCTGTAGCTGTCTATGTCCTCT
>JAEEGH010008813.1_pt1 | contig 23722 bp, 15 predicted proteins | sample 9134181 | NCBI WGS metagenome assembly JAEEGH01 (sample SAMN16246544, study PRJNA631951) | gut metagenome | biome: gut microbiome; feature: rumen; material: DP-attached | host: Bos | place: Iran: Karaj | collected 2018-10
GAATTTGCTGGTATCTTTCAGTCCTTGGGCATAGGTGCTGATTTCCTTACGCAATTCTTCATTGCCGTTGGGAATAACATTGATGTGCAAGTAATCTACAACCGGCAGAACCGTGTCATTGCTCCAAATAATATTCTCTACTAACAAAGTTTGACGCACCAATTCATAAAGTGGATCATACTCGTATGCCTCCTTCCATGCTGTTATATTTGAATTGGTGTGGATGCGTGATGGATAGCGGTCAATCGAAACCTGTGGAGCACGTTTGTGTTCGTATGTCTCCACATATTTCCATTCAATAGGGATGAGCACTCGCTTATGATCTATCGTTTCAGCATATATGACGGCATCAATGGAGGTACACATGGCTCCCCGCTTTTCTGTCCTTTCGCCAAGTAATGAGCGATTTTTCCACACAAATTCAAAACATACATTCCCGTTGCAATCGGTTTTGTCTAATGGATTGGGAATAATTCTCGTGAAATGGTATTTGTGCTGAACAGAATTGAGCACTAACAGAAGAGCTGATGTTTCTTCTCCCTTCATAAATGGGAACAGATGGTTTACACAGCTTATTTGAGATGAAAGCATGTGGCCTGTTGGTACATTAATCGCATCATGACTTTTCCACCATCCTATACCATTCTTTCGGAAATATTCTATTGCAGCTTCACGAATGGAAGGATAGAGATTTGTCACCTCTTGGCCATCCTCGATAATGTAAGGTAACTGGATGTTCTGCAAACCGGCTTTCCATGTACCACCACCTTTTATGTCCTTGAACTGTGGCAATGTCTGAAGCACTCTAATTTGTTGTGCACCCTGCAGTTCTTTGTATGTAGGTGCAGGTATCAACTCTGCAGGCAAAAGTTGCAATACAGTTGAATGTTCAAACTTGATGGCAGCCATTCCCTGGTTCATGTCACTCAACAGCAGTTCTTTTGCATATTCGATGAGTGGATGCAGTCTGTCAGTTAAGAGCACTGCCTTGATTTCTGTGATGGAGTGCGCATGGATGGCATCGAGAACAAGTTCAAGACCCCTTGAAGCTTTTTCTCTCTTGTCTGTGCGGAACTTATCTGCTTCGAGCGGATATTGTATTTCGTGAGTGATGAGTAAGCGATATAGGACATTGGCATAGAACATCAGCTCGGTGATGATCCCAACGTGAGTATTGTCTGAATTGATACAATCTTTGAGTTCGTAAACATAGAAAGCGTCATGGTCAATCCTCCAGAGATCTGCCTGACTTGCGCCCCCAGGAGTAATAGCAGTGGCTTTACTCACAGCTCCGTCAAACAAGCCCATTGGCAGTTGGTGATGGGCATTGCCTAAAGTAGAGAGATATTGGTAGACGGCCGTTTCGAGCATGGCTTCATACTTCATCGCCCTGTCATTCTCACCTTTCTCGCTTTTGTCCTTGCTGTCTTGAAGCGGGAAGTTAAGCGTGAGCTGGCTGATGCTTCGACCAAACACTTCTATGGTCTCTTTCTTGCTTTCGGCAACTGTTGCCCAAGGATAATTCTCTACAAACCATACGACACGCAATATAAACCTATTGAAATGTTTTTTTTGGTTTGCTTGAACCTTCTCTTCCAGAGAGAAAACTGGCTCCTCCCAGTCAATGATGACGTTAGTTATGTTGGGAAAAAACGACTTGATGCAAAACACCCATCCCTCAAAAGCCGATGCATCGTTCTGCATGTTCTGCAGGACTCCATCTGCATCAATGATGATATGTAGAGTGTCATCCATTACGCTCACGTCCATCTTTGACGGCAATTCTGCATAGTATACCTTCTTTTTAATTACTGCCAGTATTTCACTCTTATCCATATTGTTCATATTATGCCATAATCGATAATTACAATTCCTTGAATGCCTCCAGCAGCATCTTCATTCCCTCTGTGGCAGTTGTTTTGAAGTGAGTGAAGCCCAAATGCGTGCATTGCTCCATCTCTCCTGGGTCAATTACGAACTTTGGCACTTCATGGTGGGCATAGTTGATGAACCCTGCTGCCGGATAGACCTTCAGCGAGGTGCCGATGACCACGAAGATGTCGGCCCTGCTCACGATGTCAATGGCGACATTCATACTATCAACATACTCACCAAACATCACAATATAAGGCCGCAGTTGTGAGCCATCCTCTGCCTTATCCCCCAGCCTAATTGGTGTTGTCAGCGGATATTCCTTCACGCATGTCGTGCGGTTATCCATCGAGCAGACCTTGCTCAGTTCCCCATGCAGATGGATGACCCGCGTCGAGCCAGCCCGTTCATGCAGGTTATCCACATTCTGCGTGATAATCGTCACCTCATGCTCTTTCTCCAGCTCTGCTATCATGCGGTGAGCATCGTTCGGCTCCACCTCGGCCAGCTTTTTTCGCCTCCAATTATAGAAATCAAGGCACTTCTGGGTCTCATTATAGAGGGCATCCGTACTGGCCAGGTGAACCCACTCTTCATTAGTCCACATGCCATCCTTGCCACGGAATGTACTCAATCCGCTTTCGGCACTAACGCCCGCACCTGTCAGAAATACTATATGTTGTCGAGTCATATCACTCCATCTCATCTGGGTTGTCGTAAAACTCCATCGCTGCGAGAGCTTCGTCATCATTGCTGAATTCCGAATCCTCCTCGAAGATTTCTTCCACTTCGTCAGCGACTTCTCTATTCTCCAGCTGCTCTATTTCCACCCTCTGTTTCTCAGGTGTAAATGAGCCGACCATACCTGCTTTTATTCTATGTCTCATATCTGTTTATTCTGTTAGTTCTATATATCACCATTTCTCACGAGCTTTGGCACGTTCTGCCATGAGCTTTCTTTTCTCATCTTTCTTCTTATCAACTTCTCTCTTCATCCTTTCCACTTCCTCTGGGTCGTCAATATCATAGAGCATATCCCACGATACATCCGAATAGTCTTTCTTCCAATATGTGGAGTCTGTCAGTTTCTTATTGGGTCTTTTGAATCCAAACTCCTTCAATACTATCATCATATCCCCAGGAAGTATCTCTTTTAACTGAAGACTAATACTTAATGGCATCCCCCAGATGGCTTCAGCGATGCTACCGACTATGGCACCGAGAGTGTCTGCATCTGCACCAAGGCTCACGGCCAATCTTACGGCATCCTCATAATCCGTCGCCATACTGATTATTTTCAAAGCAACAGGAACAGTACCTTGGCACGTCTCGTCGAAACGATTCAATACAGATGCTTTCGGCATGTTGATGTCATAGCCAGAGAACTCGATACATTCGTTCAAAATTTCGTCAATATGCATTGGAGCATCCTCGTAGCAGCGATGATTAAACTGCAAAGCCCTGAAGATAGCCAATGCAACAGTCTGAGCCCCTTTGATACCCTCGTCATGGTTATGTGTAGGAAGCGCAGTACCTGCTGCAGCATCCAACACTTCATCAAGAGTGTCATACCAATGTGCAACAGGACTCACACGCATGGCTGCCCCGTTCCCAAAGGAGTTCATTGGCTTGGGATTATCACTCCGAACCCACTGTGCAAACCTGCCACCATACCCTCCCATCGGATGGGGATAATGTCGGCACCACTCATGGATGCTTTCCCCAAAGTCACGCCCTTTTAGCAGCGCATCAGCCACGGCCACCGTACAGATAGTGTCATCCGTGAAACCGTTTTCCGATGACAACCATTCAAAATCGTAGTCGTTTGTGGGGTCAAACTCCCATCGACTACCAACAATATCACCTATGATCGCTCCTAACATATTATTCCCTTTCTTGTTCCCAAATTGCAATAGACTCTTTCTCTTCGGAGAATCTGGCCTTCATCAAGTCATCTACAATGATATATGTGGGTGGCCATGCCGGGTCAATCAGAAGCCCTGGAGGTGATGTGATTTCAAACACACACCATCCGCAATAGTAGCAAAAGAAGCGGATGCCATACAAGTCGTTTGCCGTAGCAAATGCCTTGGCAATCTTAGACTCTTTCGTATGGATGCTTTTCCCTTTCTTGACGAATACGAAATCAAGGTTGTAAGGCAATCCCTCTGTCAAACCATGATGCTTTGAATAGTCCATGCGGCAACGTCCATCATCAGCCACAACCTTTTCCAGTGCCTGCATGATGGCTCCCCAGTCCATTTCCTTGAAGTCCATTTTTAGGACTCTCATGCCTAATCGGGAAACACTTATTTCAAAATTAGCCCCGCGTGACAGCAGGTAGTCGAACATCTTCTTTGCTGCATCAGAATAGAATTTCTGCCGAGACACTTTTACTTCCGACAGTCCCTTCTCTTCTTTGGATTCGAGATAAGGCGTAAACACCACCTCCAAGAACTCATCCACGGTGTAAACTCTATCCCCCACACATTCGAATTTTACGGGGTAAGGAATCTTGTAGTATTTCTTGAAGTCAAGGTTTACGAGAAAAGTAGTCATCAAACTGGGTGTACCCGATGTTTCAAGGACGAAGGAAAACCCAGCCTCCTTCAAAGTGTTTACGAGTATACCGATGTTATTATATTCTTTGCAGTTAACTGCATATGGCAAGACTTCATTTCTCTTTACCTTGTAGTCTGCCTCTGTACGGTAATATAGTTCTGCATATCCGTCCATAAATATATAATATGATAGGTTTATACTCTTTATTGTTTTATTATCAATATGCCGCAAAATTACAAAATAAAATCGATATTTGTGCAACATAAACAAAAAATATATGATTTACGGTTATATTAGGGTAAGCAGCGATAAGCAGACCGTTGAAAACCAACGGTTTGAGATTAACAAGTTCTGTGAGAAGAACAAGTTGAAGATTGATGACTGGATAGAAGAAACCATCAGCGGTACTAAAAACTACACAAAGAGGCAGCTTGGTCATTTGCTAAAGAAGGTGCATAAGGATGATATCATCATCTGTAGTGAGTTGTCGCGCCTGGGGCGCAATCTATTTATGATTATGGAGATTCTCAATATCTGCATGACAAAGGAGTGTCGTGTATGGACTATCAAGGACAATTATCGTCTTGGCGATGACATTCAAAGCAAGGTACTTGCCTTCGCTTTTGGACTATCTGCTGAGATTGAACGTAACCTCATAAGCCAGCGAACAAAAGAGGCTCTTGCAAGAAAAAAGGCAGAAGGTGTGGTTCTGGGACATCCACAAGGCTTCCGTTGTCGGCTCAATCCAAAGTGTGTAAATCGCCACGACTACATTGTAAAAGAATTGGCAAAAGGTACGGAAAAGACTGTTATTGCACGAAGAGTGAAAGTTTCAAAGACCACATTCTATCGTTATCTTGTTTACACAGGGCTTCATTTGCCAGTCAATTGCCAGCAAGAAGGATGGGAAAAACATGGCATATATCATTGACCTTCAAATGGGGGCGGCTTTGACATTACTATTGGCAATCCTCCTTACATCAGTGCACCGACACAGATAGCATCACCAGAATTGAACGAGCAGCGCAAAAGAATAGTCAACTGCGAAAAGTATCTATCGCTTAATGAGAAATGGGACTTGTATGTGCCGTTCATGGAGATTGGCTTACAACTGCTTTGCCCAAATGGAGTATTCTCAATGATTGTACCTTACCCTTTGACGAACCAGAAGTACGCTAAGAAACTCCGTAAGATGATAACTGAAGATTATCGGTTATTAGAGATAGCAGATTTGAACGGTACAAAGATATTTGAGAATGCAACTGTCAGCAATTGTATTCCATTCATACAGAAAAGCCAACCATTGGGTGAATTACGAATATCGCAGATATTTGAAGATAGAATAATACGTGAAGTACTGCGTAAGACACCAAACCATTTAAGACAGGACGAAGATAAATATGTATGGAATCTTTCAAAAGAGGAGCGGACAGGTAATCGTTACTCCAACATGAATGTTCTTGGTGATTTCTGCTATATTAGTAAGGGAATGGTTGTTAACGCACATGAAAATGTTGAAAAGGGGGCTTTTGTAAAAGAAGATTTGATTAGGCTGAACTACGACGAAATTCATAGCCGTAAGTATCTTGAAGCAAAGGATATAGATAAATATCAGATTCGACGTGAACGTTATCTTGAGTGGAACACGGAGCGTTGTCCAGACAAATTAAGTCGTCCTACTTTCCGTGAACTTTATGACTGTCCCAAACTTATAATGAACTGCTTGGGAACAATCAATGTCACCATGGATAAGGATGAACATTATTTGCACAATCATTCCATATATTGTGCTGTACTTTGGAAAGACTTGAAAGATGTATCAAACAAGAGTATTTTGTCGAGTGTTAAGAAGTTCTCCAAGCTAAGCAGGAAAAAGATGGAAGAACTATCTGAAGGGATAAATCTTTACTATCTTCTTGGAGTTCTTAATTCGTCTAAAACAGATCAACTATTAGCTGACCAACGAGGTGGTGACTACCATATTTATCCTGAACATATACGTAATCTGCCAATACCTTTGCCAAACATTGAACAGCAAGATGAAATCGGCAATATTGCCAAAGAAATACTTTTTCGCAGAGCAAACAATCAAGATTATACAGATTTAAGTCAGCATATCAATGAACTCGTAGATAGACTCTATCCATAATTATAGCGTGTTGACCCTCAAAAGAGGGCTTCGATATAGTCATAGGTAATCCACCATATGTAGAGGCAAAGAAGCTAAAATATATAGCAAGTACTCTGAAAGGACTTTATGACTTATATTCAGGAACAGCAGATTTGAGTGTTTATTTCAACGAATTAGGACTAAAGCTGCTGTCAGACGATGGTATAATATCATATATTACAACGAATAAGTTCTTTAATACTGGTTATGGGCAAAAGGTAAGGAGACAATTGGCTTCTCAATCAATCAATATATTACTCAACTTTGAACAAGTCGAGGTCTTTGAGGACATTCTTGTTTCAAGTGTCATTTTTAATGTCTCAAAGAAGCCATACAGCAAAGGCAACCAGTTCGTATATGAAAAATTTTATAAACTCAAATGCGATGAATTTAAGCGTCAATTTGTAGAAAGGCAACATTCTTTAGGATGCTACTCGCAGGATTATCTTGATGAACGAGAATGGTCATTTGCTAATCAGACCAAATTAAAGTTGAAAGAAAAGATAGAATCTGGCAACACATTGCTTAAAGATATAGATGGTGTGCATGTATATAGAGGTGTCACAACTGGCTACAATCCTGCTTTTATTATATCCAATGAGCAACGCGACCAGTTTGTTGCAGAAGACCCAAAGAATATTGAAGTCATAAAAAACATGCTCCAAGGTCGAAATATTCGCAAATGGTACTACAATGAAAGTGATGAAAACCTTTTGCAGACTGGGTACGATACTGATATAGAAAACCAATACCCGGTAATATACAGACATTTGCTAAACTACAAGAGTGAACTTGAAGTTAGAGCAGACCAAGGGAAAAACTGGTATAATTTACGTGCTTGTAAATATTATGGAGATTTCGAGAAATCTGAGAAAATCATTTGGGGTTTAACCGCCGACAAATGGGCATATACCTTAGACACCATGCAACATTATCTACCCAGCAATGGTTACATTCTTACATCAGAGCAGCTCCCTGTACGTTTCATTCTTGGTTTACTTAACTCAAAAGTATTACATCACTATTTTGGTTATACAGGCGTTATGACTGCAGGAGGTGCTTATACTCTCAAAGCCGCCACTATCGAGGCATTACCTGTTCCAGATTCCACTAAATCGCAGCGAGGAGAAATAATATCATTGGTAAACAAAATCCTTGAGATAAAGAAACAAGACAGCCAAGCAAACGTGGTGACATTGGAAACAGAGATTGACAGATTGGTATATGGGCTGTATAGACTTACAGAAGATGAAATTAAGATTGTGGAGGGAGAATAATCCTTCCACAATCTTTTTACTCACCTGCTAATCTAAACTCAAGTTCATAGTTTTTAATGAAGTTCGTTTCTTCTTGTGTCAAACCATACAAAGGACAGATATAATCATCTATCTCATCAATAATAGATTTAGAGCGCACTATCTTATATTCCTTAAAAGAATCGACATTGTAAGTAGATTCTCCAGAGGTAGTTCTAATATTTGCTTTTGCCTCAATGTCAGCTAAATATCGAGTATAAAGGTTGTCAAGGAAATCTATATTGTCAGTAGAAAGTGATGGAATAGTAAAATTTTCAATCTCATAATTTTTCCAGTTTAGGTTGTCAGAATAAATCTGGTAAAACCAAAACGACAAGTTGCTGCTGAGAATGCAACCAATAGCATCAGCAATTTTTGAATTCTCAAAATATATCGTTCGTTCTGCTGACGAACCATTGCTGTAATTGGTAACAACCTTAAAGTAGCGCCCTCCCGCAAACCTATATATAATTGGACTTCCACTTGTGCGTATATATGAGCCAAGTTTCGATTTTCTGAATAGTTTGCGGAGTATTTCTTTCTCTATTTCAGTTCCAATTTTGGGAATACGACCATAAAGTGTCAACCCTTTAACATCAACAAATTGAAGATTATCTATTAACTTCTGCAAATCAAATTCATAGCCTCTCCGGTGCATTTTGGTCGCGTATAAATGTTGGCAAGGAGTTTCTGTTTTATGAAAAAGTAAAATTGAGGTATTGACTACGGCATTCTCAAATACAGGTTTTGGACGAACAGCGTATGATGAAATATAAACAGTGTTGCAGTTCCCCATTAACATTCGATGTACTCCAGTAAGGGAGTCACTTGATGTCAACGATATTGGCACTATATAGGCGAAGCTACCATCATCTTTAAGCAGGTTATAGCCCAGTTCAATAAATAATGTATATGTGTCAAGGGACGCTTTTTGTACGCCACTGATACTTTTCGCTGTGATATATGTGTTTTGATAATACCGCTTTGCCTGATTGTCATATTTAGCACCATAAGGTGGATTCCCTATGACAATATCAAAGCCCTCTTTTGAGGGTCGCGAGAACACGTCATGGAAATAGGTGTGCCAAAGGAAGAATTTTGAATTGGGTATTTCCATGTTTCCTATCTCATCCATTGCCTCCTCTAATTCTGCAATTTTCTTGTTTGACTCTTCGATAACCTTTTTTTGTTTGTCAGTTAATTTAGAAGAGAGCTGAATTGTTTCAATTTTTTTCTCTTCTCCACGTCGATGTGTGTCAAGCGTTGTAATGATAGTCTGTTTGACGTAGTCCCCGATTTTCTTTCTCAGGTTAACACGCTGGCCATGATCTGTGGCTTCAAAATAAGCTTTAAGGTTCTGCTGGAATTCCTTCAGACCATCTGACTGTGAAAACACAATTTTCATTTGTTTATCCATTATTTCGCCAAACAAATTACGTTGCGGTTCGTAGAACTGTATGTCAGACATCGTGGCCAATTTACTCAGATCAATGCCCGCATAGCTTTCCAATAAAGAGTTGCCCTGCATAATCTTAAAGTCTAGATTTGGGAGTGCCTCTGGCGATTTCTCGTCAACGATGAGTGAAAGCCAAAAACGTAGGCGGGCAATATCCACGGCACCACGCTCTATGTCCACACCATATATGTTGTTCTGAATAATATCTCGTTTTATGTTTGCTGCATTATCTACAATATTTGGTTCAATGGCAGAACGACAATAGAATAATTCTCGTAGCAATCCCATTGGAAAAGCTCCAGATCCAATGGCTGGGTCGCATATCTTTACTTCCTTCAACTTCTTGTCGATGTATTCTTTTAACTCACCAAGCTGTTCTACATCATGGGTGGTAACGAATTTACGAATACTTTCCTTGTCTTCTTCTCTTTGGTCGGTCTGCAAATATGCTATCAGGCTTTCCCGACACATATATTGCACTATCTCCTTTGGGGTATAGAATGCACCCTTATCTTTGTTGTCTTCCAACAGGTTCTCAAAGATACGTCCCAACATTTCTGGGTCAACACCCACCTCTGCATCGTTAGGGTCATTCTCGTCGATGGTAAAGTTGTACTGTGAAAGCATTGTGAGCAGGTTCCCAAAGTATTCAGCAGGGAAATGACTCGGTTTCTTATCAAGTTCATCACGCTCAAACAATCCACCATTCAGATATGGTATGCGGCATTTACCGATACCCGCTACCTCTGTATCATAGAGGTCATTTTTGTCGGAACGGTTGCGGTCTAAACCCTCTGCAAACAGATCTTCCAAAATGTCATCGAGGAAATTGTCCTTTTGTCTGTCCGAGGCATTCAGGAACATTTTAAGCATGAAGTCGCGGTCACCGTCACCCCAATTCTTTCCCGCAGGAACACCTAACCAGCCTTTCTTTTGTAGGAAGTGCAGGAACACAATACGTCCAAGGAGTTTCTTTACATAGTCACGTATAGGTTTCTCTTCACGGTCACGAATCTTTTCTGCCGTCATCCCCATGTGGTCAAAGTCCGTGTCAATGAAATCCTGACGCATTCCATTAGCAGGGTCAACCATATAATTGACAAATGCTTCGTATTGTGCCTTGTACTTGCCAAAGAACTCTTTGGACAATGCTTCAACGTTGAAGGCATCCTCAATGTCCTTTATTTCAAGTGAGTCACGTTTTTCATAGAGGGCTATGAAATTATCCGTTGCAGTGCGGCAAGACTGACCTGGGCCAAGGAGAAAGGTATATCGCTTACTGTCGGTAGATTCCTCCTTGTTGCCACTTTTGCGGCAATAGGTAAAACGCCAGTCCCATCGGGTATCATCGTCATAATGGAAAAGCATGAAAGCACAGGAGAACTGATCCATAACGGTACGGATGAGCCGTTGGATGTTCACACGGTTACGTTCCATCATTACACGGTCGCTTACCGTCACATCGAAAATCTGTAGTGGTTCTACGCCCACATACATCTTTCCAACTTGCTTGATGCTACGTATCCCAGTGGACTCGGCCAGTTGTTTGCGTTCTGGCTGACTATCCAGAAGTTCAGCTTCATAGCCGTCTTCAAAATCGTCTTCACCAAAAATTGGGAAGATAACATTGTCCAGAAACGAACTCCAGCCCTGATAACGACTGCTCAGATATTCTTTTAATGACTCCTTATTCATTGGTTATCTTTTTACTTGATGGTTCCTAACATAATAGATGCTTCGCCCTGCTTGCTTTCTACATGGGCAACAAGTTTTCCGATTTCTCGCTCCAGGATTTCGTCAATATCTTGTTGACTGAGTGCGAAGAGATTTGAATTCCTATCTTGCAGTTCTTGCCCAATAGCAAGCATCTTTTTGATAATGTCAAGACTGCCCTTGTCAGCAAGCTTTCTTGCACTCTTCAGAAGTAACTTTGATTTTGCAGAAATATTGTCGCTGTTATACAGGTTTACGATTATCTCAAGAGCCTGTGTGCGTTTATCTCCAGCTCTTGACTTGTTAATGCGTACAAAGTATTGATTATATGTCTTGATGGCTTCTGCGGTTAATTGCTGCCAGTTTTCGGGCAGGGGTACACGCTTGGCATTTTCATCCACCCTCATATCTTCAAGCAATTCCAGTAGGGAGATTATTTGGGCATTCTGCTGGCCATCAGCCTCTTGGCGAATCCGAACTGCTAATCTGGCTGAACGTGGTGCTTTCACAATAAAGTAGGCTGTGCCACTTTCTGCCTGGGCAATTTGCCAATCGTCATCAGCCTGTTCTATCTGCACATAACGCTCTGGATTTGCCTCCTTATATTGCTTCAACTCATAGACATATTTCTGCAAGGGAGACTCCTCACCATCCACTGCCTTTGCAATGTCATAATGAACAATGCTTTCTTCGTTTGTGAAGATTTTACTATCCTCACCAAACAGCACGTGGAATGACTGAAGTTTTGTATGAGCCTTGCGGACTAACTTGATTTGGGCATCACCCTCAGCACTTGGCATGAAATTGTACACATAGACGTATGGGTCTTTGCTACCAATGCGGTTAACACGACCAATGCGTTGCATCAAACGAGTTGAATTCCAAGGAGTGTCATAATTTAAGATGACATTGGCTCGATGCAGGTTCACACCTTCGGCCAGTACCTCGGTGGTAATTATGACATTATAGTCATTCTTCCATTCACCTTCATAGTTCGCATCGAAATTCTCCTCTATGGTGTGCTCCATGTCATCACGGTTTTCAGCTGTGATGACAAGAGCCTTATATCCCTTTGCCTTAACTGCTCTGGCGAGAGACTGAACGGTATCTATAGCTTCTGAGAATATAACCAGTTTGCCGGAGGTGTTCTTCACAGGATTGAACAACTCAGGACTAAGGCTTTCCTTGAAAGCATCAAACTTCGGATCTTGTGAATTCCTGGTCCAACGGTCATAGAGATTGGAGATGAGACGGTAGTCTTCCTTCAGCTGAATATAGTATTCTTCCTTGAAAGCGTCACGTTTATACTCGGCATTCTGACCTCTTTCATTCCTGCCCTGCTCAGTCAGTTTTACTATTTTAGCCCTGACATCTTCTACGCAGTCATTAAATGAAACACGTTTTCCAAGTTTGGCAGTTTTCGCTTCAAAATCAAGTTCCTTATTGACATCTATTTGTGGGCAAACAAATATTGTGTCGTTTTCCCACATACGTATCATATTTTCCGTATAACGTCTCAGATTCAGCAATGATTGTGTAAATGCAGAGAAAGAACTTTCCAAACGTTTCACAAGAAGTATCTGCATGATGGTAGCAAGCTGCTTGGCGACGTCACTAACGCCACGGTTACCCCTACCAGTATGCTTCTTCTCGTTGGCGGGATCTTTAAAGTATTCAATTGCTCGATAGCGGTAATATTTAAGCCAATCGTCGGTATGAAACTTGTCTTCCTCGGTCGGGGCGATAATGGTCATGGTATCTGAGAATAGTTTGGCCAATTCGTCATCCATCACGTACTCCAAGTTGTTCGGACCGACTATTTTTGGGAAAACCAAGCCTTGTGACTCCATATCTTCCTTGTAATATCTTGCAACGTCAGTTCTGGTCCTTCGTTCAAGAATATCACTCAATATGCAATCACGTATCTTTTTTGATAGTGCATCAAGGCGTTCGCGACGTTCCTCCGTAGGAATATCATGTATTAGAACTCCTGTTTCAGCATCGACTCTTGGTTTACTGATAAGTAGTTCATATTCTTTATTTACATCAGCGAAGAATTTCTCGATGTTTCCGCTCTCAGCCTTTTTCAGTGTACTTTCATTATGATTCCGCTCAAAGAGATAGATTTGATTTTTCAAATCATTTGGTCTGTTGTTCTGAGGTGTAGCAGAGAGAAGTCCAATATAGGGATAAACTCCTGTGTTAGAACCAATCTTCTGAATTAACTCATCGAGAGACTGATACATCAATGTTGTGCTATTACGGAACTTATGGCTTTCGTCAATGACAATAAAACCATAATTCTTGTCTTGGAGCGTTCCAACGAACTCTCCAGAATCGCCATTGTCATCATCGTCATCGTCCCATTCTTCATCACCGGCTACATTTCCTATACGACCAGTGGTTATAAAATCAATATATGGAGCTATCTTTTCATCAGAATCCTTGTCGAACATGGCTATTGTCTTCTTCCATCCCGACTGAATAGCGGGAGGCGTTATGACCAACACCTTCCGTTCGCGACCATCATCTTCAGGTACAGATAGGAAGCGTTTTATAATCAGAGTGCCAATGATTGTTTTACCAAGGCCTACCACGTCTGCCAACATAAATCCACCATGCTCATGCATAATGCCAATGCATCGTTTGACAGCTTCAATCTGATATTCAAGCTTGTGGATGTTGATGGGCAAATAGGATTCGATTTGTTGCCCGAGTGACTTGTCAACAATATCACCAAATTTGATTTGGAGTAGTTTGATGTATAACTCGTATGGACTGAATGACTCGAAAGTTGTCTGGTCGTCCTCCTCAACTTTCTTGGTGATAGGTGCTTTCTTTAGTACTTGCTCTAAAAATTCTTTATTCCAAGGTTCAGAAAGGTTCCATTTCTCATTGAACCATTGAATATGTGTCTTATGATTTGGGATAGGTGTCTCTGACAAGACTTTTGTGACATCCGTTTCAAGATAATTTAATTCGGCATTCCCTTGCAATCCTTTCTCAGTGAAGTTGGAACTTCCAATAAGCCCATAACCTTTACCAGAATTGATTCCATCAAAAATATAACATTTAGAGTGAAGGAACTGTGTTTCGTCCTCTTCATTCTTTCGGAAAATACGAATTTGTATTTTCGAGTCTTCCTCTTCTGTACAATATTCTAAGAGTAAACGTACAGCATTCTCAAATTCTTCTTTTGGTTCAAGTTCACATAAATCCGTGCGAATAAAATCAGCAGGATAATTCAGGTCTTTGTACTTGGGATTTTTGACCTGTGATGCATAGACATATGGGTCTTTGCCAATAAGCAAGAACAATCTCCTTCCTTCTTTTTCAAGGAATGCGTGGATATCTTGCGTCAATAAAGAAAGGCCAGGAATATCCCAATATCCTGTAGCTATTTTTACAGTAACAATGTCATCGGATGCCAAACATTCCTTCAATGTATGCAGCATTGATAATTGTTCACTTGAATTGTCTATAAGAGTATTGTTCATTTTTGAAATATTATTGATGGATAGTGTTTATTCTAACAAGTTCTGTTAATTCTACATTTAACAGTTTTGCTATTTTTACAAGTGTTTCAAGCGTTGGTTGGCAACTGTTGGTACACCATTTGGAAACAGTTGCGGGGTCTTTCCCCAACTGTTCAGCCAGCCACTTATTGGTTCGCTTCTTGTCAGCCAACACAACTTTAATCCGGTTAATGTCTTTATCCATATTGATAGCTATTGGTTTCACCTAATTAATAATAATGCGCCAAAGTTACGAAAAAAGATTCAAAAAGCGATAATAAACGAGGAAAAACTGACGAAAAATTACAATTTTATTGCATTTGGCTCACTTTATCGCTCAAAAATACAGCTTTTTACCTCTATCTGTTTCGTGGAGATTGATAATCAAATTGTTTGCTAAGACAAGAAAAAGAGGACTGACAGCTCTCGTAGTCTGTCAGTCCTCGATGGAAGTTGGTTGGCTCCTTACCGATTAGTTGTCGTCAAGGTCATCGGGGTCGGAGTTGATCTCCAGCACGGTGGCCTTCGTGGGCATCTGGAACGAACCAGTGTAAGTGCCGTCGTTCTCGGTCAGGGCAATGTTGGTGCTGCCGTTGATGTGAGCCGTGGGCACCTTACCCTCTACGGGAACAATGCTGATGTTCACGTTCGAGCCGGAATGCACGTTGTCGTTGCTGTTGATCTCCTGCTCGCTGTCATCCGTCACGGTAGACGTACCATTGCCATACTTGTAGATGACCGGTCTGTAGTCACCCTCGGTGCCGCTCTGCGAGCCGCACTTTTCGTTTTTCCTGACGAAAATAGGCAAGGTTTTCTCAATTCTGCATAAATTTAAGGATATGATATAATTGTTCAGATAGGTAGTTATTAAACCATTAGACGGTAAATGGCGTTAATTTTATCTAAAAGTGCATTATTCAAAGAAGAATAACAATACAAAATAACTATATTTGCAATTAAAAAGGAATTGGTTATGAGAAAATCGGTTTTTTTGCCTAGTGAAATTAACAAACATTTTGTTTCTTTCGACGAAGAAAATAATTTGTTCATTGATGACTGTGGTTGCAAATATGACTGGGGGAATAAGGTGTTAGTTTCAGTGCCATCTGATATCCAACATTATTCCGTTTTGGAAGGAACTATGGAAATTGGAGAGAAAGCTTTTTGGGATTGTATGGCTAGCTTCATAGAACTACCAGAATCTTTACGGCATATTCGTGAATTTGCATTCGCTGGTTGTAATAATATTCAAACAATTGTTCTGCCAAATCAATTAGAATCAATAGACAATCATGCTTTTTGCTGCTGTAAACAGCTTCGGGATATAACTATCCCAAACTCCATCCATGAGATAAAACGACACACTTTTGCGTATTGTGTGGCATTACAATCTGTAATGCTGTCACAATCATTAACTAAAATTGATGACTTTGCTTTTGAGAGCTGTTCAAATATAGAAGTTTTACATATTCCTTCGTCAGTTTCTTCTATTGGTAATGCTTCTTTTGCAGGTTGTCAGCGAATAGAGTTAGATCCTCATTCTGATTCTTTTATATATAAGGACAACGCTCTCTACTCTTTTAATATGAAAGGTATATACTATTGTAGTCCAGAAGTAAAAGAATATGTTATTCCGATGGGGGTGACAACTATTTATGGAGCATTTTACGAGTGTAAGCAATTGACTAGTATTTCCGTTCCCAAATCTGTAACTAGTATTTGTGAAAAGTCGTTCTATAATTGTAGTTCTTTGTTAAGAATATCAATACCAGATGTTTTTTCTATAAGTGAAAGTGCATTCGAGGGATGTGTGTCACTTACTGATGTAAGAATAAAGAGCGGATGTTTGAATATAGAAGCGTTTGCTTTTCGTGGCTGTACAGCCATAGAAGAGATGGTAATACCAAATTCTGTTCAATATATTGGGCAAGGTGTTTTTTGTGATTGTTCTGCTTTGAAAAGAGTCAATATTCCAGTACTAGCAAAGACTGAATGTTTCACGTTTAGCGACTGTTCTGCTCTTTCTTCGGTCATTGTTCCTTTAAGAGAAATCAATATGAATGATTTTAGTGACTGCGAAAACCTTAAAGAGATTATATTTACCTCTCATCTTCAATATATCGACGAGTCATCATTTGATAATTGTGACAAGTTGGAGCGAATAGTATTTAGAGAAACCGTAGACGATGAGCATCTTGATTATGAGTCGTTTTGGGAGTCGTCCAGATTGCACGACCTTGTTTTTATTATCCCTAAAGAGTTGGAACAAAACTTTCCACGGCTCTATGCTATAACTGCTTCGAGACCAAATATCTCAATACAATTTAGTGAAGGGTTTTTAAGAAGTGAATCAGTTGCCAATCCAACAATAAAAGGGGAAAAGGAAATATCATTGTTAAAAAGATTTGAAGTCGTTAACCCTTTACATAGAGGTGAAGAGATTGATCTGTCTAAACTATACACTATTTTTAAGGATAACAATATTATTGATGGGACTGTCACTCAAAAGTATTTGGAAGATCTAGTTGCAAAAGGTTATTTCCCTCCTCTATATTTATATGGTAGGAACAAAACAAATATTAAAGCATTTATTCGTGCCATAAAGCAACAAGACGCATACTCAAAAATCTGGTTTAAAACAGTATGTAAACATTTGGAAGACGTAGATCCCAATTTTAAAGAGGACCAGATTGGAAAAGCAATTCCGACTTGCAATTTACTTAAAGAAGAAAAGAGTAAAGGAACGATTTTAAAATTTCCAATTGTTTATAGGAAAAAAGGATGCCCCTTTTGATATAATATATTGAGAAGCCGCACTCATAATTATTGAGAGCGGCTTATTCATAAAAAGCTATAAGAATCTAAAATGTAATCGACGTGTCGAATACACTTACATAAGCTCTCTATTTATAAATAGAGAGCTTACTATTATGTATACTAAAAATCCCATACTTCTTCCCATATTTTCCATAGTGCATAAGCCTGAGAAAACACTACCTTTGCATCGTCAAACATTAATATAGAATGCTTATGAAAGAAAGTAAGAGTACCTCTAACAAGTACATGGAATGGCTGGGAAGGCATGCCGATTCTATTTGGGGAAGTTTGTTCCTTTGCATCTATCTGGCTGGGATGATCTTTATATTCATCCTTGGGGTAACCGGCAAACTCGGAGAGTTTCCAGATTTACCGGGCTGGCTATAAGACTCTCTTTTGCTCAGGCTCTAATAAAAGTGCCTGAGTTTTAAAAGTGAATAAACAAAAGTAAATAAATATAATAAAAATGGAATTAAAAAAAGAACTGAGGGATAGCATCCAAGAATCTTTGGATATGCTGACTGCCGATGAAAAGTCATTGTTAGATGCGGTAGTAATATTATGTGCTGATCTTGAAGACGGGGTCGCACGACGCGAACTCAATTCTGTATTGCAAGTTGAGCCGATGGTGTTTAATCAAGAAATACGATATATCTGCCAAGTTGGGCTGATTCTATCCCTGGATAACATCCTGATTTGTCCAAAGGAAGTTTCATCGTATTTGGCCGATTGCGGTTCAATTTCGGAAGGAATGAAGGGTATGCTTATAAGAAGATTAGCTGAGTTAACAAGCATATCGTTTGAGGATGATTTAAAAAAATCGGCTCCATTCTTCTATATGGCACATAATATGCAAAAATACTGCATCACCTGTCCCAATGATATCGATTATTCACAATTAGGAAGACTAGTCGTGAATTGCTCAAACTATTATAATGTTTATGGAAAGGTTGACTCTTCTTTATATGGTGTTGAAGAACTCACAATCATGAAGGCAATAAACCTTGTTAAGAAAAACATTCAGGCGAACAGCTTGATAATGGCAGAAGTGTTATCTGCAGAATCAAAGATATTCATTGCAGGGTTTCATTATAATAAGTCATTGCCGCTCATTAAGCAAGCTTTTGAGATAGAGAAACTATATCCTGATTCTACAAGTGAGTATTCCTATACTTGCTTGACAGCTGCATTTTACTGGAAGAACTATGGAGTGACTGCAAAGTGTCTAGATTTCCTGTGGAAATGCTATGAAGCAGGGAATGACTCTATGAAGGCCTATGTATCTGTTTTAATATCCTTCGAATTAGCACTTGTTGATGAAATGGAAGTATACGACGATTGGCAAAAAAATCTATCGATAAATAGATATCCTCGTCATAGTCTTTTCACTATATATGCCTATCTAATACAAGCATTAAAAGAAACTGATTATTCGTCAGCTGAGCAATCACTCACCATAGTTGATAGCATAATCTCAGAAATAAATGCGGATGCCGGTATAAGAGCAACCGTGAGTTATTGTAGATATATCATTCTTTCAAAGTGGCGCAGGGATCGTGCTGCAAATATCCAGTATAGGGAAGAATATTTAAACAGGATTGCAAAACTATACTATTCCAACTCGGGTGCGACCCTTGTATATTACGCCTCTGAAGTAATACGTCACGTAATGACAGGTAATATGATATCGGCCAAAAGAATAGTGCTTGATGTACTTGACTTGATCGATTTGTCTTCTGATGAATGGGCTGCCTCGGTACGCATGGCTGTTTTATATGCTTATATAACTTATAATCGTGCTTGCGGATTAGACTATCTTGTTGATGTTCGATGTGAACAAGGCGTGGAATTGGTAAAACTCATTACTCCCGATGATACCACTCTTGTCGGGTTATATCATATCTTTGGTGAAAGAGCAATCCCAGATACTGTGACAGGGCGAGACAACTTATGGTATTTCGAGTATTCGAGACTAATGAATGGAGTGGATATAACAATAATCACGGAAGAAGAACGCCTAGATATGAAAAAACAAATAGAATGCCTTTCAGTACGGTTCCCTGAGAAGAAAAAAATATTTGATGCATTAAAGATAATTATTGACATGGAGGATGTTCTAAGCACACATATTGCGTTGAACAACCTAATTGACAACGCGCCTGATGACGAAAAATTTGATTTAAGCATTGAGTGTGCACATTACCTGTCTTCATATATCTTCGATGCAGTCTTTTTCTTTCAGAAAGCTATGAACACAGATTACTACAGAATGAAGAATAGTGGTGAGAAGGTAGAGACAATGCTTGAATATGTTCCGCTTTTGCATGAATGCGGACGACGCGGCCTGGCTTACAATTTGTATGAAGAGATGGCAATACTTGCACAGGGAACCGAACTGTTAGAAAGAGTATATCAATCTTGGGGCTACTCATATTATACTGTAGAGTATTGGAATTGTGCTATCACTACCTTCCAAAGTGCAATTAAGTATCATGAACAAGAGGAGGGTATCTTTGATGAATCATTGTCATCGCTCTACACATATTATTCTGTGGTTCTTAGTGCTTTGGGAAATTATAGCCAGGCTTTAACAGCAATCAGAGAAGCTCAACGGTACTATCCATTAGGTGAAGACAAAGACGGATCTTTTAATCTCTTATATAACGAGGGATTCTTTTTGGCGGCACTGAATAATGATATTGCATCGAAAGAAGCGCTTGTTAAGGCACGAAGTTATGCATCATCTGATGAAGAGAAGAATATGATCTCTGAATTAGAGAGTGTCATGCGGAAAAAGCCAGAATATAGAGCCGTGTTTTTTAAACCATATTGTAGTGACGATAATGTAGATATTGAGACATATTGAATGGCGGATTACCAGAGATCCGGTTTGGTTTTAGTTTAATTAATTAAGTTACAATGAAAAAAGTATTATTTGTAATGATTGCATTTACTACCGTAATTGCAGTCAATGCCAGACAGAAACAGAGCTGGCCAGTGAGCAACAATGTTGAGACAACGTCTCAAAGCTACCAACAGGAAAATTGCCAGTGACAATTTTCTAATCTCTTAGTTCACCACCCTCCTGCTTTTCTGCAGGAGGGATTAGGAAATAACATCAATGACAAATTTAAATATTTTTTTATATGGATTGGGCTAGTGAAATCGAGTTGATTAAAAACATGTCTGACAATCAATTCAAAGAATATAGAAAGATTCGTTTTGAATCTGTAAGCGAAGTCATAAAGGCCATGGTTTTGGTCTGTGGTATCTTATTGTTTGGCTATTGTTGTGCGCAAGCACAATCAATTGACACGATGAATACGGAAACCATTCAGGACTATTGTAAGGTACTTTGTGAAGATGCATTGACTTCTAATGCATGTCGGTCATCAGTTGTAATCTATGTGGCAGACATTAATGAGCATAAGCCAGTTGCATCCATGGCATATTCTAAGACAGAAGATGGTAGAATAACTAGTATGCCTATATCGAATTATGAAATATCTGGAACAGCTGTGTCCAAACCCCTAGATTATCTATGCTTGCTTGTTTCGGGGCACAACCCGCATAATGTATTTGTTGAAATAGGCGATGGAGTATATACCCACGATGACGTTTATTTCGAAGATGACCCTTATGATGAACGCCCAGAGAACTCTATATCATGCCATAGTGCCTATCTGTTAAACAGTAGAGTTGGTATGATGATGGCTTTGGACACCTGCCTTGGATGTAACATTTCAAGATACAGAAATGCCATGAGGAAAACCAAAATAAGGCTGATTCGGAGTGATTATGATGTTCCAGGAGAAGATGAAAATAACCCATTTGGTGTATATGATCCTATTGATATCGTGGGCTATCGTACACATCTTTCGTTCATGGAGTACATAGATTTTTTAAATAACCTCTTACTTCCTCTTGACTCAGACCCAGAATTATCAATTCATTATGCTGCGTTACGTAAGGCTATGGCTGATCACGTTCGATTTGGTGCTGGCCATCTTGCATACGATTGGCGTTATGAAATAGCTGCAATGACTGATGTTTCATTCCCAGACGGAACCATGAGAAGAACGGCAACACTAGGTGGTTATTATCCCGCAGAGTCCCCCCAGTACTTGCTTGCAATAGCAATAAATAAGCGTGGTAATTATGGCTTGGCCGATGTCTGTGAACTCGCACGTAAAGTAGTTACACACCTACCTATTAAAGAATCAGCAGAAACAGTGTCAAAACCAACACGATATCACCCGGCTGAACGTGGACGTTAGTAAGAAAGGAGTGTATTATGTTGTATTTTTGGTGTTTTCTAGGACTGCTGTCGGTTTTATATGGTACCCTCTTTGATTCAGATGGTGGCCTACTGAAATAATGTTTATAACTAATAGCAATATGGAAACGATAAAGAAAGTCTTTCTGTTTATCTTATTAGCTTTAATTATTGGTTGCGTTTTCCACACATGTACAAATATGTATGAGGGGAAAAGGAATAATGCATTAACATTCAATAAAGTTGATGAGGTTATCGTTTGGCAGTGTTGTGATACTACGAAGTTTTGTGATGGTGGATGTAAGGAGTATTTTAGTGTATTACTTAAAGATCCATTGCAAGACGCGAGTAACTTCCCTTGTCACAACTGCCATCACACTTATAATCAGCATATGTCCCAAATAGGTTGGGCAATAGAATATACAAAATCGTATAATTATTAGTACCCTTATGATAAATCATATTTTAAAATTGTTTACTATCGTGATTGCAGTTGTTTTCTCATTTAATGCTCAAGCACAGCATTTGTCTAAAGAAGAGAAAGAACAAGTTGCAGCCGCAGAGCATGCCTTAAGTATGGCTGTGAATGGCATGCCTTTATCAATTCCTCTTTGGTGGATGTCAGATCCTGCTTATTTCCTTATGCCTGTTTCTAATTCTCATTCAAAAGACAGTTTAGCTGTAGATCGACTCTATATCGTGGATGCCACTCATCTTGAATCATTTGATTACAATCAATGCATTTTTGCTGTTGATAGTTTAAAGATATATAACAAGGAGGTAGGATGTAATTACATGGCTGTTGTCCATGGTTTAAATGACATGACTTCAAAGAGGTTTGAAATAGAAATTGACGGCTTCCAATTTCATGTCATTTATCGTAAAATTAATAAGAATTTGTACGATTTTCCTTCCAAAGTTCAAGTGCCTTTAAAAATCGTGAATCTGGAGGCTAGAAAGGAGGGGGAGTAACTCATTTCCCTAAGAATCTTGTTAAACGAGGTATCGCTACGTTATCCACACAATAGCGTAGCGATATTCTAATGCCTATGCGGCGAGGCAAGGGTAGGGGAAGGAGATGAACTTGCCATCATAAACGGAGTGATATCTAATGTGCGTTTATTACCGCCATTTACCCCCAACATTACCGCCATTTTTGGGTGATATGGCTTTGTTAAGGACAGTGATGTCCCGAACATCCCCAACAATTAGACCTGCCCACAATTTAACATCAAAAAAGGACGACAAGGCTTTTGCACCCCGTCATCCTTCTCATTATTGAAAGCTTTTAAAGGTTTGTCTATCCGTTCAACATTCTTGTTACTTCTGCTGGGTTGAGTGCCCACTCGTAAGTGTATGCTTCATCGGCATCCTCTGCATTCTCCACCAAGGTAAGGTTCTGAGCCTTGGCCTTCATATCAAGTAGTTCTCCGATAGAGAGCTTAGACTCCAGCTTGTGGAGCAGTGCCTCGATGGACTCGCTGTTAGCCCCTCTCATTGTCTGCGCAGTGAATGGCATTTCGAGCCAGATGATTTCGCGCTTTGCCACATCAAGCACACCGAATACCAGACCCTTGGAGAGGTTGCCTTCGCTAATACGAACCATGTGCTGGACACAAGACGGGTCGTAGGCCACACCCTTCTCCTCAGAGATTTTCATCGGATTGGCAGAATCCATCCATCCTACTACCAGATTAGGAGAAAGAGCACCTGTGGAATAGGCATTGCAGGTGAAGGTGACATATACAGCACCAGCAGCCTCCAGCTCAGGCAGCGACAGTTCAATGTACTCAGCAGTACCAACCATTTCAGGGATGGAACGGATATCGCCAGAGTGCTTGGCACCTACACAAGTCAGATTGTAGTAGGCGCACTCTGCAATTTGGCCGTTCGGCAGTGTAACACGAGCGCTCAAATCCATATCGAGGTGCTGCGCATGCAAGCCTTTACCCCACTGGAGGAACAGACGGACAGCATCACCCTCTACAAGGAATCGGGTTCCCATCAGGGCGCAGGATGCATCCTTAATGGTTGCCGAACGATCGC
>JAEEGH010008814.1_pt1 | contig 23721 bp, 22 predicted proteins | sample 9134181 | NCBI WGS metagenome assembly JAEEGH01 (sample SAMN16246544, study PRJNA631951) | gut metagenome | biome: gut microbiome; feature: rumen; material: DP-attached | host: Bos | place: Iran: Karaj | collected 2018-10
AATGGGCAGCGAGGAGGAGAATCCGTTGAGATAATACTCGCGGGTGTCGGTGCCTTCCGGCTCCAAAAACAGCTGGTGCTGATCTTTGTCGGCAAAAGTGACCAACTTGGTCTCGATGCTCGGACAATAGCGCGGCCCCACACTTTGTATCTGGCCGTTGAAGAGGGGAGAGTCGGGTAGGGCGGAGCGCAGCCGTTCATGCACCTTGGGGTCGGTGTAGGTAATCCAGCAGGGCAGTTGTGGCAGAGGGCGCCGTTGTCCCATGAAGGAGAACTTGTGGAAATCTTCGTCGCCCGGCTGCTGTTCCATCTCGTCGAAGTGCACCGAACGTCCGTCAATGCGGACCGGAGTACCTGTCTTCATGCGTCCCTGTTGTATTCCGTGGCGGGTGATGCTTTCCGTCAGGTGAAGGGCGGCCAGCTCCGCACATCGTCCGCCGGGAATCTTGGTGCGCCCTATATGCATCAGGCCGTTGAGGAATGTGCCGGCGGTGATGACGACGCAAGGAGCCTTGAAGCTGACGTCGAGCAGGGTGCGCACGCCGCAGGCGACGGGACTGCCGTCCGGGAGCGTCTTCACACACAACTCTACGACCTGATCCTGCCAAATGTCGAGGTTGTCTTGGTTTTCCAACACCTCGCGCCATTTCCAGATGAATTTACCTCTGTCACACTGGCTGCGCGGACTCCACATGGCGGGGCCTTTGGAGCGGTTGAGCATGCGAAACTGGATGGCGGTGGCGTCGGTCACTTCTCCTGTGTGCCCGCCCAGAGCGTCGATTTCTCTTACGATCTGTCCTTTGGCTATTCCTCCTACGGCCGGGTTGCACGACATTTGGGCAATTTTGTTCATGTCCATGGTGATGAGGCACGTGCGTGCTCCCAAGCGCGCGGAGGCGCAGGCGGCTTCCGAGCCGGCGTGTCCGCCTCCAATTACTATGACATCATAGGAGAATTCCATCTAAAACGCTCTCTTACGACTGCAAAAATACCTATTATTTTAAAAAAAAGCAAAAAAACTCACCCCTGGCGTCCCTCAACTCTTAAACTTTTTATATATTTGCCTGGGGAAATACCCAAAAATGATGATAGATTAAAGGAAAATTATCAACAAATAACACAATAATTAAAAACGAAATCCTATGTGGTTAATTGATTCATCAATCGGAAGGAAAGTGGTAATGTCCGTAACGGGCCTTGCACTCATCCTGTTTTTGACCTTCCATGCATCCATGAATGTGGTGGCTCTCATCAGTGCCGAGGGCTACAATTGGATTTGTGAGATGCTGGGCAGTAACTGGTATGCTGTGGCTGCAACTGTCGGCCTGGCTGTGTTGGTGGCATTGCACTTCATCTTTGCCATCATCCTCACGGTGCAGAATGGCCGTGCGCGCGGCACCGATTCCTATGCCGTGACCGACAAGCCCGGCAAGGTGGAGTGGGCCTCCCAGAACATGTTCGTGCTGGGCGTCATCGTGATTCTCGGCATGTGCCTCCACCTGTACAATTTCTGGTGGAACATGATGGCCGCCGAGCTCATCGGTACGGATGAGGCCGCCATAGCTCTGGCCACCAACGGTGTGTATCACATCATCAACACCTTCTCCTGCCCGGTGTATACCTGCATCTACATCGTGTGGCTGATTGCCCTGTGGTTCCATCTGACCCACGGCATGTGGTCCGCCATGCAGACGTTGGGCGTGAGCGGCAAGATTTGGTTCAACCGCTGGCGTGCCATCGGCTTTGTCTACAGCACCATCGTCATCCTGATGTTCATGGCTGTGGCCGTAGCCTTCTGCGCCGGTTATGTTCCGAGCGACTATCAGGAGGTATGTGCAGCTCCTGCCGGCTGCCCCTGTGTGTAATAGAAGAGTTCAACCGTTCAAATGTTCAAGACAATGGCAAAAACTATAGATTCAAGAATCCCCGAGGGACCGATCGCTGAGAAGTGGACTAACTATAAGGCTCACCAGCGCCTCGTCAACCCCAAGAACAAACTGAAGCTCGACGTCATCGTTGTGGGCACCGGACTGGCAGGCGCCAGCGCCGCCTCTTCGTTGGCCGAGATGGGCTTCAACGTATATAACTTCTGCATTCAGGACTCGCCCCGTCGCGCACACTCCATTGCCGCACAGGGTGGTATCAATGCTGCCAAAAACTACCAGAACGACGGCGACAGCGTTTATCGTCTCTTCTACGACACCGTGAAGGGCGGCGACTATCGTGCCCGTGAGGCCAACGTTTACCGTTTGGCCGAGGTCAGCAACAACATCATCGACCAGTGCGTGGCCCAGGGTGTTCCTTTCGCCCGCGAATACGGCGGCATGCTGGATAACCGTTCTTTCGGCGGCGCTCAGGTGAGCCGTACTTTCTACGCCAAGGGCCAGACCGGCCAGCAGCTCCTTCTGGGTGCTTACTCCAGCCTGTCCAAGGAGGTGCAGAAGGGTAAGGTGAAGCTCTTCACCCGCTACGAGATGGAGGATGTCGTCATCATCGACGGCCGTGCCCGCGGCATCATTGCCAAGAATCTGGTAACCGGCAAGCTCGAGCGCTTCTCCGCCAACGCTGTGGTGATTGCCACCGGCGGTTATGGCAACGCCTACTTCCTCTCCACCAACGCGATGGGTTGCAACTGCACCGCTGCCATCCAGTGCTACCGTAAGGGCGCCTATATGGCCAATCCCTCTTACGTGCAGATTCACCCCACCTGTATCCCCGTTCACGGCGACAAGCAGTCCAAGCTGACGCTGATGTCCGAGTCGCTGCGTAACGACGGTCGTATCTGGGTGCCCAAGAAACTGGAGGACGCAAAGAAACTCCAAAAGGGAGAGATTCAGGCCTGGGATATTCCCGAGGAAGACCGTGACTACTATCTGGAGCGCCGCTATCCCGCCTTCGGCAACCTGGTGCCCCGCGACGTGGCATCCCGTGCCGCCAAAGAGCGTTGCGACGCCGGCTTCGGCGTGAACAACACCGGCTTGGCAGTGTTCCTGGACTTCTCCGAGTCCATCAACCGCCTGGGTCTGGATGCCATGAAGCAGCGCTACGGCAACCTCTTCGATATGTACGAGGAGATCACCGACGTTTATCCCGGCGACTTCGGCAAGGAGATCAACGGTGTGAAGTACTACAAGCCCATGATGATCTTCCCCGCCATTCACTACACGATGGGCGGCGTTTGGGTGGACTACGAGCTGCAGACCTCCATTCCCGGTCTGTTTGCCATCGGCGAGTGCAACTTCTCCGACCACGGTGCCAACCGTCTCGGCGCCAGCGCCCTGATGCAGGGTCTGGCCGACGGCTATTTCGTGTTGCCCTACACCATCCAGAACTATCTGGCCGACCAGGACATCTGGCCCCGCCTGTCCACCAATCTGCCCGAGTTTGAGGCCGCCGAGAAGGCCGTCAGCGCCGAGATCGACCGCCTGATGAACATCAAGGGCAAGCGCTCTGTGGACAGCATCCACAAGGAGCTGGGCCACATCATGTGGGAGCACGTGGGTATGGGTCGCACGAAGGAAGGCCTGGAGGAAGGCCTGAAGCTGTTGAAGAACCTCCGTCAGGAGTTCAACACCAACCTCTTCATCCCCGGATCCAAGGAAGGTCTCAACGTCGAGCTCGACAAGGCCATCCATCTGAGAGACTTCATCCTCATGGGTGAGCTGGTGGCTCAGGACGCCCTCCATCGTGAGGAGAGCTGCGGCGGTCACTTCCGCGAGGAGCATCAGACCGAAGAGGGTGAGGCCAAGCGCGATGACAAGAACTTCTTCTATGTCGGCTGCTGGGAGTACCAGAAGAACGACGAGACGAAGCCCGAGCTCATCAAGGAGCCGCTCAACTACGAGATCATCAAGGTACAGCAGCGTAACTACAAGAAGTAATTGACCCTTAAACCGTATAAAACAATGGCAAAGAATTTGACTGTTACAATTAAGTTCTGGAAGCAGAACGGCCCCAAGGAAAAGGGTCATTTCGATACGCATGTGTTGAAGAACATCCCCGACGACACCAGCTTCCTGGAGGCTCTTGACATCATGAACGAGGAGCTCATCGGCGAGGGCAAGGAGCCTTTCGTCTTCGACCACGACTGTCGTGAGGGCATCTGCGGCATGTGCTCGCTCTACATCAACGGTACGCCGCACGGCAAGACCGAGCGCGGCGCCACCACCTGCCAGCTCTACATGCGTCGCTTCAAGGACGGCGAGACCATCACCGTGGAGCCCTGGCGCTCAGCCGGCTTCCCCGTCATCAAGGACTGCATGGTGGACCGCAACGCCTTCGACAAGATCATCCAGGCCGGCGGCTACACCTCCATCCGTGCCGGACAGGCTCAGGACGCCAACGCCATCCTCATCTCCAAGGAGGCTGCCGACGAGGCTATGGACTGTGCCACCTGCATCGGCTGCGGTGCTTGCGTAGCGGCTTGTAAGAACGGTTCCGCCATGCTTTTCGTCAGCTCCAAGGTGTCCCAGCTGGCTCTGTTGCCTCAGGGTCAGGTGGAGGCTGCCAAGCGCGCCAAGGCCATGGTGGCCAAGATGGACGAGCTGGGCTTCGGCAACTGCACCAACACGCGTGCCTGCGAAGCTGTTTGCCCCAAGTGTGAGAGCATCAGCAACATTGCCCGCCTCAACCGCGAGTTCATCTGCGCCAAGCTGGCCGATTAGATCTCATTTCCCTCCTCCCTCATCGGGGGAGGACACTGACAATGAAAGTAACACTCCTAGGCACTGGCACCAGTTGCGGCACCCCCGTGATTGGGTGCCAGTGTCCCGTTTGTAAGAGCAGCGATCCGCGCGACCACCATCTGCGCTGCTGCGCCCTGATTCAGACGGAGACGACCAATCTCCTGGTGGATTGTGGTCCGGACATCCGTCAGCAGCTGACCTCTGTCGATTTTCACGGCGACTGGCCCCCGGAGAAGAGCAACTGGCCCAGAGCGGATCTGGGGCGCATCGACGCCGTGCTCATCACCCACGAGCACTACGACCACGTGGGCGGCATCGACGACTTGCGTCCGTTGAGCTATGCCCACGAGATTCCGCTCTATGCCAACGCCTATTCCTGTCAGCACCTGAGAGAGCGCATTCCCTACTGCTTTGCCGAGCATCCCTATCCGGGTGTGCCGCGCCTGAAGCTGGTGGAGACGGCACCCGGCGATCGCTTCACCGTGGGCGACATTCCCGTCACGGCGCTGGAGGTGATGCACGGCAAGCTGCCCATTCTGGCTTTCCGCATCGGCGATCTGGGCTACGTCACCGACATGAAGACGGCCACCGAGGAGCAACTCAGCGTCCTGCGCGGCGTCAAGCTGCTTGTCATCAACGGCCTTCGCCATCGTCCCCACCACAGCCATCAAACCATCGAACAGGCTTCGCGAGTGGCCCGCTGGATAGGCGACCAGCCGACGTATCTCATCCACATGTGCCACGACATCGGCCTCTACGACTACGAGGAGTCGTGGCTCCCGGAAGGCATCCATCTGGCCTATGACGGCATGACCTTTGAAATATAGTCTTCCCTATGATGGCAACAGCACACGACAATCAGGAGGAGATGTTTCCCGTTGTGGACGAGCAGGGCAACATCACGGGAGCGGCCACGCGCGGCGAGTGCCACGGCGGCTCCATGCTGCTGCATCCGGTGGTGCACCTCCATGTGTTCAACGCCCGCGGGGAGCTCTATCTGCAGAAGCGCCCCGAGTGGAAGGACATCCAGCCCGGACGCTGGGACACCGCCGTCGGCGGCCACATCGACCTGGGCGAAAACGTGGAGATGGCCCTTCGCCGCGAGACGCTCGAGGAGCTGGGCATCGACATCAGCGAGGCGACGGTGGAGCGCCTGGACACCTATGTCTTCACCAGCGAGCGTGAGCGCGAGCTCGTCTATGCCCACCGTCTGACGTGGGACGCAGCGCTCTCGCCGAGTGCCGAGACCGACGGCGGCCGTTTCTTCTCGCGCGAGGAGATTCTCGCTCAGATGGGCAAGGGCTTCTTTACCCCCAATTTTGAAAGTGAATACCGGCGTCTGTTCTCCGGCGAGGCGGACGCCCCAAAATCCTGAGTTATGATCTACAGATATTGCGGCGCCAGCGGCGTGCAGCTTCCGGTTCTATCTTTGGGCCTGTGGCACAATTTCGGCAGTGTGGACGACTTCTCCGTGGCCGAAGCGATGCTGCTCAAGGCTTTTGACAGCGGCATCTGCCACTTCGATCTGGCCAACAACTACGGCCCCGTGCCGGGCAGTGCGGAGGAGAATTTCGGCCGCATCCTCAAGCGTCATCTCTCGGCGCATCGCGACGAGATGCTGATCACCTCCAAGGCCGGTCACGACATGTGGCCCGGCGTCTACGGCACGGGTTCTTCGCGCAAGAACATCATCGCCTCCTGCGACCAGAGCCTGCGGCGCATGGGGCTGGACTATGTCGATGTCTTCTACAGCCACCGCTACGACGGCGTCACGCCCGTTGAGGAGACCATGCAGGCGCTGGTGGATCTGGTGCGCAGCGGCAAGGCGCTCTATGTTGGCATCTCCAAATATCCGCTGGAGCTGCAGCAGCGCTGCTATGACTATCTGCGCGAGCACGACACGCCCTGCCTGGTGAGTCAGTATCGCGCCTCGATGTTCAACACGCTGGCGCGCCCCAATCTCGATCTGGCCGCCCGCGAGGGCAGCGGCTTCATCTGCTTCTCGCCGTTGGCTCAGGGCCTGCTTACGGGCAAGTATCTCAACGGCATCCCAGAGGGCAGCCGTGCGGCCAAAGACAGCGGTTTCCTGCAGCGCACGCAGGTCACAGCGGAGCGCGTGCAGGCGGCGCGCGAGCTCTCGCTCATTGCCGAGGAGCGCGGACAGAGTCTGGCCCAGATGGCCATCCAGTGGCTGCTCTCCGACGAGCGCGTCACCAGTGTGATTCTCGGCACCTCTTCCGTGCGTCAGCTGGAGGACAACCTGCGCAGCATCGAGGGCCCGGATTTCTCTTCCGACCAGCTGCAGCGCATCGAGGCCATCATCAGCCGCGAGGGCCTCACGCTTTAAACCTAATTCTTTTACGCGCGCATGAGAGTCGGCATCTTCAGCGGTTCGTTCAATCCCGTCCACAGGGGCCACATTGCTCTGGCCGAGTGGTTTGCCCGGGAGGGGGTGGTGGATGCCGTCTGGATGGTGCGCAGTCCGCTCAATCCGCTCAAGGCAGCGGAGGCTTCGCTTCTGGCCTCCGATGACGACCGTTTGGCGATGCTCCGTCTGGCCGTAGAGGGTCATGACTCTCTCTCCGTATCCACCATTGAGGACGATATGCCGCGCCCGAGCTACACCGTCCTAACGCTGCGGCGTCTGCGCCGGGAGTGGCCGGAGCATGAGTTCTCGCTCATCATCGGCTCGGACAACTGGTGCCGCTTCCGCCGCTGGCGCTGCTGGGAGGACATCCTGCGCGAGTTCCGTGTGGTGGTCTATCCGCGCGAAGGTTCTCCGGTGGAGGAGGGGCCGACGGATTTTCCCGAGGCCAAGGAGGTTGTCATTGCCGCCGGAGCGCCGACTTACGAAATCTCCAGCACCGCCATTCGCCGCGCTCTGATTGAGGCGCCCGACAGGGCGGCCCGGATGCTCTCTCCCCGTGTGCTGGACTACATCCTCTCGCGCGGGCTCTACGGCGCCTCAGAGCAGGTCGATTAGTGGCCAGTCGGCCTCACACCAGGGCAAATCCTTCATTTCTTCTTTGGTGCACCAGCGTGCGTCGGCGTGCTCCTTCATCGTGAACGTCCGCGATGCGGCGGTGCATCTGTAGGCCGTCAGCGTGATGGAGAAGTCGGGATACGTGTGGCGCACCTCGCCGACGAAGTCGCCCACCTCCACCTCGTAGTCCATCTCCTCGCGCAGTTCGCGCCGCAGCGCCTCCTGGGGCGTCTCGCCCTCTTCTATCTTGCCGCCGGGAAACTCCCAGTGGAGCGAGGTGTAGGCGTAGCGCGTGCGGGGCTTCTGCATGCAGAGGATGCGATCCCCGTTGCCTTCGCTTCCCTCGGCCCCATTGGAGACGATGACGGCGCAGACCACGCGGTAGTGGGGCAGGGTGCGACTCTTGTCACCGTTGCCTATGAATTCCGTCCAGGGGCAGACGGTCTTCTCGTCGAGGTCCTCCTGATCGCCTTTTCGTGTCCAGTATTGTCCCATGAGCGAGAGGGGATTAGAGGCGCAGCCTTACGCCGCCGAAGACGGTGGCGCGGGGCATGTAGTAGCCCAGATAGGTCTGATAGCTCTGTGCCAGCAGGTTTTCGCCTTTGACGAAGACGGTGAGCAGACGGCCGCCGAGGCCCTTGGCCTTGTCGAGGGCGATGTTGTAGTGGGCGTCGAGATTCACCAGGGTGTACTGCTCCTGCGGCGCGTCTTCTCCGGGCGTGAGATAGAGTCCGTTGATGTGCTGCACGCTCACGAGGGCGCCCCAGCGGGGATGGGTGTAGGCGCCGGAGATGAAGAGCTTGTGCTCGGGCGCACCCTCCACGGGGTTGCTCTGGTGGAGATAGGCGTAGTTGGCCGTCAGCTTCCAGCGGGGCGTGAAGCGGTAGTTGCCGAACACCTCGACGCCGCAGTTGCGGAAGTCGCCCGTGTTCATGTTGCGGGGGCGTCCGCCCGTGCGCACTACGGTGATGAGGTTGTCGCCGTCGATGAAGAAGACGTTGGCGCCCACGGTGCCCTTATCCCAGAGGCGCTGCGTGTAGGATATCTCGTAGTTCATCATCTTCTCGGGCTCCAGATCGGTGTTGGAGGGCGGGAACATATACATCTCGCGCAGTGTGGGGGCGCGGAAACCCTTGGAGACGGAGGCCTTGATGTCGGCGCTCTTCGTTACGTGGAAGGCGAGTCCGCCCTGCGGGATGCATTGTGCGCCGACGACGCTGTGCCAGTCGTAGCGCGCTCCGGCGTCGAGCGTGAGCCATGAGGCCAGATGCTGGCGCAGGTCGAGATAGACGCCCACTTCGTCCTGCTTCTGCCATGTGGTGGGCCGTCCGTCGTCGCCCTTGGTGAGATAGGTGCGGGCGCCGCTGACCTTGTCTTCGTTCCAGGCCGAACCGCCGAAGTGCTGCCAGTCGAGTCCCAGCGTCACGAGGCTGCCCTTCCACAGCTGTGCGGTCTCGTAGGCCGTGAGGCCGCCGATGAAGTCTTTCTGCTCATACCAGTTCTGTCGGGGCGCTTCGGCTGCGGTGTGGCCGTCGTCGATGTGGTGGTAGCCCCAGTCGTAGTAGCCGCGCACGCTGCCGTTCCAGCGCTTGTAGTGGTTGTCCAGCGAGACGGAGGCCAGACCGCGTGTGATGTTGGCTTCGCAGTCGATGAGGGGCGCCGTTTCGGGGCCGGGATTCTCGGCGTCGAAGTGGGTCAGGTTGATGTCGCCCTTCACCACCCAGTTCCTGCAGATGTCGTAGCCCAGCTTGGCGAATCCGCCGTATTGCCGGAACAGGGCGTTGTCTCTGTGGCCCGAGGTGCTTTGGTATTGCAGCCCGGCATTGCCCGAGAAGCGGCCTTTGCGCCACAGCTCCGAGGCTTCTCCGGCGAAGGTGCCGTAGGAGCCGCCCTGCAGCTGCACGTCGCGTATGACGGTGTCGCGCTGGGCCTGTCGGGTGACGATGTTAAGCACGCCGCCCATGGCGCCCGAGCCGTAGAGCATCGAGGCCGGTCCCTGGATCACCTCCACGCGTTCGGCCATCATCGTCTGATAGGCGTCGGCGACGGGGTGGCCCATCAGTCCGGCGTATTGCGGTTGTCCGTCGATGAGCACCATCAGCTGCGCTCCGCCGCCCACGCCGCGTATCTTCATCGCGCCGGCGGCTCCGGTGGAGACGCTGTAGCCCATCACGCCGCGCGAGGTCAGGAAGAGTCCGGGCGTCTGCTCCATCACGGTGGGGAGCACGGAGGGGCGATACTGTTCGGTGAGGGTCTCTCGGCCGATCGACGTCACGGTGTAGGGCAGCAGCCGGCTGTCGACGGCCTGTCGCGTGCCGGTCACTACGAGGGTCTGCAGCGAGTCGGTCTTGGGTGTCACCTCTTCTTGTGCGCCGGCTGTCAGGGCGCCGGTCATCATGGCGCCTATGGCGACCAGTTTCAGCATTTTTGTGTTCATTGTTGCGGGTAGTATGTTGTCGTGTGTTGATTTCCGCGTGCAAAGATACGAAAAAGTTTCAGGATTCAAGTTTCAGGATTCAGGTTTTTACTCCCCAGTTAGAGAATTTTTGCGCTCCAGTTAGAAAACCGGTTTTTAAACCCTCTGGGAACAGTCTGACGACAGTCTGAGAAGCCTCTGACGACCCTGTCTTATGCTAGAATAGGTTTTTAAACGTGTCAACCAATTATAGTATAAGACACTTTCAATTATTTTTTGTATCTTTGCGGCGAAAACGAAAAACAGACATCCTTATGGCTACAGTGGACGACAAGAAGATTATCTTCTCGATGGTGGGTGTGAGCAAGACCATCCAGCAGAACCAGAAACAGGTGCTCAAGAACATTTATCTCAGCTTCTTCTACGGCGCTAAGATCGGCATCATCGGTCTCAACGGCGCCGGCAAATCCACGCTGATGAAGATCATCGCCGGCCTCGACCAGCAGTATCAGGGCAACGTCGTCTGGAGCCCGGGCTATTCCGTGGGCTATCTGCCGCAGGATCCTCCGCTCAACGAGGAGAAGACGGTGAAAGAGAACGTGATGGAGGGCGTGCAGCACGTCTACGACGCTCTGGCCGAATACGACGAGATCAACGCCAAGTTCGGCCTGCCCGAATACTATGAAGACCCGGACAAGATGGACCAGCTGATGCAGCGTCAGGCCGAGCTGCAGGACATCATCGACGCCACCGACGCCTGGAACATGGACTCCAAGCTGGAGCGCGCGATGGCGGCGCTGGGCTGCCCTCCGGGCGACTGGAGCGTGAAGACGCTCTCGGGCGGTGAGCGCCGCCGTGTGGCCCTGTGCAAACTGCTGCTGCAGAAGCCCGACGTGCTGCTTCTGGACGAGCCCACCAACCATCTCGACGCCGAGTCCATCGACTGGCTGGAGCAGCATCTGCAGCAATACGAGGGCACCGTCATCGCCGTCACCCACGACCGCTACTTCCTCGACGATGTGGCCGAGTGGATCCTCGAGCTGGACCGCGGCGAGGGCATCCCCTGGAAGGGCAACTACTCCAGTTGGCTGGAGCAGAAGAGCCAGCGTTTGGCGCAGGAGGAGAAGACCGCCTCGAAGCGCCGCAAGACGCTGGAGCGCGAGCTCGAATGGGTGCGCATGGCTCCGAAGGCCCGTCAGGCCAAGGGCAAGGCGCGTCTGAACTCCTACGAGATGATGCTCAACGAGGAGCAGAAGCAGAAGGAGGAGAAGCTGGAGATCTTCATCCCCAACGGCCCGCGTCTGGGCAACAAGGTCATCGAGGCGGAGCATGTGGCCAAGTCCTTCCCCGAGAAGACGCTCTTCACCGACCTCAACTTCATGCTGCCGCCCAACGGCATCGTGGGCGTCATCGGCCCCAACGGCGCCGGCAAGACGACGCTCTTCCGCCTCATCATGGGTCTGGAACAGCCCGACGCCGGCAGCTTCTCCGTGGGCGAGACGGTGCGCCTGAGCTATGTGGACCAGCAGCACAAGGACATCGACCCCGCCAAGTCGGTCTACGAGGTTGTCTCTCAGGGCAACGAGACCATCCGCTTGGGCGGCAAGGACGTCAACGTGCGGGCCTATCTCTCGCGCTTCAACTTCAGCGGCGCGGATCAGGAGAAGAAGTGCGGCGTGCTCTCCGGCGGCGAACGCAACCGCCTGCATCTGGCCATCGCGCTGAAGCAGGAGGGCAACGTCTTGCTTCTGGACGAGCCCACCAACGACATCGACGTGAACACGCTGCGCGCTCTGGAGGAGGGCCTGGAGGCCTTCGCCGGCTGCGCCGTCGTCATCAGCCACGACCGCTGGTTCCTCGACCGCATCTGCACGCACATCCTGGCCTTCGAGGGCGAGGGCCGTGTGTTCTATTTCGAGGGCAACTACAGCGACTACGAGATCAACAAGGCCAAGCGCCTGGGCTTGGAAGAGCCAAAACGCACGCGCTACCGCAAGCTGATGGAGGAGTAGCTCACAGCACGGCTTCCATGCCGGTCTTCTGCACTTTCATACCCATGCGGCGGTAGAATTCATAAGCACCGTCGTTGCCTTCCCACACGTTGAGGGTGATGCTGTCGCATCGGAGCGAGCGTGCGTAGTCGCGCACGTATTCGTAGAGCGCCCGGCCGATGTGCTGTCCGCGCATGGTTTCGTCCACGCAGATGTCGTCGATGTAGAGCGTCTTGCGGTCCTGCAGCAGGCGGTGGTCTTTCACCTGTGTGATTTGGCAGAAGGCGTGCCCTTCTATCTTGCCGTCGTCATAGACGAAGACGGGGGTGTCTTCTCTGTCGATGATGGCTTCCAGCTCCCGTTCGTCATATTTCGGTGTGTTGTTCTTGAAGAGGTCGGGCCGTAAGGCGTGGTGCACGGCGTCTGCCTGGTAGAGCAGTGCGATGAGTCCGGGGATGTCTCGCTTCTCGGCTTTTCTTATCATTGCTTTGGCTGTTATTTCCACGATACTGCAATTTCTACGCCCAAAGGTAGTGGTTTTTGTTCAAATTTTCGTAAATTTGTCCCAAAATATTGAAACAAACAGCGTAGATAGATGAAAATCCTTGTGGTGGACGACGAGCAGGACATCTGTGAGATACTGCAATACAATCTGGAAACGGAGGGCTATGAGGTCACGACGGCTAGTTCGGCTGAAGAGGCAATCAAACTCCCGCTGCAGGAGTACGCGCTAGTGCTGCTCGACGTGATGATGGGCGAGATGTCGGGCTTTCAGCTGGCCCGAAGCATGAAGGGCAATCCTGCCACGGCACACATTCCCGTCATCTTCATCACGGCGCTTGATGACGAAGACCATCTGGTGAAAGGACTGAACATCGGCGCCGATGACTACATCGCCAAGCCGTTGAGCATGAAGGAGGTGAAGGCCCGCGTGAAGGCGGTGCTCCGGCGCTCTGCACCGGCTCCGGCCGACACCGCTACCGTCGCCTATGAAGGCATCACGCTCGACCTGAATGCCAAGACCGTTAAACTCGACGGACAGACGCTGATGTGTACCAGGCTGGAGTTCGAGCTGCTCTCGTTTTTCCTGCAGCATCCCAACAGAGTCTATTCCCGTGAAGATCTTCTTAAGCATTGCTGGCCGCAAGACGTACATGTGCTCGACCGCACGGTGGACGTGAACATCACCCGTCTGCGTAAGAAAATCGGCCGCTATGGAGAGCAAATAAAAACACGTGTAGGTTATGGTTACTGCTTCGAAAGGTAAGTCGTTTCAACGCAATCTGCTGCTCAGCATCGGCGGCGTGTTTCTGCTCTTCGCCGTCTGTTTCAGCGTGTATCAGTACCGGCGCGAGAAGGAATACAAGATTGACATCCTGCACTCCCGCCTGCAGATGTACAACTACGAGATGGCGCAGACCCTGGGAGAAGACAGCCTGACCTGCCCCCGCCTCTTTCACAACTATGTGGCGCGCCATAGCATGGAGGGCCTTCGCGTGTCGATCATCGACCGGAACGGACGGGTGGTGCTCGACAGTTACGACGCCGATATAGATTCGCTGGACAACCATCTTCAGCGTGCAGAGATTCAGCGTGCATTGCACGATGGCAACGGCTACGACATCAAGCGCTTGTCCCAATCCACCCACGAGACCTACTTCTACTCCGCCACGCGCTTCGGCGACATCATCGTGCGTACGGCAGTGCCTTATTCCGCAGAGTTGACGCGCTCGCTGGAGGCCGACAACAGCTACATCTGCTTTGCCGCAGCACTCACCTTGCTATTGGGCCTCGTGCTCTATCACATCACCCATCGCATCAGCCGCCACATCGGCTATCTGCGCGAGTTTGCCGTCAGAGCCGAAGAGGGTCAAGAGCTTGAAAGCGAGCCGAAGCGCCGATTGCCCGACGACGAATTGGGTGACATCAGTCACACCATCACCACACTCTATTGGAAGCTCCGCCACTCCGAGGAAGACAAGCTGCGCATCAAGCGCCAACTCACACAGAATGCTGCCCACGAACTGAAGACGCCGGCTGCCAGCATTCATGGTTATCTGGAGAGCATTCTGGACAACCCCGACATGCCGGAGGAGAAGAAGAAGCACTTCCTGGAGCGTTGCTACGCCCAGAGCGAACGCATGAGTAAACTGCTGCTCGACATGGGCACACTCACCAAACTGGACGAATTGGACGACAATGCCTCACAGCTCGTGCATGAGCGCCGTCGTGTTGATGTCCTTCAGGTGGTTCATAGTGCGCTTGACGACACGGCCCTGCAGTTGCAGGACAAAGGCATCACGCCCGAACTTCACGCACCGGATCATGTCGAGGTGTGGGGCGATCAGAGCCTCCTCTACAGCATTTTCCGCAACCTCATTGACAATGTTGTCGCCTATGCTGCCGGTGCATCGCTCTTGAATATCGTTTGCCACGAGGTCGAGATTGAAGGGCGTCATTTCTACGAGTTCTCCGTCAGCGACAACGGATGCGGCGTGGAGTCGCGCCACCTGGAGCACATCTTCGAACGCTTTTACCGCATCGACAAGGGCCGCAGCCGCAAACTCGGCGGCACCGGTCTCGGACTGGCCATCGTGAAAAATGCCGTCACCGTCCATGGCGGACAGGTGGCGGCACAGCTCACTCCCGGCGGAGGACTCACCGTCAGCTTCACCCTCGCAAGGTTTTAGCGGGCCTGCACCACGTTCATCACGTAGTCGCCCAAGTGTTCGCACTCCGAGATAAAGTCGGCGTAGAATACGCCGAGTTGGTAACTGTAGAGGCCGGCGTTCACGTCTTGCAGATTTTGGTTGCGCAGTTGCTCGCGGTAGTTGTTGATTTCGTGCTCGATGTTGACGGACGTCGTGATTTTCGTGTCAGTCGTCGTCAGCTCGATGTGGTTCATCATTTCGGTCAATGCGCCTCCGACGAGTTGCAACATGGTCTCCATGTGCTGGATTTGTTCGGGGGTAAATTCATCCTGACAGTGCATGCGGTGCCGGTTGAGTGTGCGTCCGAGATTATACACAGAGTCGCCGATGGACTCCAGCTCCGTAATCTGGCGCAGCATCTTTTGTATCTGGCTCTTAGAGGTGTCGGACAGACGTCCCTCGCTCACCTTATTTAAATAGCCGGCGATTTCCATCTCCATCGAGTCGGTGATGTTTTCGTATTTCCCGATGCGCGAGAAGAGCTTGTTGAACTCCACTTCATCTTTCGTCTGCATCAGTTGGGGCACAAATCCGAACATCCGCTGACAACGCTCTGCGAAATGCTGTATTTCCTTTTGGGCCTCTATGATGCTCAGCTCGGCCGTTGAGAGCAGGCCGCCGCTGATGAACTTCAGGCGGTATTCTTCATCCTGAACCTGCGTCGGCAGCACTTTGCACACAAGCATCTCTATCTGCTTGACAAAACCGATGAGCAGCAGCGTGTTGATGATGTTGAAGGCGGTGTGGAATGCTGACAACTTGAAGAGATTGTTGCCGCCGCCCATCACGTTGTCTACCACCCAGCTGACGGCATTGCAGGCAGGATAGAACATGATAAGAAACACCACCACGCCGAACACGTTGAAGAACATGTGTGCCAGGGCGGCGCGGCGCGCCTGTGTGTTGGCGGTGAGAGAAGCCATGAAGGCGGTGATGGTGGTGCCGATGTTCTGACCCATAGCCAAAGCGGCTGCCTGTTCGAATCCGAACCCCGGGATGTTCATGCCGAAGAGCATCAGCGTGATGGCCATTGCGGCAGATGAAGACTGTACGATCATCGTGACCAGTGCGCCTACAAGAATAAACAACAGGATGGTGAAAAACGAGCTCTGGGGCACATGAGCCAGCAGGTTGGCCACCATATCGCCGATGCGCATCGTTGTCGCTGTTTCTTGCAGGAACGACAGCCCCATGAACAGGAGCGAGAAGCCGAAGATAAATTCGCCGACGCTTTTTTGATTGCCCTTGCTGCTGAAAATTAACGGCATACCAATGGCAAACAACGGAATGGAAAAGGCCGCAATATTGACTTTGAAGCCCACGGCGGAGATGATCCACGCCGTCACCGTCGTACCGATGTTTGCGCCCATGATGACGCCTATGGACTGTGCGAGCGTCATCAACCCAGCGTTCACGAAGCTCACTACCATCACCGTGGTGGCGCTTGAGGACTGTATGAGCGCCGTGATGAGAATGCCGGTCAGCACGCCCATCACCCGGTTCTTAGTCATCGCCGCCAGAATGCTGCGTAGACGGTCGCCGGCGAACTTTTCGAGGCCTTCCGACATCGTCTTCATGCCGAAAAGGAACAGTGCCAGCGAACCGACGAGCGAAAAAATATTCACGATCAATGTCATAGTCTGATACTTTACTTGGTTCGCGGCAAAAGTACGGGATTCCTGTTACATGCCTGTTACGTCCGTGTTACAATATTGTTACGTTTTCGACATTAACAATATTTCTCTAAACTCTAAACTCTGAACTCTAAACTAAAATCCGTATCTTTGCACCCGAAAAACAAGCGATGAGACACAAAGGCATCATATGCGGGATACTGGCGGCGGTGTGCTACGGCACAAATCCGCTGGGAGCACTGCCGCTCTACGCAGAGGGCATGAACACCTCGTCCGTGCTCTTCTGCCGCTTCTCCACGGCGGTGGTGATGCTCGGCGTGATGATGGCCGCACAACGCAAGACATTTCGCCTCAGCCTACGGGAGGGGGCGGTGCTCGGGCTCTTCGGCCTGCTCTTCGCCGCCTCCAGCATCACCTACTACAGGAGCTTCCTCTATATGGACGCCGGCATCGCCTCCACCATGCTCTTCGTCTATCCCGTGATGGTGGCCGTCATCATGGCGGCCTTCTTCGGGGAGAAGGTGACGGCCACAACAGTGGCGTCCATCGCGCTGGCCATGAGCGGCATCGCGCTGCTCTACCGGGGCGGGACGGGCGCCGCACTCAGCGCAACGGGCGTGCTGCTGGTGATGATATCATCGCTGACCTACGCCATATACATCGTCATACTCAACCGCTGGCGCATCCACATGTCGTCGCTCAAGCTGACGTTCTACGCCCTCTTCATCTGCATGATGTGCCTCGTGGCCTATTCGTTCACCGCACCGGAGCTGCACCTGATGCTGCCGCCCTCGGCGCAGGCGTGGTTCTGGGCCTGCTGGCTGGGACTGGTGCCGACGGTGCTCTCGCTGGTCTTCATGACGGTGGCCGTGCACGAGGTGGGCGCCACGCCGACGGCCATCATGGGCGCCCTGGAGCCGCTGACAGCCGTCGCCATCGGGGCACTGGTCTTCGGCGAGACGCTGACTTTCAGACTCGCCGTCGGCATCGTGCTCATCCTCTCCGCCGTGATGCTGATCGTGATGAAAAAACAACAACACCATGAAACACACTGATATCATTCTCATGCTCATCCTGGCTGCGACGACAGCCGGGGCTCAGCAGCGCTCCCTCGTCTGGAACCCCGACCGGGGCGACGGCACCTACGTGAACCCCGTCATCAACGCCGACTACAGTGACCCCGACGTGTGCGCCGTGGGCGACGACTACTACCTCACGGCCTCCTCCTTCAACTGCATCCCCGGACTGCCCGTGCTCCACTCCAACGACCTGGTCAACTGGCGCATCGCCGGTCATGCGCTGCAGGAACAACAGCCCCGCGAGGTCTTCGCCTCCGTGCAGCATGGCAAAGGCGTGTGGGCACCCTCCATACGCCATCACGAGGGCCGTTTCTACATCTACTGGGGTGATCCCGACAGAGGCATCATGATGGTCAAAAGCACCCGGTCCGAAGGCCCCTGGAGCGAGCCGCTCTGCGTGGTGAGCGGCTGCGGCATGATAGACCCCTGCCCCCTGTGGGACGAGGACGGACGCTGCTATCTGGTGAACGCCTGGGCAGCCTCCAGAGCCGGTTTCAACTCCGTGCTCACCGTGCGCGAACTCTCCGCCGACGGCACACGGGCCATCGGAGAGCCCCGCATCGCCTTCGACGGCGGGCAGGAAAACCACACGACCGAGGGCCCCAAATTCTACAAGCGCGGGGGCTGGTATTGGATCATGTGTCCCGCAGGCGGCGTGGCGCAGGGATGGCAGCTGGCAATGCGCAGCCGCTCGCCCTACGGCCCCTACGAGTGGCGACGCGTGCTGGAGCAGGGACAGACGGACATCAACGGCCCGCATCAGGGCGCGTGGGTGCATACGCCCTACGGCGAAGACTGGTTTCTGCACTTCAACGACCGGGGCGCCTACGGCCGCGTGGTGTATCTCGAGCCTGTTGACTGGCAGACGGGATGGCCCGTGATGGGAGACAACGGAGCACCCGTAGTCTCCTTCCGCAAGCCCAAAGCCCGAGCCTCACTCCCGGTCTGCAACCCGCAGGAAAGCGACGAATTCAACGGCACCCTCGGGCCGCAATGGCAATGGCAGGCCAACAGGAATCCTCTCTGGGGCATGCCGACCGCCGAAGGCACGATGCGCCTCTACACGATGGACGCCGAGGACTGGCACAGCCTCTGGGACGCTCCCAACCTGCTGCTGCAGAAGACGCCTGCACAACGCTTCACGGCAACGGCCAAAGTGCGTCTGGCGGCGAAAGAAGAGGGGCAGGAAGGCGGCCTCGCGGTGATGGGGCGCGACTGCTCGTCGCTGAGCGTACGCCGCGTCGGGGACGGATTCCGTCTCGTGCGCCGCACCTGCCTGAAGGCCGACGAGGGCCGCAGGGAGAAGCTGCGGAGGATAGCTGATCTGCCGGCTACATCGCGCGACACCATCCCCTATTCGCCCGCACTCTATATTGACCTCTGGCTGCGCGTGGAGGTGAGGGACGGCGTCTGCCGCTTCTCCTACAGCACCGACGGCCGCCAGTTTCTCGCTGCCGGCGAACCCTTCACCTTGAGGGAAGGCAAATGGATCGGCGCCAAGACGGGACTCTTCGCCCAATGTCTGGGGCGCAAGGGCAACAGGGGATGGCTGGATGCCGACTGGTACCGGGTGACGCCGGCAGAAGGGGCTGCCGACGGCTTCTCCGCCGCAGAGGCTCTCGACTACTGCGCCGCACAGACTCGCCGGGCGCTCAGGGAACTCTCGCCCGTTGACGCCACACGCGCTCCGCGCAACATACTCTCCGGAGAAACACGCTGGAACCTGCGCCCGGTGAAGGCCGAAGAGTGGTGCAGCGGTTTCTGGCCGGGCATCCTCTGGATGGACTACAGCTACACCCACGAAGAAGAGGTCAGAAAGGCAGCGGAACAATACACTGCGGCCGTCACGTCCGTCGTGCGTCGTCCCGTCTTCGACCACGACCTGGGCTTCATCGTCATCAACTCGCTGCTCAAGGGTTACGAAGCCACCGGACGTCAGGACTACAAAGCGCTGGCCCTTGAGGCCGCCGACTCGCTCTCGGGGCTCTACAATCCGCGCGTCGGCACGCTGCTCTCATGGCCCCGCCACGTGAAGGACTACGGAGGTCACAACACCATCATGGACAACATGATGAATCTGGAGCTGCTCCTTTGGGCAGCCGACAACGGAGGGGACAAGCGTCTGCGCGACATCGCCGTGAACCACGCCACCACCACCATGCGCCACCATTTCCGTCCCGACGGCTCATCGTATCACGTGGCCGTGTACGACACCGTCACCGGACGCTTCATCCGGGGTGTCACGCATCAGGGCTACAGCGACGACTCGATGTGGAGCCGCGGACAGTCGTGGGCCGTCTACGGCTACACAATGGTCTATCGTTTCACCCGCGAGAAGCGCTTCCTCGACTTTGCCTGCAAGGTAGCCGACGTCTATCTTCGCCGCCTGAAGGAGACAAGCGACGACTGGGTGCCTCTGTGGGATATGGACGACCCGCGCGGAACGGCTGCACCGAAAGACGCCTCCGCTGCCTGCATCACGGCCTCCGCCCTGCTCGAGCTGGACGGCTATGCTCCTTCGCGCGGCTACGGCGAAGCGGCTGAAAGAATGCTCGCCGATCTCAGCACGGAGCGCTACCGGAGCGGCAGCCGCAACGCGGCTTTCCTGCTCCACTCCACCGGCCACCATCCCGCCGGGAGCGAGATTGACGCCAGCATCGTGTATGCCGACTACTACTATATCGAGGCCCTGCTGCGCTGCGCGCGCCTACCATTTCAGTTCTTCCTGTAGGATGACACCGTCGGTCATGGGGCTGTCGGCCTCGGTGAAGGCGTTGGCCTTGTACTGGATGCAGAGCATGGTGAGGTTGTCACTACCCGTGTTCTTCAGCGCACGCTTGCCCTCGGGAGCAACACGGATGACGGCGCCTTCGCTGACGGGGAAAATCTCGCCGTCCACCTGATACTGACCTTCACCCTTCAGGATGATGTAAAGCTCCTCGTGTGTCTTGTGCGTGTGGAGGAAACCGCTGTCCTGACCGGGAACGAGCGTCTGGAAACTCAGCTCGCTGCCGGTGGCACCTACAGCCTGACCGGCGAACACCTTACCCCTGATGATGACGTCGGGGCCCAAGGGCAACTCGTGCTCCATGATTTCGCACATCTTACCAACACTCACGGCCTTGAAGTTCTTGCCTTCCTTAATCGTCTCAATCTGTTTCATGATTCTTCTTGTTTCGGTTGTTACTGTTTTTGTTTTGACGCTGCAAAGGTACGGCAAAAAAACCATTCCCGCAAGAAGGCACTTTTCGGTGAGATAGTTACCAAAAAGTAGGAATTGTGAAAACTTTGGGCTTCGGCAAAAAAGGCTTTAACATAGATTAACACGGTACCTTTCCGTTACCCGGTAACTTTTTGCTACCTTTGCCGAAAAATCTAATGGTTATGGCAGATATCAAGGCAGAGTATTCGGCCTGTCCCATCAGGCAGGTGGTAAGTCGTTTCGGCGACAAGTGGTCCATGCTGGTGCTCTATATGCTTCACACCTGCGATACGGGGGTGTTGCGCTTTAACGGAATCCGTCGGCTGATGACGGACTGTTCGCAGAAGATGCTCTCGCAGACGCTAAAGAATCTGGAGCAGAGCCACCTCGTACATCGCGAGGTTTATCCGGAGGTACCTCCACGGGTGGAGTATTCGCTGACGGATACGGGCAAGTCACTGATGCCGGCCATCGAGGCCCTCGTCCAATGGGGACAGGAGCATTTCAGGGAAGTGGTGACGGACTAAGAGTCAATTGTCAATAGCCCAAGGTCTTCAGCCACTTCTCGACCCTCGCCTTGCCGTCTCTCACATCGTGGCCGTAGATGGAGAACTGTCCGGTGACGTTGGCTTTGGGATAGGCTTTCCTGACGTCTCTGACGCACTGCCCCAGGCCGGAGCCCTCGTGGGTGGTGAAGGGAATGACGGTCTTGCCGTTGAGATCCACCTTGGAGAAGAAGGTGAACATCACCTGCGGATAGGTGCCCCACCACACGGGGCCGCCGATGAAGACGGTGTCGTATTTCGACACATCAACGCTGCCTTCATACGGAGGCAGCTCCCCCTTTCTCTGCTCTTCTTTGGCCAGGTCGCAGAGCGGCTGATAAGCCATGCCGTCGTACTTGTGCGTGACGATTTCAAAATGATCCGCTCCGGTCAGTTCCGTGATGTAGTCGGCCACAATCTTCGTGTTGCCCACTTTGATGTTCCCTACAGAGTAGTTGTCCCCTGCGTGAGAGAAAAACACAACCAATGCTTTGCTGTTCTTGTTCATAACCTTCTTCTGCTTTACGTCGCCGAGACATGCTGTCGATACCAGCAATGCCAGTGCGGCCGTGATAATACTTTTGATGTTCATTCTCTTTTTATTTTATGGCTGCAGTTTCCTACTTAGTTTGGCCGGGATAACTGTCAATTATGTGAACTCCACAATGGCGCTGACATCATCGCCGATGGAGAGCGACACGATGAGGGCGGTGCCGGTGTGATACAGTGTCGGAACCAGCGTGTCACCCAGCTTCGCCGCCACACGATATTCAACCCTCAAGCCTTTCACGTCAAAGCCCTCCGGCAGCAACTCCATCGCCATGCGGACATAGTTGGCATTGTTCACATGCCTGTTGTAGTCGATGTCGGCATGAAGCACCTTGACGGGTTCAAGCACCTCCCCGTCCTCCTTCGGAAGGATGATGCGGCGGTCTTTGTAGTCCATCTCCAGCTGAGGCTCCAGGGACATCGAGGCCATCGTGGCGTCATCCACACGTTTCAGCCTGCCGGCGGACTTGTCCACGAAAGCCCCCATGCTCCAGGTCTTGTAACAGGGCTTGCCCTCAGCATCGTAAATAAAGGTGTTGCGGAATCCGAACATGGGCTTCATGCCATAGACGGAGGTCGTCACCGTCAACTCCTCTTTGTATTCGGGAACCCGGACAATCTCCACCTGTCGGGTAGCCAGCAGCTGGGCCATGTGCTGCTCCGCGAAATAGCGCTTCACGCCGGGCTCGCTGTCAATCCACATCTCGGAACAGTCCTGCATCATCTGAAGGGCCGAACAGAGTTTCAGCCGCCCCTCACTGTCGCAGGTGCTTGTGGTTACTTTATACTTCAAACTGTACATATTCCCGTAGTTCTCTCCTCATCACTCATTAAGGGCACGTGTACAGTTGCAGACCAGTCGTTTGCCCAGCTCGAAGGCGTTCTGCAGGTCGGTGGCGAAATGCTCGTCGCGATACTTGCGCTTGTCCTCCTCACTGAAGTAGGTGAAGGCGTAACGGGAGTAGTCGGTGAACTGGTAGGTGTTGCAGACGTAGAGCGTCTCGCTGTGGCCGAAGTTTTCGCGCAGCATGGCACTCTCCAACACCTTGACCGTGTTCCACTTCTTACGCGGACTTCCGTTGATAAATAATGCTTTTAGTTCCTTTTCTTTCATATTATCGTTCATATTGATTATACTTTTGTATGCAAAGTTAGCGAATTTTTTCGACACCACCTCTTTTTTCTTGACAAAAAGAGAAAAAATGACGACTTGGCAGTGAAACTATAACATTATTCTTTCCAAATCATCCGGCACAAAGACCTGCCCGCTAAACGCCGTCTCCGCCTCCATCGTATACCGCTCTCGGCGAGTGTCGAGCGTGCGGTCTTCCGTATGATAGAGGATAAGATTCTTAACATGCAGTTCCTCTGCCAGGCGTGCGGCATCGAGCACCGTGCTATGATGTTTCTCGTAGGGTTAAGCGGTCACGGTCTTCATACAGACAAAAGGCTTCGCTCATCAGCCAGTCGGCACCGGCGTCCGTCATTCAGCCGGAGCCCACTTGCAGCGGACGGGAGAGACGATGGCGCCCTCCTTCTTCAGCTCGGCAAAAGCCTTGTCCACCTCCTTGCGGTCAATACCTGTGATCTCTGCAATCTTGCCTGCGTTAACGGGAGCGCCGAACTCGCGCATGGCCTGTAATACTTTCTCTTTCATAACGGTTTGTTTTATAGGGTTAATGATTCAAGGAACTCTATTTCAACGATGCGCAGCTCATTTTTGGTCTCGCCGCCGTTTTTGGCTTTGAACAGGTCGAGCTCGCCGGCAGCCGGCTCCGCCACCTCCACAATGCCGCCGAAGGCGTCCTCGTCCTTGCCGGCACCCTTGAGGCGGACGGTGATCTCGTCGGTCTTGACCCGCCTGTGAGGCGTCAGGTGGATGTAGCCCAGACTGCGCTCCGTCTCGCCGCTCCAGATCAGCCGCTTG
>JAEEGH010008816.1_pt1 | contig 23718 bp, 20 predicted proteins | sample 9134181 | NCBI WGS metagenome assembly JAEEGH01 (sample SAMN16246544, study PRJNA631951) | gut metagenome | biome: gut microbiome; feature: rumen; material: DP-attached | host: Bos | place: Iran: Karaj | collected 2018-10
GAATGGCAAATGGCTTTCGGTAGAAAACAACATCACGCCAAAACAAATGGGAATGCGTCATGCCCGTCCTGCTCCTCCGTTTTGGCCAAGAGTGACGCCGTCCGGAAAGAAATCGAAGGCACGACGGTTATGCGTCGCCAGAACAATGGAAATATGATGGTCGCGGTTGATTTGCTGGATTAGTTTGAAAAAGGCGTCGCTTCGTTCCGCGTCCAAGGCGGAAGTCGGTTCGTCGAGCAGCAGGATTTTCGGATTCGGGAGCAGGGCGCGCGCCAAGGCGACGCGTTGGCGTTCTCCTCCCGAAAGCTGCTGGGGGAAGAAACCGCTTCGCTTCTCAAGACCAAATTCCGCCAGCCATGCCAACGCCTGTTCGCGATGGTCCTCTTTTGTTCCAATCATCGACAGCTGAACATTTTCCAACGCCGTCAACTGCGGCAGAAGCGATGAATCCTGATCGGCGAAGCCGATGGTTTGCCGCCGAAAACGACGGCGTTCCGCTTCCGGCAGGCTATACAACGACACATCATCGAAAAGGACTTCGCCCGCATCCGGCGGCTCCAAACCGTAAATGATTCTCAACAAGGTGGTTTTGCCGCTTCCCGACGGGCCGGTCAACAGTCGCGCACAGCCGGACGGGCAGGAGAAATCAAAATCATGAAACAACGCAACCGTCTCTCCTGCAGATTGAAAGGACTTGGATACATGGTTCAGGGCAAGATTCATGGCTTCGCCTCCCGATACAACAAAACGCCGCCGCTTTCATCAGGCACAAGCAGTTCATTTCCAAAGACATGGCATCCAAGACGGCAGTCCGTCTGAAAATCCGCCACGACGTCATGCGTACATTTTTCTGCATGGTAAAACCAGCGATGGAGTTTTCCCATGCCTGAGACCGCATAGACTGTGTCGTCATTGACGGCGCATGGCGTGTTGATGCGTTCCCCAAGCTCCCATGTTTCAACCAGTTCGCCATCAGCCTTCTGTCGTGCCTGCACGGTTCCGTTCTCCCCTGTGACAAATACGTAATCTCCTGCAATGCAAGGCGGAGCAAAACAACCGGACAATGTGTTCACACGATAGATTTCATGAAAATTGGATGCTTTTACCGCCACCAGAACGCCTTGATGGGACAACACATAGACGATCCCGTCATGCAGGACGGGATTTTCCGGAATCGGTGACTCCAAATCAATTTCGCCCATCAAAGATCCGTCTTGAAGGTTGATGCGACGCAACTTACCATCGCAACTGCCCAGAAACAACGTGCGATTCGGTTCATAAAGAACAGGCGTGGCATTGACTTGCGCACCGCAGTCCACGCTATGCAAAACTTTGCCGCTTTCCACCGCAAAAGCGTAGAGCGTATGGTCATGGGAACCGACCCAGACCAGGCCGTCGAAGATAATGGCGCCGCCGACAATCTGATTGCCTGTCCGATAAGACCACAATTCGCCGCGTTCAGGCGAAAAGGCATGGAAAATGCCGTTTTCATCGCCGACATAAACGATGCCGTTTTTTTCCAACGGAGGCGCGGAAAACGAATACTCCGATATCTTGTAAGTCATTGGTTCCTTGCCTGTTGAGAAGACGATCAAATCGCCTTTCCCGTTGCAGGCGGCGAAACCGTCTTTGTACGCGCCCAGCGCTCCCAACGGTGAACGGCCGGAATAGACGAGTGACCAAGACGGCTGCTTCTTTTCCATTGGGGTATTGTCGCCAAGGCGGAAATACACAACCAGACAGAGGCTTCCAAGCAAGAAGAGAAGGGCGATGAGCCATTTTCTCATGCATTACCTCCTGTCGTTTTCAGCGTCAAGGCACCAGTGGGGCAGACGGCGCAGATGGCCGCCGCCACGTCAGCCCCAATGGAAGACCATCCGGCGGGACCGGGCGAGATGCAGGAGTTGTCCGCGCGATGGTGGACGGCCAGCGTTTCCTTCGAAACGCAGACACAGCGTTGGCAGAGGACGCATTTTCCGGCTTCGTACGTCAACGCCGCCGTTTCGACTTTCTGCGGGCATTCCCAATCGCTCTTCTCCCGTTTCGCCTTGTATTCGCGAACCAAATCAAAGAATCTGCATTTCCCTTTCGCTGAACAAGTTCCGCATTTAAAATCATGTCGCAAAAGCATAAGGGAAAGTGCTTCTCGCCTAAAATCACGAACTCGTTCAGAGTTTGTCTCATAAACATGTCCTTTCTGCACAAGTTGTTCGCATCCGGGAACAAATCGCTTCAGAATAGCATCCCAGACCGCACAAACCATGCAATGTGCCGCGTCGCTAACGTCCTTCATGAAACACAGTGTTGGCAGTTCCACATAATCCAACATGGTGCGTCCCGCCACGAACGGATGGGAAACGCCGTCGATGACGATGACATCTCCCTCAGCGGGGCTCGTCGATTCAACTTGTTTGAATGGAAGAGCTTTGATTGGATGGGGCGTCGTCTTGTTCAAAATCGCATGGGCGGGGCAGACGGAGCGGCAGACGCCGCAGCGCACGCATTTGTCCGTTAAAATATTCGCCTTCACAAGCGGTTCGCATTCAATGGCGTCAGCCGCGCAGACCTGCGCGCATTTCGTGCAGCCGATGCAATCGTCCGTCACATGGAACTCCGTCAGTTCCACGCACTTGCCGGCGGGGCATTCATTGACGAGATGGGCCTCGAATTCATTTCGGAATTCATGGAGCGCGCTCAACACCATGTTCGGCGCCGTCCGCCCCAAAGCGCAGAGCGAGCCTTGCTGGATGTGAAGCGCGAGCGATTCAATCCGCTCAAGCAAATCCGGCGATTTTTCGCCCTTGTGCGTCAACTGCTCCACGAGGGCGTACAATCGCGGGACGCCTTCGCGGCACATCACGCATTTGCCACAGGATTCGTTCTTCAAAAAGCGGAGGAAATACAGGGAAATATCGACCATGCAGTCACATTCGTCAATGACAATCAGGCCGCCGGAGCCCATCATGGCTCCGTTTTTCTGCAATGTCTGGTAATCGACCTCCGTGTTGAAGAGGCGTTTGGGAATGCATCCGCCTGAAGGCCCGCCGATCATCACGGCCTTGATTTCATGGCCCTTTTCCGCTCCGCCGCCGTATTTTTCCACAATGTCGTCAATCGTGATGCCGACAGGCACTTCGACCAAGCCGCCCTGACGAACTTTTCCGGCCAACGCAAATGCCTTGGTTCCATGAGTATCCGCTGTTCCGATGGCATTGAACGCCGCGCCATCGTCCACAAGGATGATCGGCACGCAGGCGAACGTTTCGACGTTGTTCATCAACGTCGGAATGCCGCGCAGACCGCTCGTCACAGGGAACGGCGGCCGTTTTCGCGGAATGCCGCGACGGCCTTCAATCGACTCCAGCAGAGCGGTTTCCTCTCCGCAGACGAAGGCTCCCGCGCCGCGGAACAGCATGATGTCAAATCCTTTCGCAAAAGGTTCGAAAACGCCTGCTGCGCGCAGTTTGGCGATGACGCGTTCCAAGACGGAAACCGCTTGCGTGTATTCTTCGCGAATGTAGATGATGGCCTGCTTGGCGCCAATCGTATATGCCGCAATGAGAATGCCTTCCAAAACACGATACGGATACGATTCCATCAGCATGCGATCCATGAAGGCGCCTGGATCGCCTTCATCCGCATTGCAGATGACGACTTTGTCTTCGCCCTTGGCTTCCAAAGCCATGCGCCATTTTTCACCCGTTGGGAAACCGCCGCCGCCACGACCGCGCAGTTTGGCGTTCTTCAGCATTTCAACGACCTTTTCAGGCCCCATGGAGCGGGCCTTTTCCAAAGAGACAAAGCCGCCGTGGGCGCGGTAGTCTTCCAGAGATTCTGGATCGTCCATGCCGCTGTTTCGTGTCACAAGTCTTAGATTGTCAATGTCTTTCGGAAGCTGTGAAATATCCATGCAGGCGCATGTCCGCCGATTGTAGAGAGCGTCCATGAAGGCATGGCTCCGCCAGGCTAGGCCTTTTGTCGTAAAATGCTGGGAAACAATGGATTTGACATCATATTCATGAACATTGGCATAATGGAAAATGGCATCTTCCATGGCAATCGTGACCATGGGGGCGCGATAGGACATGCCATGACAACCGACTTCCTTGACGGTGTAGTCGAACTTCCCTGCCCGTTGCTCCGCCACAAAAGCGTCATAGACGCGTCCACTGCCAGCCGCGCGGCAGGATGAACAACGGCAGATGCGGATCTCTGATTGGAACCGTTCCGATGGTTCTGAATTAGGCGTTGCGTTCTGTTCATCCGCCGCCATGAGCAGAAAATCGCGCAGTACCGTGGCCACGTTGTCTGGCGTGACGTGACCGAAAATATGCTTGTCAATCTGCACGGCCACCGCCAGCATGCAACAGCCCAGGCAGGCGACTTTGCTCAGCGTGAACAGTCCGTCTGGCGACGTGTCCTCCCCATCTGCGATTTTCAGATATGACTTGAAGGCTTCGTAGGTCTTTTCCGCACCTTTGACATAGCAAGCCGCTCCGACGCAGACTTTTACATGATGCTTCCCGCAGGGCTTGAAGCGGAACGCCTGATAGAAGCTCGCCACGCTATAGATACGATTGAGTGGAACATTCAACCGTTGGCTTAAGGCGACAAGCTCCTCTGATTTCAAATATTGGTCTCGTCGTTGCAGGGCAATGAGTTCTGGAAGCAAAGGATCGATGAGATTCATGGCTTGGCCTCCAGCGAGATGAGTTTGTTTTCCGCCGTGCGCACAATGATGGCGCCCTGATGGAAGGCTGGCGTCGCAACCACCTTCGTTCCAATGGAATACTTGCCTTCCGTCTGAAGTTTTCCTTCGGATGGTGACAGTTTCAAAAGGTCACCGTCCAACGTGATGGCGACAATTTTGCCGCCGACGACTACTGGTGATGAATAGAATCCATTGTCCAAATCTTCTTCGTACAGTTCTTCGCCGCTCTTGGCGTCAATGGCGATGATCGTGCCGCCGCTTCCAAACAGAATGAATTGATTTCCAAGCTTTACGGGCGACGAGACATCGGGGGCGGGCACATCGCCATTGCTGCAGAGGATACTGCCGTCCGCCGCGGAGAACGCACCTGTGAAGGCTCCTGTATTGGAAAAATAGATGACGTCTCCCGCCACGAATGCCGTCGTGGCGACTTCGCCGCCCATGCATTCCTGACTCCAGACGATCTTGCCTGTATCCAGTTCGAATAACTCCGCCAATTTATTGCCAGCGGTGAAGATGAGGCCTTTGCCGTTGATGTAAAGTCCTTGCGGAGAAGACCATGATGCAGAACTTTGGCGTTCCGTCTTCCATGTCTCTTGGCCTGTGAAGACGTTCAATGCGAAAATGGTCTGCATGCTGTCTTGATCATATTGTACAATCAATTTGTCTCCCATCAACAATGGCGACGAAGCATAGCCATAGGCGATGTCTGGTTTTGGCAACTGTTTGCTCCACAATGCCTTGCCATCATGATCGCAAGCAAGGATTTCGCCTGTTGCGAAGACGGCGTAAACGCGTTTGGCATCGACACAGAGCGTTGGAGAGGAATATCCCGTATCATCGTTGACTTCAGGCATTTCCTTGACTTGACTGGTGGCATTTTTCCAGCGAAGTTCACCATTTTTAGCGTCAAAACAGAAGATGGCGCGTTCTGTCTTGTCGGCTCCCGCCAAGAAGATGTTTTCGCCCCAAATAACTGGTGAATTATTGCCGGGCAGGGGAATGGCGACATTCCACTTCTCTTGAAAGTCCCATTTGGCGGGCAACGCGTTGGCGTTTGGCAGAACAGAGCCGCGGAACTGCGGCCATTGATTTTTCTCCGCTTCCAAGGCTTCCGCCAAATCAATCTTTTCTATGACTGGCTTGTCGGAAGAGGCGATTTCTGCCGCCGATGACTTCGACGACGGCATCATCACCATTCGCATGGCGACGATGCCGCCAATCAACATCACCAGTCCACAGGAGGCAAAGACTAATAGTTGCCTGCGTTCCTTCTCCGGCAGTTGCTCCTCCGTTTTCGGAACTTTCAGTTTGGGTTGGAATAGAATTAGTTCCAACGTCAGAAGGCCGCATAATGTAAAGAAACCGATACCAAGCAGCAAGACGCCTCGCTTTTGTTTATCGACACTTTGGAAATAAGCTGACCGATAGAGATAATCCAAATCGCGCACCGTCTGGGCGAGTTTCGCATCCGCCAAATCCTGTTCCTTCAGACGGGCGATTTCTTCAAGCCCTTCTGCCAAAGGTGCTTTTGAACGATAGATGTCGGTCGCCAAAAGAACACCAAGCGTTAATAAGAATGTCACGGTGACCCATTGGAGAAAACGCAGGGTCCGTCGTAAGGATTCATTTCTCATGTTGTTTCTCCTTGCGTTCCAAGGGACAGGCGGCATAGCAACGTCCGCAGCAGAAACAGAGCGACGCGTCAATGGAATAGCTGTTTTCCTCACGGCGTCGTCGTGATTCCGCAATGAGTTCCGCCATCACGCATGCGCTGAAGAGCATGCCGGCCAATGTCATGCAGACCAGTGTCTTGTTCTGCGCATGGACGGCATTCGCCTTTAGTTCATTGAGACTGCTTCCTTGCGCTTCAAATGCTTCCACTTCAAGCGTTTGCCGTTTTGCCTCCACATCGCGGAGCAATCGCACGTCACGATGCATGGACGACATGGCCGGAGCGGCGAAATAACCAAGCAGTCCTCCTAGAAAAAGCGCCAGCGGAATGCAGGCCACCAGCATGGATAAACGGCGGGTTCCTTTTTGGCGCGTTGCGGCAGGCGTGTCTGGCTCAGGCGGCAGGACTGCTCCGTTCGGGCAGCCCTGTTCGCACAATTTGCAATTCACGCATTCCTTAACTGTAATGACTGGCTTTTTGATGGCGAACAACGTACAGAAGCGCAACAACGCTCCGTATGGGCAGATGAAGCGGCAGAAAGGACGCGATACAAACAGTCCGATCAAGACGAATATGGCGCTCAATATCGCGAGCGGTGTGGCGAAATTCAGCACGAAAATCGGCAGATAGGGTTCCAGATAGCATAGCGGAAAACCTAATCCGCATGCCGCGCATGCTGAACAGACCAGCAATAGTAAAATCGGAATGAGCCGCAATACACGGTCCAAGGCCAACGGTATAGTGATCGTACGCCAATGAAGCAATTCCTGTATGGCGCCCAATGGACACGCTCCTGCGCAAAAGACGCGTCCATAGAACAAGGCGCAAATGAGCGGAAGCGTGAAGAGAAGCAAAATTCCCAGAGGAACATACGTTCCATTCGCTACGCTTTCTGCGATGTTTTGGAACATGCCGACAGGGCATGGACACGATTTCAGAACAAAACCAAACAGGACCAATCCTGCAAGCGACAGAAACAACAACCCCTTGCGGGAACGATATTTGTAGAAAAGAACCGTCCCGCAAAGCAAAAACAGGACCAATAGCAGAATGCGCCATGGCGTCACATCTGCCACGGTGTTTTCCACTTGAATCAACGGCACTTGATAATTGTCGAATTCCGGTGCCGGAAAGCGAGCTTGGACAACTCCCAACATGATCATGATTTCACCTCCGGCGGGCGGCGGAAGATGTAGGGCTTGTCGGCGGGAACGCGTGTGAACGCCCCTGACGGGCAGACTTTGGCAATGCGGCATTCATTGCAATCCTTGCACAGATGCCGACGCACTTGGAGGAACAGCGAACCATTGCCAAAAGAGGCGCAGCCTTTCACGCATTTTCCGCAGCCGATACACTTGTCTTCATCGATTTTATATTCGAAATACGGATCTTCCACGTAGGTGCGGACGATGGCGTCCGTCGGACAACGCAGATTCTCGCCAGCGGTGTTGAATTCAACTCTCTTGTCTTGATAATAACCGCTGCAAAACAGGCAATAGCCGCAAGATGCGTATTGATGGACGCATTTGACGGCGGAGCGTGGCAGCACGCATTCCGTTTCACATTTGCCGCATTGGATGCATTTGTCCGGATCAATTTGCCAATAGTATCCCGTCTCCTCCTTCTTGCGGAACAATTGGAGGAACGGAGCGGCCAGAAGCGCTCCCACTGTTGCTTTTAGTAACTCCCGAAGAGTCATTTGGTTGTCTCCTTGAACGAGAGTGCGTTTGGATGGCCGCAGAAAGCCAATGACGGACATTTGCGGCAATATCCGTTCTTATCCGTGCAGATATCCGATAGCTTCTTGGAAGTCGCCTGCCGATAGGCCAGAGCGGACAATCCGCCCAACAGCAGTGTCCGTGCGGCGTGTTTCATGAAGTCACGTTTTGTCATCATATTACGACACCTCCCAATGCTTTTTCGCACCTGTGTCATACAAATGGATCTTGCCTTCATGGCGTACAAGGAAGTAGTTGAATTCAGAATCGGAAAGTTCTTCCGTGACAATCTGTTCCAACGCTCCCGACGCTTGGTAGATGCATGCCCGCCGGACGCCTTTCTCCATGGTCACAAAGCGTCCGCCGGGCAGCGCCGCGAAGCGCACAGGATTGCAACAACCGCCGAATGCCTCCAACGGCTGCCAGGATGCAATGAATTTTCCTGTCTTCAAATCCAACTGCTCCAAATATTTGCGGCCGACATTCGCTACCCAGAGCTCTCCCTCTGGAGACAAATCGATTGGAAATGCCGCGCCGGGAATGATGAATTGACTTTCTCCATGAGATTCCCACAGCAGTTTACCGTCGGCCTCTTCATGCGCCGTCACGATTTTCCGCGCACGGTCGATGTCGAACAATACTCCGTCTGCGGCATGTTTGACACGGACGGCGAATTTGGGCAGTTTAAATGGTTCCTCTGGCTCTAAGGCAGGCGTTGGCTGCATCTTATGCTTTACCAAACCGCCAAGGAGGCCCAACGAACCGAGCCCGCTCAACCATATTAGAAATTCTCGATGCGTCATTTTCATTTTGCATCCTCCTTACGTAAATCCAGACATGCCATGGATGTGCTGTCGCGCAGAATCATCAGGCCGCCCGCATACGCGATCGGCCCCCATGCATCCACGCCTGGAACCACCTTGTGCGTCGCTAGTTTCTGGAACGTATCATCTTTGAATTGATAGACATGCAGAAATCCATCATCATCCATGATCCAAAATGCGCCATCGGCGTACAGATAGGGGCCAAGGCCGAAACGCGCCTCTTTGCCGCTTGTCGCCCGAAGCGCGGGAAGCTTGTCCACATCCGCCGCCACCAATTGCGCATGGAGGCCGCCGGCATCCTTGGGCTGAATGACAAACAGCGTCTTGTCAATGAGTAACGGAGTCTGTTGTTCGGAAGCTGGCCCCTTCGTCGGTTTCCATTCATTTTCAATGGTTGCCTCAAAAACACCATTCGCAAGACGTACGCGGAGCAGGGCGCTGCCTGCGCCATAACCGGCCGTCAAAAAGAGCAGGTCATCGGCGATTTTCAAGGGCGTGGGAGCCCAGACGGCCGGTTTCCAACTCTTACATGTCCACAACGGATTCCCGTCGTGGTCGCAAGCCGTTATGCCACCGATTCCAGCATAGATAAATTGTTTGACGCCACAGAGTTGAGTGGAGACGACAGATGAATGCGACATCTTGAGATTATCTGGATTCGGTGTCTCCCACAGAGTCTTGCCTGTCTTTAAATCCAAGGCCGTCATCAGGACTTTCTCGCCGCCTACGCCTAAGATCACGTTGCCGTTTTCAATCAATGGGCATTGCCCCGCATACCATTGCGGAATCTCACAACCATACTTTTCAACCAAATCGCAACTCCATAGCAAATCGCCATTTGTGGCATCCGTCGCCATCACGTGAGCAGCTGGCCCAAGCGTGACGACGACATTGTCCGCATAGGCGGGAATCGTCCGCGATTTTCCATGATTGCGGCGAATCGGATTTTTGTAGCTGCGTTGCCACAACTCATTGCCAGTCAACAGTTCAAAGCAACGCAAGGCATCAGAATCCTCCTTTTCAAGATAGTCGAGTAGATAGACGCGGCCTTGGGCGATGATGGCTCCTGAATAGCCTTCGCCTAACTCCTTCCGCCACAGCACCTTCAGGCCTTCCGCCCCCCAATTTTTCGTCAATGGGCGGTCTTCCTGAACAAGATTGTCGCGTCTTGTCCCGCGGAAACATGGCCATTCGCCATCAAATGGTTTGACAACGGCTTCAGAGGAAAACGACTTGAACGTCTCGCCGATTTTCGTTGTCATTTTTTTGACAACACGGAATTCGGAGCCGTCACGAACGGGAACGGCGTATTCAACCACGCGTGGCGTAACAAAACTAACGTAATGCCAAATACCTGCGCATGCTGTCAAGACAAACATGGTTCTCAAGGTGATATCGAATATTCGTTCAATCATCCGTCACCGCCTTCGCCAGAAAAATTGGCGCATATAGTTTTTCGCTGTACCACAAATGGGCAAAATACAGGCCAATTGGCTCCATGGGAGCCGTCTGCGGAGAGGCCGCAAATGGCCGCAGAAATTCGATTCCGCGGGCAACAGCTTCAGCGGCTTCTGGATACGGCTTCAAGGCGGAAACGCAACGGGCCGTCGTGATGACATAGTCGGTCTTCCCATCCGTGCTACCCCAGCCGCCTGTCTCATGCTGCATTTTCAATAGATAATCCAACGTCTTCCGCAAGAAAGGCTTATTGACACCAACCAGATGTTCCAGAACGACAGCGGAGCCATATACAGGAGCCGTCTTGTCCGCTGCCAACTGGTCGCCGAACCACAGTGGTGTGAAAGAGCCGTCGTGATTTTGTGTTGTTTCCAAGAAATGCAAAAGCGATTGTTGCGCCTTGTGCACCCGTGACCGTAATGGTTCAGGCAAGTCATTCATATACAAGGAAATAGCACGGAATGTATGGCCCGTCAGATCGGGGCAACTTCTATCGAATGGAAGTTTGCCCCAGCCACGGCAGAATGTAGGCATTCCCCCATCGCGATTCTGCAAATCCAGCAGCCATTTGATACCGTTGATGACGGTCGGTGTCACGCCTTCGCCCAACGCATGAAGCGCAATCAGGGCGGATGGCGTATCATCCGCGTCTGGAACGCCGCCGGAATAAGTTGTCCATGCCCAACCGCCTGGCATGGAACGTGCAAAGGGATGGATGACTTTTGTCTGAGATTGGGTCAAAGCTTGGCGGTAAAAAGCCTTTTCCCCTGTGGAAAACTCTGGAGCCAAGATGGTTAAAGCAAGAGTCGTCACCCATTGGCGTAGATCACGGTCTATTGGCCATGCACCATTTTCACGTTGAGTATCGATGAGAAACTGCAAGGCTTTTTGCGTTACAGGATGTGTTTTCATATCAGCCGCGCACAGGCAGATGGCGCAAAATCCAGTCAATGGCGCGGCTTCCAAAAAGCCGCCATCCTCCGGTTGTTTCGCTACTAGTATACGTAGTGCTTTCTTGACAGCCAATGAGCGTAAACTCTTGATAATTCCATCTTTCGTGTATTTTAATTGCGCGAGGCCAACGCAAATCAAGGCGGGAATCGCATAGCTGACAACCGGCAGATTCATGTATTTGAACAGACCTTCCGGCAGAACCGCCGCCTCAAATGGGAAGCGCGGCATTCCACGCCACGCCGCCGCTGTGTCTTCAAAGAATCCAGACGCTGTGGCCAATGCCAAAAGTGGAACGGAAAACGTCAAATCCTTGCCATATTCTGCTAGTAATCCGTGCTTTACATCTTCGAAAGAGAAACTCCCAAATTGTGTTTTCAGATACGCTTGGGCACGTTTGGCGGAGGGAAGTGCCATGGCGGCCAGATAGGTGGCTGTCAGATTGGGCGGCGATTCGATACTGTCGCCATAAAGTCCATCGGCATTGCAATTTGCTTCCAGCCAGGCTTTCGCCGCTTTGATTTGACTGGCATATTTTTCCTGATCGGCGATTTTCAAGGCGACGCAGGCGATGGCGGTGGAGATGGGCGAATCGGAAAGACCGCTTTTGAAAAAGCCATCTTCTTCGCGCATATTCAGAAGATAATTTTTCAAGTTCTTGTTGATCATGGCGTCGCTCCCATGGCAAGAACTCCGTAAACAGTATATTCCAGATCGCCTTCCGGCGCATCGGGCGTCGGCGCGAAAAAGCCGTTTTCACGCAAACATTCTTGCAAATAGCCTTTTGCGGAAAATCGTGCGTGTGTTTGATACGTTTGCAACGCGAACAAAGCCACTGCTGTCGAAAGAAGATTGCCGCCGAACGAGCCGTCTTCCGCTTGTTCCGCTGACAATGCATGGAGCGTCTGTTGCTGTAATTCGTCAGGCAATAAGAAAACTGCCGCCGCTGTCGCGTTGACATTGTATATCGTCTGATTTTTCAGATTTGAATATAAGCCATTGGGCAGACGATATTCATGCAAGTCAGGAAGAGTGATTTTTTCTCCACAGTCATTTAGCAACATATCCCGCAGGAAACGTGAATATGGCGCTTCAGAATCGCCATGCGGATAAGCCGTCGCAGGAAGAGAATGTAGATAGGAAATATCATATTTCAACTTCCATGTGAAGGGATGAAGAATTCGCTGAGACCGAAAAAAGGCACAGCAGTGGACGAGATCCAATGAATGCAAGTCAATTGAATCCAAGGCATGACGGCATGTTTTTCTGTTTATTTTCATGCCCGGCATCAGGGAAAGCAACAAACCAAAGAAGGTATAATACAAATCTTCCTTGTCACCACGTCCGCAGAACAGTCCATCTGTACTTTGTGCTAAAGCAACACCTTGTCGGACAAGGTCTTGTGCTTCGGATGACATGCGTTTCCAACCTTGCAGCATTATCCGGTAAAAGGCTTTTTCAAATGTCGGTCTATAGAACATCTTTCAGCACCTTTCCCATCAAACGCCACAAAAGAATCTTCAAGGGGACATCGCTCAGCTCTTCGAGGCATTCAAATGCCTTACGGCGATATTGTTCATATTCGTCCATGATAACGCGTCTGGCGTCTTCACGGTTGCAACTCCTTGCAAGCATGAGACAATCGACAGACGAAGCGGGATTCGCCTCTGTGTCCTCCAAGTCGTCATATAGCTGGTAGGCCACGCCAATCAAATCCGCAAAGCGTTGAAAGAAATCACGATATTCATCGTACTTACCGGCGGCGATCGCACCGATATTCATCGCGACGCGGAAAGCGGGCGACGTCTTCAGGCGATACGTCTCAAGACACATCTCCAATGTCATGGCGGCTTGGGACAATTCAAATTCGCGGGCTTGTCCAAGCGCTAATTCGCAATGGGCCTGCGCCGCTTGATCGACCATTTCAGCCCTCATGGTTTTGGGGATGGATTCATGGCAGAACAGCCGATAGCCTTCTCCAACCAGAAAATCACCTGCGTTCAGAGCGACTGGCATACCGATGCGCTGATGCATGGTCGGCTCTCCATATCGTTCTGAATCATTATCTTCGATATCGTCATGAATCAAGGAAGCCTTGTGGAAACATTCCACCGCCAAGGCCGCAACGCGCAACAGCTCAGGATATTCGTTGCATCGCGACAAAGCCGAATAAACGGCGCAGGCGATCATCGGACGATAATGTTTTCCATGGGCGCAAAGCGAATGGACAATCTCCTTGGAAAATATCGTCAAGTCTTTGTCAAAACGTAAATAAGACGAAACAATCTTTTCCGTGAAAAGTTCCGTCATTTGTTTTTGGACATCCGGAATAGAGATCAAGGCGAACGAGCCGTCTTCCGGTAGTTGCATGGCATCCGCCAGAAAACTTTCATCGTATTCAGTATCCTTGCAACCATCCCGCAACAGGGGAATGGCGAGGCCAGGCACTGCATGCCGAAGCATGGCCGGAAATGCCTTTTCCAGTGAATTCAAACAGGATACGCCGACAACGGCCTCAATTTCACCGGCTTCCACCCATTCCGCCACACGGGAGCTTGATTCCGCTACCAGCACGGGCATTTCCAAGGCGTCCGCCTGTGCGGAAATTGCTGGTATCCTGCATTTTCCACATTCTTGGCATATTAGCCCCAAATCATCGCGAGGAGCCGAACATTCATCATGGTTGCGCAGACAAAATGGCAACAACAGTAATCGCCTGTTTCGCGGAATGGCCGGAAAATGCCGTTCCCAGACGGCGTTGTTCAGCCAGATCATGGCGTAGTCATCATAGCCTTGATTTTGGAGATTTAAATTGACAAGTAATTCTGATGCAAGAGATTGAAGCCTCTCTAGACGTTGTGGCGGCAACAGATTTGCGGCAGTGACCAGCCTTCGTGCGGCGTCGCGAACGGCGCAGCGCGTCTGCAAGTCTTGCGGAACTTGTTGCTTGTTCGTCTGCTCGCTCATCCGTATGCTCCAAAGCCGAAGAAATAATGTCGTTTGCCCCAACGGTACGCCAGCGATTTTTCCGGAAGTTCCTGTCCTGGAACATGATGGCAGGGCAGTGGAGCCGCCGCCGCCAGTTCTTGCGGATAATTGCGGTTGGACGAATCAATGGCTTTCTGTTCAGACAGGAAAGCCTTCAGTTCATGCGGAGCCTCCATTGGCAGGCAATTCCGACCATTTTGCACGGAAAACTGACGCAACTGCTCCAAATATGGATTCTTCTGGAAAATCTCCTCCAGATTGGAGGCGTCTTCATTCAAATAGTCACCAGTCGATTGGACAATCGGGCAGAATTCGACGGCGCCGTTGGGCGCAATATGGTGCGAGAGACCCATGGCGCCTGGACAGACGGCGTTGCCGTCCGCATCCCAATAGGCGTCGATAATCATGAGTTTCGCTGTTCGCCGCTGTTCCACGATGAATCGCCTAAGTCCCACGATCTGTTCCACATCCAATGCCCGCTCGGGCTCAGGCGAGCTCCCGCATGGACGGTAAATGTAATACCAAATGTAATGGACGCCTTTCTTAACGAGAAAGTCCAAATATTCCGTACTGACGAGTTCGTTGTAGTTGTTTCGGTTGATGCTGGCCGCCACGCCAGTGAAAAGCTTCGCTTTGATAACGGCCTCCAGACCTGCAATTGATTTGGCGAACACATCATCGCGGCCGCGGCGCAGCCGTGATTCCGTCTCCATGCCTTCGATGCTGATGAGAGGCGTGACATTGCCCAATTTTGCAAAACGTGCGCATGTCTTTTCATCTAAAAGCGTTCCATTCGTGAACAATTGAAAATAGGCTTGCGGGTTGTTTTCAATCAACGTCATGACATCCGGATGCAGGAGCGGTTCGCCGCCCAACAATCCGAAAAATTGCGAACCGTATTTCTTCGCCGTATCGACAATGCCTTGCATCTGCTTCAGCGACAATGCCATCGGCGGTTTTGTCTGTTCCACCCAGCAACCTTTGCAGTGCAGATTACAACGATTCGTAATAGACATCATGATGAAGGCTGGAAAGAACGGCTCCCCCTTTTTTAACCGACGCTCAAATGCTTGCACAGCGCCATTGCCGTTCCAGCAGAATCGTAGGAGATTCCATTGAGAACGAAATGAACAGCCGAACATGATACGCAGAGGAACAAGCGGATTCATCGTCGTCATTCCTCCTTGAACAGACGTGGCACACGACGATGTTTCAATCGCTCGCGCAAGGCGGCTTGGTCGTTTTCCGACGGTTTGATCGGCTCATCCAATGAACCATTCAATCGCTCTTCTTCTGATTTTGCGAAGATGATGGCGTTGGCGGGGCATATACGCGCACAGGCGGGGCAGTCCGTCTTGCATGATTCCGGACTCGTCACGGTCACTTTGCCATCTGGTTTGGAATATACGCCAAACATGCAGAAATCCATGCATTTGCCGCATTGGACACAGCGTGTTGCGTCGATGGCGGGAAACCACGGAATCCATTTATCGGGCAATGTGACTTCCGGTAACTCCTTCCAAGGGAACTCCTTTGGAAGCGAGAGCTTTTCAAGCAGTTCATCCGTCGGCGTCGAGCGGATGTCTATCCAATCTGCGGCATGGCCGATCAATGTCTTGATGGCGCGTGTCTGGCAGCCCAGTATCGTGCTTTCAGGATTGAATGGCTCATGTTTGGCGCTGATACGGCATAAATCAGGCACGACCGTGCAGTCCATACCGGCCGCAAGGCAGGCGGAATATATCGCCTGCACTTTGACCGACGGAATGCGGCGGTAGTAATGGCAGGCGCAAATGATGTATGATTTTTTCATATTGTCTCCTGTTTGGCCTGTCATGTTTTATTGTTTGTAATATAAATATCAATCATCAGAAGATATTACTTTTAAATAACTTGATTGTAGTGATATGTCGGATTTGGGCGGCCAGGCGTCAGACACAGTTCCGTGTCATAACCGACAAACACTTCCGCCTCTTTCGCCAGTTTCGCCACCACTGCATGAACCGTTTCCTCCAACTTTTCACGCGGCATTTGCACACGTGCGTTGAGAATCAACGTGACATGCGGCGCGTACAATTCCTTTTCTCCGCGGCAACTTGCTGAATCCGCGAGTTTTCCAATGTTTCCTATGATGCTTTTTTCGCCGTCGAGAAGTATCAGCTTGACATGGCCGATTTCCGCTTTCTTTTCCGCAAATGCCTGTCGGAGAGCATTGAGCAGATTTTCCGCGAATGTATGCCATTCCGTCTTGCCGCGCAAATCCATGGCGGCGTTCAACCAACCAAGAACGGCTTCACCATTTGCGTAACGGTCGTAATCAACGTCTGTCAGGCGTTTCCCGGCTTTATCCGTTGTCTTCAAGACATCATCTAACACGTCATTCACGCCTATGCCATTCAAAGCCGAAATAGCTTTGACGGGCGAGTCGGGGAAGTGTTTTCGCAAGATTTCCAAATCGTCTTTCAATTCCTTTTCGCTCAACAGATCGGTTTTGTTCAAAACGATAAAATCCGCCTCAGACATTTGGCGTTCAATGATATACAACGCATCGGGATGCGTCAGTCCCTCCGTGATGCCCAATGCCTCTTGCATGCGGGCGTGTTCAACCAAAACTACCAACGGCAGCAATTCCCATTCGGGATATTTGTCTTTAATCGGTTGGAGGATTGTCGCGGACAAGTCTGTGCAGCTGCCGACAGGTTCCGCCACGATGAAATCCGCTCCTGCGTCAGTTAACGAGGCGATGGCATTCGCGAAGCCGGGGAAATTGCAGCAGAAGCAACTGCCGGAGACTTCCCGGACGCCCGCGCATGTTTTCGTAAGAAACGCCGTATCAACCAAATCGGGGGCTTGATCATTCGTAATCAGACCGACTTTGTAATTCCGTTTGGCCAAGGCACGGGCTGTCTCCCATAGCATGGTCGTCTTGCCAGCCGCCAGAAATCCGCCAATCAATAAAAGTTTCGTCTTCTTCATCATTTCCCCTCCTTTTTGCCGCTTCCGCATGTGCAAACGTTATCCGACTTTTTCCCGCAACTACAATCATCGTTCGGTTTTCTATTCATAAGCGGTTCAATGACTTTCACAAACAACAACGTCGCCACTTCGGCGCCCAGGCATGGGCCGAGCATATAGACCCAGAAGAAACCGCCGCAGGCATCCGGCAGGGCATGACGCCCCCAACCCATGACGGCCGCGACCATGCGTGGGCTGAAATCCCGTGCGGGATTGAAGCCCGCCTGCGTCAATGGCGCGATCAGGCAGATAGCCGATGAAACGGTCAGCCCAATGAAAACTGGCGCCATGGTGTCCGATGGTCTGCCGACATTGCATCCTTCCGTTAAAGCGAAGATCATGACGACCAAAATGAACGTTCCAAATGCCTCGCCGAAAATCGCCAATGGCAATGAAACGATTTTCGTGTCGTAAAACTCTCCGAACATTCGTGCCGTCGCAACCGATTCGGGAGTTCCGCGTACAATCTGATGAGTGGTTTCAAAATCGGCAATGGAAGGTGAGAACAGGAGATAGACGATCCATCCGGCCAGAAAAGCACCTAGAAATTGGGCGATTAGATAACATGGCACTTTGCGCCATGTCATGCGGCCGCTTGTCGCCATCGCCAACGACACGGCTGGATTCAAATGCGCACAGGATAAATGGCGTGTCAGATAAATCGACAGCGTCACGCCTACCCCCCAGATGAGCGCAATCACGCCAAGGCTTCTGTGGGCTCCGAATAAGGTATCGACTGCGACAGATCCCGTGCCAAACAGAACCATCAAAAATGTACCGGTGAATTCGCCTAAAAACTCACGTTGCTTCACTTGTTCGCCTTAATAAAAACCACGTCTTCATCTTAGCCGCCATGGAATACCCGCCATGGCGGCTTTTGTCCGCTCTATTTTGCACGAATGTCAAACGCCGCCAAAGCGTCGCCGCGGCGAACGTAGAGGATACCGTCGCTAATCGTCGGATGCGCCCAATGTTCTTTTGTTCCATAACGAATCGGGAACTTGCTGACGACATCGAGTTTGTCTCCGGGCTTCGCGAGACCGACCATTCCACGGCGCTCTTCATACATGTAAAGCATTCCATCCGCGTATAGGATGCTGCCTTTGCCCAGATTTTCCCAATTCTGTTCATAGACGACATTACCCGTGTCCCAATCCATGCAGACCCATTTGCCGGAGTTGTTGTTCTCCCAGTTGGAACCATAGAGCTTGCCGTTGACTTCCACGACGCCGTCATGATGAGGATCCAGCACCTTGCTGGACCATACGACATTGACGCCTTTGCCATCGGCATTTAGTTCATACATCACGCCGCCTTGGTTGTAGCCTGCCGTCACGAAGAAACGGTTGCCTTTGACGAAGGGTGGATTGCAGTTGATGCCGCCCCAACGGACAGGCCCCGCCATGTCGCTGTATTTGCTCTCCCAAAGAATTTCACCGGTCTTCGTATCGACGCCATTAACTTTGGTGGCGGTCATGATGATTAACTGGTCACCGAGCAGGGCGGGGGTGACGTATGCGCAATGGTCATTGTTGGGCTTTGATTCCCAGACGACGGAGCCGTCGGCGATTTTCAGCGCCACGACAAGCGCCTTGCCACCGCCCGCTACCACGAAGACATTTCCGTCTTTGACGACAGGCGATTCCGCCATGCCCCAATGACCGAAACGGGACTGGTAAGTCGCAGCGATATCCTTCTGCCAGAGCACTTTGCCGTCTGCCGCATTCAGGCAGAAGATATCTCCAGCACCGGAAAGCACCAGAACACAGTCTTCGCCAGCCGCGCCTTTCGGCACATATGTCGGCGTGCAACGCGCTCCAGGATATGCGCGTTGCCATGCCTTTCCCACGATTGTCTGCCAGAGCTTTTTGCCATTCAAATCCAGGCAGACCGCGATTTCACGCGATTTGTCTTCCGCGTCCGTGCCAGTTGTGAAGAGGCGATTTCCGACTTTCGACACACTGCTCCAACCGACGCCCAGCCCCGTATAAGTCCACAACGGCGTCAAGCCTTCTTCCGGCCAGCTCTTCAGCAGCCCTTTTTCATCGAATATTCCCTGTGAATTTTCACCGCGGAAACGCAACACATCCGCGCCATGACATGCAATCGTCCAACCTAAAGAAAGACCAATCAGCAACTGCAACAACCGCTTCATCCAAAAGCTCCCTTTGTTTCTGGTGTTTTCTGACAATTCCCAATGACAAGATTCGTTTCCATGACGAATCCCGACACGCCGATCAATACACAAATCAATGCTTCTTTTTATCTTTTCATTCCTGAAATGTTGTTCTGTTGTTTGATTCAGAACTGCTCCATATTGATTTTCTCTCTTAAAAGAAACGTTAAAAAAATAATATTATTGTTGTTGGAAAGCAAATGATAAAAAACTTTTTTCATTTGATACAGTTCTTATCTGTTGGTTTATTTTGACGTAAGACAAACCATTTCAGGCATATAGAGCAAACAAGCCACGCAGACGGGGTATTCCGCCTGTAAAAAATTGTTTGACCATGAAACTCTATAAAAACAGATGAGATTGACAATTTTCGTCTGTCACATCTGTTTATTCCCCTTCGGGAAACGTCGTGGGAAGGTAGGTGTCGATGACTTGCACGAGAATGTCATGGAGGATTGGCGCGGCGACTTTGCCGCCGCCGCCGCCTTCTTCGACAACGCAGACGCCGACGAAGCGTGGATTGAAGGCGGGCAGGGCGGCGAACGTCCAGGCATGTGGCGAGGCGTTTTTATTGTGTTCCGCTGTCCCTGTCTTGCCGAGAACGTCCACGCCTTTGATTCGCAACGACTTGCCTGTTCCACGCGGGGCGATGACACAGTCTAAGAGACCATCTTTGACGGGCGTCCAGATTTCATCGGGCCATGAGAGAGTGTTGATGAGCGCGTCATCGTCGGAGATGACGAATTTAGGGGTAAAGACGCGTCCAGTCGTGATGGCACATGCATAGACAGCCATTTGAAGGGGCGTTACGATCCAGTCGCCTTGTCCGATGGCGGCGTTGGCGGCGTCTCCCGGATGCCAGACTGGATCGCGTTTTCTGCTGGAGCGGACCCATTCGGGCGTGAAGGCGATACCGGGGGCTTCATCTCGCCAAAGGAGTGTGTTGAGTCGTTTCCCAAAACCAATGAAGGAGGCGAGCTCAGCCAGTTTTGCATAATCGAGACGGCTTCCTAGTTCGCAAAAGTATGTGTTGCAAGAACATGCCAATGCGGGCACAATGCTTAATTCCCCATGGCCGAATTTGGCCGTGCAACCGATTCTCTTCTTTTGTGTAAGCTGGTAGAAGCCTGGGCAGTACAGATATTCATAAGGCGAGACGGCTCCCTGTTGTAGGCCCGCCAATGCTATTAGCGGCTTGATGGTGGAACCTGGCGGATAGTAGCCTGCGAGCGCTCTGCTGCGCATGACGCCGCTTCCGGGCTGGAGATCTTCCGCACGGATTGGAAGATGATGAGAGGGGACGGATGCCATGACGTAAACCTCTCCATTGACGGCATCCATGATGATTAATGCGCCTTTGAGCCCTTGGCTGGTGAAAATGTCTTCTGCAACCTGTTGCAGTTTGATGTCGATGGTCAATGCGACATCTTGTCCGGGCATGGCTTTTTTTGTTTCAACAGTTTCATGCCAGTAGGTGAAAACATCGGTTTGGAAAAGCTGGTAACCATTCGTACCGCGTAATTTATCGTTGCAGGCAAGTTCGATGCCGCTCTTTCCGACGAACTCCTTGAAATTGAACAACCGCAAAGCGGAATCCGCCATCGCAGGTTGATCCTGTCCCCCATAGCCTCTGATCTGCGTGGCGACGGTTTCATGGGTATAGACACGTTTCCATGACAGGACAAGATCCGCGGCTGGAAAACGATGCCGTTGGAGCGCGAATTTGGCCAACATTTCTTCCGACGGATTATCCCATAGGACGAGCGGCAGGGGGGCGGATTGGACGACATGACGGACGATGTCGCGGGAAGAAGGGCGTGTACGATATGCGTCCGGACCGAGCATAGAGGCCAGTTCGGCGACGGCGGCGGAAACTTTGTTGACAGTCGCCGTTCGTGTATCGCGTGGGTCGCGGAGCCGTTCGATATGGATAGCGATGGCATATGTCGCGGTGTCATAGTTCAATGGAACGCCGTTGCGATCGACAATGGCGCCTCGCTTACCAGGGACGTAATTCAGCCGTTTCTGCTGACGTTCGCTCCAGTGGTTCATCTCTTCGTTTTCTGCTAGCTGTAGCCAACCGATATAACCAATCAGTGCCAGAATGACGACGCAGACACCTAATCGGAGGATACGGCATTGCGATTTGTAACTGGAGTCCGGCATGGTCATTCCTCCGAAGGCTCTTCATCTGAAAGGAAGAGAAGTCCTTCGATAATATCCTTAACGGAAAACGTGAGGAAGCAAATTGGCAGACTCAGCAGGATGCCGCCGAGAAGAAATTTCGGCAATAGAGCGAAATCGGTCTCCAGCGTGGCGGCTGGACGGCAGAAGAAGGCCTTACCGATAACAAAAACAGCGGTGGACACAATGGATAATGCCAACGTGTTGGCAATGAAGAATTTCTGCCATGGAATTCTGTCGGAAAAAAGTCTGGTGGTTAATGCGACCAACACGAGAATGATGGAGGATGGGCCGAGCGGTTGGAAACAAATCGCGTCCAATGCGAGGCCGATGGCGAAGGCGGAAGCCATTGCGCAGACGGGGCCACGCCGTGTGGCGAGATAGGCGGTTCCCCATGCGGCAGGCAACCATGGCCATGCAGGAAAGACGGCTGGTAGCGCAAGTTGAAGCCCAAAAGCAGTGGAAATCCAGAAGAGGGTGACGAGCAGGAAGGAGGCATGCCGCCAGAAACCATTGCGCGACGTCATGTATTCGAGGATCAGCTTCGGATTGAAGCGGATCTCGATTTCGACGAGTCTTGGTTTGTCTGACGTGGAATGCATGGCTGAAATACCTATCTTACTGCTGCTGTTGCAGTTGCTGTTGTAGCTGTTGTAACTGTTGTTGCTTTTGAAGTTGCTTTTTTTTCGCTTCCTCAGGAGTGGTTTTCAAAGCGACTAACACATAGTTCAGCCGTTCATTCGTGACGGCGGGGCGGATAAGGAGAATCGGAGCGCCAATTTCATTGGTGCTGATTTCATCAACCGTTCCGACATAGATGTTTTCGACACTTTCAGAATTGTCACCCAAAGCACTGGTAAAGACTTTGTCTCCGACTTGGACGGGATCGGCTGGCGGTTCCGTTGGATGGCGCAGAATGAGATTTCCGGGAGGAATGCTGATAGCGGGGCCTTTCTGGTTGGAATTGACTCTGCCGGTGATGAGGCCCGTGACGCCGCGTATGGGAATGTGACAGGCGATTGAGAAGTCGGAAGCCGTTGTCAGCGTGACGATAGCAGAATCGCGCGAAACATCGCGAATGATGCCAAGAAGGGAGGGCGATTCCCGTTCTTCTCCTGCTTCTGGAGCGGGTGGCAGAGCCAGAACGACCTGCCCGATTTTCAAGCCTTCTTTGCTGCCGCCGTCGATGATGATAGTGTCGTAATAGCTTGAGACTGGATCGCGTTTCATGACTTTGCAGAGCGCCAATGTGAAGAGGCTGTCGTCATAGACGAGACGTAGGCGGTCTTTCAGAAAACGGTTTTCACGGATGGCGGTGTTGTATTTTGCTCCTGCGTTGGAGAGTTCTGTGTCTTTGACGGCGAGTTCGTATTGGAGCTGTGTGATTCTTTCATGTTCGGGGAAAGGTGAGCCATTGCCGAGAGTGGCCAGCGAGACACGCGCCGTCCAATCTGCCCATGCCAGAGCAGGATGGGTGACAATGCGAACAAGACTTGCGAAACGCGATGTCAAGCCAGGCGGCATCAGCAGCAAGGCTGATGCTAGAACTAGGGCGGCGATGGCTGCGATGATGGACTTCTGTTTCATATTGGAAAGCAATCAGTTAGCTATCAGAGATAGAGCTTGTTGAATTCTTCGCGTGTCATGGAGTAGCAGCAGTCATCATGGAGGACGCCCATGTATGGCTGGCTGCAGAGGCGGAGCTTTCCTTCGTAGGTGAAGCCGCATTTTTCTATGACGCGTCTGGAACGGTCGTTGAAGGAATAGTGGTATGCGGAGATGAGTTGTGCGTTAAGGTCTTTGAATCCGTAGGATATGACTGCCTGAGCGGCCTCCGTCATGTAGCCATGTCCCCAAAAGGCCTTGGACATGGAGTATCCAAGAGCCTTAGCCTGTGGAAATGAACGTTTTGGATCTTGCGTCAGGCCGATTCCGCCGATGACCTTGTCAAGATCCGGAAGGACGATGGCCCAGTGGTAGTATGTCCTTTGGAAGTAGTTTTTAATGACATTGACGCT
>JAEEGH010008817.1_pt1 | contig 23714 bp, 21 predicted proteins | sample 9134181 | NCBI WGS metagenome assembly JAEEGH01 (sample SAMN16246544, study PRJNA631951) | gut metagenome | biome: gut microbiome; feature: rumen; material: DP-attached | host: Bos | place: Iran: Karaj | collected 2018-10
CAGAAACTGCTTCTGCTGCAGACCCGGCTTACGAAATTGGAGCTTCTGTTGCAACACGTACTGCAAGCGGCGATATGATCAACACAATGGGTCTGAGCCATTCATATCTCGTTGGTGGAAGTGCAGACCTTAAGGGTTCAAATAAATCAGGAATGAAGTGTGATGGTGGAACTTATACACCTTCAAACAGAGCAGGCCGTTCAATTGAATACGGTATCCGCGAGTTTGGAATGGCAAGCGAAGCTGCCGGAATGAGTCTCCACGGAGGAATCCGCCCGTTCGTTGCAACATACCTTGTATTCAGTGATTACATGCGACCATCAATCCGTCTCGCTTCTATCATGAAGCAGCCTGTAATCTACGACTTGACTCATGACTCAATTTACCTCGGCGAAGACGGTCCAACCCACCAGCCTATCGAACAGCTCGCTTCTCTGCGTGCTATTCCGGGCGTACAGGTTTTGAGACCGGGCGATGCTGAAGAAACTGTAAGCGCATGGCACATGGCTATGGAAAGCAAAGATCATCCGGTTGTTCTTGCCCTTACACGACAGAATGTTCCTGTTTATGCAAAAGAGGATTCAAACTGGAAAACCACTATCAGACAGGGTGCTTACATTGTTAAAAAAGGAAGCGATACTCCTGATGTAACAATCGTCGCTACCGGCAGTGAAGTTTGCATGGCTCTTGAAGCTGCTGCAAAGGTAAGCGGAAAGGCCGTTCGCGTTGTAAGTGTAATGGACAAAAAACTTTTTGAATCTCAGGACGACGCATTTAAGGCAGGTATCCTTGGCGGTGCAAAACGCGTTGTTGTTACAGAAGCAGGTTGTTCAACCGGCTGGGAAAGCTACGTTAACGACAAAAAAGATTTGTTTACAATCGATCGTTTTGGCGAAAGCGGACCAGGCAAGAAAATTGCGGAAGCATTCGGCTTTACAGCAGAAAAACTTGCTGAATTAATTAATTAATAAATTAATCAATCATAGAAAAACGAACGCCCGGGGAAGGTTTTACCTTTTCCGGGCGTTTTTAGTAATCCTTTCTTAATTACCCTGTCAGTCCTTTCTGGATTTTAAATAAGACACAACACCCAGGGTTATGCCGCCTACAATCATCAGAAAGCAGAGTATCTGGCCTGTAGAAATGTTGAACATGGAAGTGTTCATGTAGAGCGGTGCCGACGGGTCTGCTGAGATGCGGTAACCGATGTCTGCGTCCGGCTCCCTAAAGTATTCAATAAAGAATCTGAAAATTCCGTAGCCTGCGATATAAAGTGAACTTGAAAATCCGTCAAACGGCTTTTTTCTGTGAAGCAGCCATATAATCAAAAATAAAATCAGCCCTTCAAAAAGAGCTTCGTAGAGCTGGCTTGGATGACGCGGCAAATTGATGAGAGCGCCGTTGAGTTCCATTCCGCACTTTTGTGCAAAGTTCTGTACCCACGCAATCGAAGCAGAAAAGCGTTCAGCACCAGGAAAAACGGTTCCCCACGGTATTGTTGTGATGCGGCCGTAAAGTTCTCCGTTGAGGTAGTTTCCGAGGCGGCCAAATGTGTATCCCGCAGGAATTGCGGTTGCCATTGCGTCTACCCATTTGAGGATCGGCTTTTTGTGGCGCACGCACCAGACAATCATTCCGATAAAGCCTCCGATAAAACCGCCGTGATAACTCATTCCGGCAAGACCTGTAAACTGTCCCTTATCGTTGAACGGCCAGAAAATGAGCCATGGTTTTTTATAATAAATTCCTGAAGTGTCGTAAACGAGGGTAGAAAAAATGCGGGCGCCGATTAAAAGAAAAACGATGCCAGTCGCAATAAAGCTAAAAATGTCATCTTCTGTTGCCTTGTAGCCCTGAGTATCAAGTGCGCCTTCTTTGAGAAGTTTTTTGAGCACAAAGAATGCGGTTCCAAAGGCAAAAATATACATAAGTCCGTACCATCGGATTAAACCGAGCAACGGTACTCCCGGAAAAATTTCGGGATGAATCCATGAAGGATAGTTAATGTATAGCGGCAAAAAATTCATTTTTTAGTCCTTTTTTAAATTCTATAATTTGAATCCCTGCTGGGCGGCTTTTACAAGCTTGCTCTTTAAAAGCAGGTTTTCGTTTCTCAACTGGGTAATTTCGTAAGCCTGGGTTTTGATTGTTTCTGCAAGTTCACCCATGCTGAGGGCGCCCGTTCCAACGAGGTCTTCAACATAGGACATCTTCTGAGAAAAATCGTCGTTTGCTTCTTCTGTTGCAAGTTCGTAAGAAGCGTCCGTATCAATGTCTTCAAAAGTTCCTTCAAACTGAAGTGTTTCGCTCTGGAGAACTTTTTCTGCAATACGGTAAATTGCCTGGGAAATTACTGCATTCGGTTTGTAAATGATAACCGGCAGGCGTGAAGAAAGCGCCTTGTCCTGGAGTGAGTCCCGGTACATTACGCCCAGGGATTCAACATCGAGACCAAGGTACTGCTGGCATGAACGGCGGATTTTGAGAGCCTTGTCAGCGTCCTTCGGTTCGTCAATCATGTTCATTACGAGGCGCGGATGGAACTGACTCATGCGTTCAGAGAAAACTTTTGCACTTTCAGGGTCAATTTCGCTGATTGCCTCAATCATTTTTGGAATGTATAAGCGCTGAAGGGATGCAGAGTCGCCCTTGAGCTTTTTCATGTACTGGGCTGCCGGGCTGTTCTTTTTGAATGAACTTGCCATCAGCCTGAATACTGCGTTTTTAAGGAAAAGATAACCGTTCAATGTGGCTGTAACTGTGGGAGCGGTTACAACGATTCCCTGAGGTGACAGGAGGAACAGATCAAGAATTGTGAGGTGTGTTCCTGCACCAAGGTCTATAATGAGATAGTCGCAGTCCAGTGACTGGAACTTTTTAATCAGATTGTTTTTCTGGAAAATTTTGAGGGAACTTAAGCCCGGAATTTCGGAATCTCCGGCAATAAAGGAAACGTTTTCGTACTCAGTCGGCTGTATGATTTCTTCGAAGGAACTCTCGCCTGTCAGAAAGGTTCCGATTCCTTTTTTTGGTGAGCTTTGTCCGATTACAAGGTGGAGGTTAGAAGCCCCCAAATCCAAATCAGCAAGAACAACTTTTTTTCCTGCTTGTCCTAAAGTTATTGCGAGGTTAGCGGAAAGAAGACTTTTTCCAACGCCGCCTTTACCGCTGGCTATAGGTATTATCTGCATTTTCAAAGTATAGCACGAAAGAGAGCGATTGACCAAGTACGAATTGAACCATAAAATAAATATAATATGAAAAAGATTAGTCGCGCCTTAAATTTGGCATTTTCTGTTTTTTGTCTGACTATTTTTGCGTCACAGTGTTTTGCTCAGTCCAACAGTTCAACTTCCGATGCTTCAAACAAGGAAGCAAGACAATACATGGAACTTATGAACGGAGTTTTTGATTTTGTTCAGCGTAATTACGTTGACGAAGTTGACCCGGCCGTTCTGTACAGAGGCGCGCTCAAAGGCATGCTCGAAGCCTTGAATGACCCGTATACGCTTTATCTCGACAGTTCTTATTTCAGGGATTTGAGCGATACAACCGAAGGAAAATTCGGCGGTGTAGGTTTGACTATTTCTAAACCTGCAGAATCCACTCCGGAAAAACCTGCTTATGTTGAAGTTGCTTCTCCGGTAGAAGACACTCCGGGCTTCAGGGCCGGAATCCAGGCAGGCGACCTAATCATTTCTGTAAACGGAACTGATACTTCGACCATCACGATGGAAGAAGTTCTCGGAATGCTGCGCGGAAAGGTCGGCGAAAGCGTAAACGTAGTTATCCGCCGTGGAAAAAACATGGAATTTCCGGTTACCCTCGTAAGGGCTGTAATAGAAGTTCCGACAGTTAAGTTCGGCACAATTAAAACTGCTAAAAACAATACGGTCGGCTTTCTCCGCATTATTGAATTTACACCGCTGACAGCAGACAAAGTTCAGCAGGCGCTTGATTCATTTAAAAACGAAAAAATCTCGTCACTCATCATCGACGTACGTAACAATCCGGGCGGACTGTTGAATTCAGTTGCTGATGTGGCAGACAAATTTATTGATAACGGACCAATTGTTTCTACAAAGAGCCGTATCTCGTTTGAAAACTCCGTGTTTACTGCAAGCCCGAGAAAGACAACCTTCAAAAAAGGAACTCCAATCGTTGTTCTTATAAACAAAGGTTCTGCTTCGGCTTCTGAAATTCTCAGCGGCGCCCTTAAGGACAACCACCTTGCATACCTTGTAGGTCAGCGCACTTACGGAAAGGGTTCTGTTCAGCAGGTGCTCCCGCTGTCGGCATCTGACGGCGTAAAAATCACAATGGCACGTTACTACACTCCAAGCGACACAAATATCGACAAGATTGGAATTCCGCCGGACAGAGAAGTTTTGTTCCCTGCTTTGAGCGAAGACGGCGAAAAACAGTATATTGAACTTTTTAAGAGCGACGAAATCAAAAATCATGTTGAAGCAGCGGGCCAGATGAGCGAAAAGGCAATCGCCTCTTATGCAAAGACCCTCAAAACAAAATATCCGGAAATCGACCTTGCAAGTTTGAGAAAACTGATTCGTAATGAAGTAAACCGCACAAAGGGAACTCCATTGTACGACCTTGATTATGACGTTCAGTTGAATGCGGCCATCGATATTCTTGAAAACGAAAACTTTGAAAAGCTCGTTCGTTCAACCAAAACTTTAAAAGAGCTGCAGGAAGAAGCGGCAGCCCAGGAAAAAGAAACCGTTAAAAAATAATGAGACAGTTTGTTTCGTCCAGTAATCCGGATAAAAACGGATTGATTGTTGTAGAAGGAAAAGATTTTCGATACTTCAGACAGGTTCTGCGCCTGAATACCGGCGATATGCTGAGCGTAAGAATTCCGGACGGACAACTCGTTAACACAACTGTTTGTAAAATCGACGACAAAAAGCGCAGCGTAACCCTTCAGCTCTGCGACACTGCAGATTCATCAGAAAACCAGAGTTCCTTTACACAGGCCTGCGAATTTTACCTTTTTCAGTTTGCGGCAAAGGGCCAGAAAATGGATCTGATTATCCGACAGGCGGCTGAGTGCGGTGTGAGCGCGATAATTCCGGTAACCGGAGAATTCTGTCAGGCCGGTCCAGCAGAAAAAAACTTTAAGGCAGAGCGCTACGAGAGAATCATTAAAGAGGCGCGCCAGCAGAGCGGAAGTCCGGTAAACACACGTATTGAATCAACCCTCTCTCTTGAAGACGCAGTTGAATACTGGAAGAATCTTTGTCAGGAAGAGTCCGGGGCAGTAATGGCCTGTGTTTTGTACGAGCGCTCGGAAAAAACAGCCGGTGTCCATAAACTTGCCGGTCAGTTTGAACAAATTAAAAAATGCGCTATAGTTTGTGGTGCAGAAGGTGGAATCAGTCCACGCGAAATTGAGCTTTTACAGAATGGCGGATTTACACCCGTTCATTTTGATACTAATATTTTGAGGTGCGAAACCGCTGCCCTATACGGCATTGCAGCTGTACAAAGTGCGGTTCTGGAGAAAAATTTATGGCAATCGAAAGAATAAAATTGCTTGGTGTTCCTGTTGATGTCTGCAACAACGAAGATTTGGAAAACGTAATTCTGGAAATAATTGCAAAACCTGGCACAAAACAAATCATTTTTCTTTCCATCTGGGATCTTTTAAAAGGCCGCAACCAGAAAAAAGATTTCTGCCAGTGTTTAAATGCTGCAGACCTGATTCTTCCGGTTTCAAAATCAATTATCTGGGGCGCAAAATTCCTCAAAAAAAGCGTACCTGTCCGCTACAATCCTTTTAACGCCGTAATCAATATTCTTTCCATCATGGAAAGTCACTATAAATCCCTCTACCTTCTGGGCGGTCACAAAAAGTCGCTCATGCAGGCAGAACGCAACGTCCGCGAAACCTTCCCGAACCTTGCAATCGTCGGACGCTATGTCGGTTATTATCCACGTTCAATTGAACCGGACATTGTGCAGGCAATTTACAAGGCTTCTCCTTCACTCGTACTTTTGAGCGAAGGCATTAAAGAAAAAAATCTCTGGCCTTATGTCCGCCGCAACAATTTTTCTCAGAGTATCTTCCTTTACTACCGCGAAGCTGTGGGAATTTTCTCTGAGCGAATAAAACGCGTAAGTGAAAAGACTTTTGACAAAGGGCTCGAAATCTGGTCAGAAATCGTAAGAAACCCTCTCAAATTATTTCTTGTATTTCCATTTATCCGATATATACTGTTACTTGTGTGGTATAGGATTTTTAAGAAGTCGGCTTAAAAGTTCGTCTATTGAAAAAAGTAATCGTATTCTCCTGGGACAAAAAGTTCAGAGGGCTTTGTTCTTCGTGTCTGGAAAAGCATGTGGATGCATGCGTGCTGGACTCTTTTGAGCTTTTGTGCAGTCTCTTAAAATCAGATCATTTTTTTACGGTGCTTGCCGACAGCAGGCTTGCAGAAGAAGACAAAAACCGAATCCGCCTCCTGTGCCAGAAATTCAATCATACTGTCTTTTTTGTTTCTTCCAGAATTGAACTTGGATTGTGCCGTCAGAAAGCCGGTTCGGTTTCGATGCCCTTTGGACTGAAACACCTTATAAAAACCCGTCCCGAGCTGTTTACTTTACAGGATGAACTTCAAAATGCTGACAGACAGACAATTAACCCCCTGGATGAAATTGCGGGAAGGAGCCCGGCAGTTCAAAAATTAAAGGAAAGGATTTTAATTGCGGCAAAGGAAGATGTGATTGTTCTTCTGCGTGGAGAAAGTGGCTGCGGTAAAACTTTAATTGCCCGGGTAATTCACGAATTGAGCGCCCGTTCCGGCTCTGGACGGCCCTTTGTAAGCCAAAATGTGGCTGCAATTGCAGAGGGCCTTGCGGAAAGCGAACTGTTTGGAGTTGCCGAAGGTGCCTACACGGGCAGTGTGAGTTCAAGAATGGGACTTTTTGCCAGTGCGGACAAATCAACGCTCTTTCTGGATGAAATCGGAGAGCTGAGTCCCGGGATGCAGGCAAAAATTCTCCAGGTCATCCAGGACGGAACTTACCGCAGGCCGGGTGACGATAAGGTTTATCACTGTGACGTCCGGCTGATTTTTGCAACCCACGCCAACCTGGAGCAGATGATGAATGAAAAACGGTTCAGGCAGGATTTGTATTACAGGATAAACCAGTTTGTAATTGAAGTTCCGCCCCTCCGTGAGCGCAGGGAAGACATTGAAGAGCTTGCCAGAGACTTTTTCAAAAAAGAAAAAATTCAAAAATCTTTGAGAGCGGACGCAGTTTTAAAACTTAAAAAACGTGAGTGGCCCGGCAATATCCGCGAACTTGAAAACTGCCTCCGCACGGCAAGTATTTTGTGCGAAGACAGGATAATCGGGGCAGACTATTTTTGAGTTGAATTTTTACTGTTCAGGCCAGCAATTTTTGTAAAGGTCTTTTCGATATATGACGCGTCGCCTTCGCTCAAAACTGCCCGGGACAAAAGTCCGCGCCAGAAGCGTTCCATATCGGCCTGTCCTGCAACCTTAAAAAATCCAACCTGCTTGAGGGAACGGCTGATTGTGCCGACGGTTTTGTCCAGGCGCTTAAGGTCTATCGGCGTGTAGCCCGGCGAAACTTTGCACTGCTGTCTGAAAAGATGGTAGCAGATAATCTGTACTGCATGAGAGAGGTTGAGGGAAGCAAATTCTTGAGAGGATGGAATTGTGACTCCGATTGTGCACTCGAGAACTTCTTCATCTGTAAGGCCCGTGCGTTCGTTGCCGAAAACCGCTGCAATTTTTCCGCCGCTTTTGTCGCAGAGTTCTGCAAATTCTTCGGGAAGGAGGAGTTTGTCGGCGCGCTTTTTGCCGCGGCGTCGTGTGGTTCCTGCGGCGATTGAACAGTCAGCGGTTGCTTCTGTAATTGAATTAAAAAATCTGGCGTTTTCCCAGATGTATGCGGCATGAATTGCCAGTATGCGGACGCGCTCTTCGTCGTAGTCGGATTTTTTTCCTACAATGCGCAGGTCGTGAATGTTATTGTTTGCCATTGCCCTGCAGACTGCACCAATATTGCGGCTTTCATCAGGTCTGACAAGGACCACTGTGATATTATCCAGATTCATAAAATTCCTTTGTTATTTTTGTATAAGTCTAATTCTTTTTGATTTTTTGTGCTACAATAATATATATGAATATTTTTGAAGGAAAAACTGCGGTTGTAATCGGAGGCAGCGGCGGAATCGGACTTGAGATTTCTAAAATCCTCGCCAGAAACGGTGCCTCTCTGACAATTCACGGCAGGGACGATAAAAAGCTCAAAAAAGTTTCGGATGAACTTCAAAAACAATTCAATTCAACTGTACAAACTGTAAATCTGGACCTTGAAAAAACAGATTTTTTAAATATTAATTCAACTTTGCTAAACAAGTTTGTTTCGGTTGCCGATATTTTATGTGTCTGTTATGGTCCCTTTCTTCAGGAAAGTATAGATCAGATGACAGCGCAGCAGTGGAAGGACATGAGTCTTTTGAATTATGCTCTTCCCGGATTTTTCGTAAGTTCCGCATTAAAAAACATGATGAATAAGAAGTGGGGCCGGATTTTACTTTTTGGTGGAACGGGCACTTCTTTCAGGACAGAGTATAAAACCAATGCTGCCTACGCCGGTGCAAAAACCGGACTGGGAATACTGGTTCAATCTGTTGCATCAAATTATGCGGATTACGGAATAACCTGTAATGCTATTATGCCTGGCTTTGTGGATACCGGATATATCGGCCGGGAACAAAAAACAGAGCTTGCAAAAAAAATGCCGGGCGGTAAGTTGATAAAGGAAGAAAGTGTTGCTTTGGCAGCGGAATTTCTTCTTTCAAACGGTGATTTAAATGGCGTTTTACTGCGCCTGGACCGTGGATTAAGTGCAAATATTGCCAGGAGCAATGTCTTGAATTTGACATAATGGTGATTTTTGTAGTATTCTTTAAAGACTATAATTGGCTTTAATTTAAAATGAGTTTATAAATGGTAGGAGATCTATGAGCAATAATAACAACCTTGTTCCTGGTTTTAACGATGAAAAAGATGACAGCCTCAAAATCAATCTGGAAAAAATCTCAGAAGTTGAGAACTGCCTTACAATTTATTTGAATGGTTACATCGATACCTATAACTCAAGTTTCTTCCAGAAGAGAATTTCTAAGGTTGTAGAAGCCGGATATAAAAACCTTATATTCAACTGTGCATCCCTTAACTATGTATCATCGACCGGTATCGGATCTTTTACCGCATTCCTCAAAATGGTAAAGCCAAAGGGAGGAGACATCGTTCTTCTTGAAATCCAGCCAAAGGTATACGAAGTATTCCAGCTGCTCGGATTCAGCCAGTTCTTTAATATCAAAGATTCTATGTCAGACGCCGTTAACTTCTTTAAGCAGGGCGCTCCTGTTACAGAAAGCGTATTCCCTAAAGTGTTCAGCTGTCCTGTATGTTCTAAACGCCTTAAGGCTTCAAGAAGCGGCCGATTCCGCTGTTCTGAATGTAAATCAATCCTTGCTATCGACCAGCAGGGTCAGGTTTTCTTAGGCTAAAATCAACGCTCCGTTGCTAAAACGGAGCTTTTTTTTTGCTTGTGTCTAACTTGTGGATAACTTGTTTCTAAGTGCCTGTACAGGTAAAAATACTAGTCAAAATGCTAATTCTATCTAATATAATGAGTTAAGTTGAATTTTGTTATATTTGATTTAATTCTATATAATACAAGGAATTATATTATTTTTAACGGCAAAAAAACTTATAATTTCTTTTAATATTGTGAGTTAGAAATGCCGAAAATTTAGAAACTAACGAAAGTTTGTGTTGACAACCTGTGGATAACTTGTGACTAGAAAGTGAGTTGTGCTCAGGATTGTTGCGGAGTATACTAAAAATGATGAAAAACGCTTTTACAATGTTTATGTATTTTTTCCTCATGACCATCTGTGGAACTCTTGCCGCTGCATTCGTCTTTATGATCTGCTGCAATCTGACCCTGCTGGTTTGTGGAGAAAGTTTTGCCTTTTTTAACTGGGATTTTTATATCAGGGGACTTTTGATTTCGCTCCCGCTGGTTTGTGTCATTGTTCTGGCGTTGATGATTGTTTATGGTCTGCGTCATAAAAAAAATCCGGTTATCAGGCTTGCAGTTTATGTTGTGTCCGGATTTATTGCCTGGCTGATTCTGATACCTTCCAGTTTTACTCTGTTAAATAAGTATGAAGAAAAATACGCAAAAACTTATGAAGTTCCGTTTTTGTCTCCGGGCTTTTTCAGGCCGGAGTCGGGCGGAGTTTTTTATTTTTCACGCGTTCAGGAAGATGGTAAGGCCGACGGTCTTTATATCGATTTGACCGGAATTACAGGCGAGAAGGGAAGTGTAGTTCGATTTTCAAATTCAATAATCGACGCTGACTTTTCGGGACAGTTTGCAGATTCAATTATCCGCGATGCCGTTAAACTTCCTTTTGTGATTTTAGCCCCGCTCGAATTGTATTCAGTTTTGCGCGAAAAGGCACAGGCTGCCTGGAACGACTCTTTTGCGCACTGGCTTTTGTTTTTATGCCTTGCACTTGCCCTTGGTTCCTGCATTGCCTTTGAAAACTTCAGCGCATGGAGTCTGATTGACGCTCTGGCAGCCTTTTTTACGGGACTTTTGATTTGTGTTGTAAACTGGGCTTATTACAAGGGTTATCTGTTCAGTTCGGTTGCAGACAAATGGAATGAACTGATTGCCGATACTCCTGCGACGGGCGGATTCTTCAATTCAATCATACACGCGCCTGACTTATTCATCAGCTTTGTTAATTTTATAATTTTTGCAGTACTTACACTTACAGGAATTTTACTTTTTATCTTTAGAAGTAAAACAGAAACGGAGGACGAACTGGTATGAGACGCATTTTTGGAATCATTTTTTCGTATACAGTTCTGGCCTTTGGTGCCTGTGTGATTACTGCAACTTTGCTCGGTCATCTTCCGGCCCTGCTTGAAGGAGCAAAAACAAGCTGGATTCTCTGCCGTGCATTTATCTTCTTTTTTAGAATTCTGCCGTCGGTGCTTGCCTCGGCCTTTCTGCTTGCCTTTGCGATTGATTTTGGAAAGGACGCTCAAAAAGCTCTGATGAGGTTCAGCCGCGTAATTATGTCAAACTTTAAGCATGTTCTGATTGTTGCAGTTTGTCTTGTTGCGATTATGACCGTTACAAACGAGATTTTGAGTCCGATGATTGCGCGCAGAAAAGATTATCTTGAACGCGCACCACATCTTTTAAGTGAATACATCAAAAACGGTCAGGAAGCTCTCGGTGAAAACAATTATACTCTTGCCCACAGATATGGAACTCAGGCTGTAAAGATTGACCCTAAAAACATCCTTGCCCGCGAATTAATCGATAAGAGTGAAGCCGTTCTCAAGGCAATTAAAAAAGCTCCTAAAACTCCGGTAGAAACGGCAAATCAGCTGCTTCCTTACCTTGAAGCCAGGGGCGAAACTGTAACTTCCCTGATAAGAAAGGCGGAAGAAGCTGCCGCACACAACAAGTGGTTTGACAGTCATTATTACGCTCAGCTTGCAATTTCGAGCGGAAGCGGCATGGATTCCAATCTCAAAGAAGCAAAACGTCTTGCTTCAGTTGCATGGAACAACCTTATGGGCGCTCCAAAACTGGAAAAAGACCGCGACCAGCTTTTGTTTGAAAAAAAGCGTAAGGCGTACAAGGCGCTTTCTGAAGGCGACAATGTTGAATCATACTATCAGTTTATGGAAATTGCAGCCGAGGATGAATCGTGGTCGAGCGACCCGGACGTTACCCAGTATCTTGAAATTGCAAAAAAACGCGTTCAAAGCCAGTGTTTCTTTATAGATGAAACTGACCGCCTTCAGACTTTTGAAAATTACATGGACGTCTACTTTACAATCAGGCATGACAGCGGTGTAACTGATGTTATCTACATCCGCGGAATTACGCCTGTAAGTGACGGCGGACGCATGGTTCAGTACCTGCGCGGATTTAATATGACAACCTTCGGAAAAAACGGTTCTTTTGTAAGAAGTGTCAGCGTGCCTTACGTAAAACTGCTTTCTGTAACAGTTGATAATTTTGACGAAGAAACCCGCGAAAACCTTGGCTTAAAACAGGAATATAAATATGTTCCGTATCTGATGCTTGACAGTATCGACCGCACAATGCGCGGAAAGCGCAGCGGTCCTGTCTGGGAATACGCTCCATATATTGCAAAAGAAAATCAGAAAAACGAAAACTCGCTTGTGCTTTCTATGCCGTTTGAAGATTTTAACACTGCCTGCGATTTGTACGGCGGCCCGGATAAAATGCGTCTTGATGCCCTCGTAAAGATGAGTTCATCAGCACAGAATCTTGGCTACTCGGGCGAAGTGTTTAATTCAATGATGATCAGGCGCCTGACCTATCCGCTGATTATGCTGATTGTTCTTGTGATTCTTGCATCTGTCGCATGGAACCTCCGCACAAAAAAGGACCAGGTATTCAAGTTTGTATGGATTTTTGCACTGCCGTTCTGTACTTTGATTATTGATATCTTTATAGAACTGATACTGACTGTTACCGGGCTCAGCACTTTTGCGTTTGCGGCCTATGCCAGAAATTCGGCCCTGCTTGTGGCATTCGTAATTTACTCGGTTGTACTTGTTGTTGTTTCCCTGCATTTTGTATTTAAAAAGACCGCGTAAATTCTAAATTGAATATCAAAACTTTTGCCGGAAAAACATTTTTAATTCTTCTCGATTTGCTCAAACAGCACTGGATTTTTGCTGTATGTTTATGCGTCGGCCTTCTGGCAGGCCCATACGGAGCAATAGCCGGCCTTTTTACGGGCTTTTTTGTTGAACTCATTGTTAACCGGATTAAAGACGAGCGTTCCTTAAAAAACGTCCTCAAGGGCGGAAAGCGCGTTTCAAATAAAAAAGAACCTTTTCCGGGGGCCGTGTATGCGTGCGCGCTTGCAAGCTGGTGCCTTGGTGACAGTGCGAGTGCGGCACGCGGTGCAAGCCTTGTGTTTGGGCCCCGCTTTAAAGCCGACTGGAATTCAATCTGCCGCTCGTCAATAATTGAAGAATTTAACAAGGATCTTGCCGTAGAAAACCTTGCGTCTGTTTTGCTGCACGAAAAAGAAACACTTGTTCCCGTGACAGAGATTTTTGCGTTTTTGCGCGGCTCGGAGTTTGCGTGGGACGAAGACAAGGGCGAAAAACCGTCCGTTTATCTTGCATCATTGCTCAACTACTCGGTACAGAATGATGAAGTTCAGAATGCGTACCTTGTTCTCGGCCTGAATAAAGACTCGTCAATTGATGAAGTTAAAAAGGCTCACCGCCGTCTGGCTGCAAAATTCCATCCGGACAGCGGGACAGAAAAAAATGACGCGGAATTTATCCGCGTCCAGAAAGCATACGAAGTAATTATTCAAAGATTTGCAAATTAAACCTATTCGATTTCAACACGCTTGATTTTTGCTCCAAGGCTCTGGAGTTTTTCTACAAGGTGTTCGTAGCCGCGTTCAATCTGATAAATATTGCTGATTGTTGACTCACCGTGAGCAGCCATTGCAGCGATCACCATTGCCATGCCGGCACGTACATCAGGGCTTACAAGGTGGTCTCCGTGCAAGACGCTCGGTCCGGAAACTACAGCGCGGTGCGGGTCACAGAGTGTGATGCGTGCGCCCATGCTGATAAGTTTATCAACAAAGAACATGCGGCTTTCAAACATCTTTTCAAAAATCAAAACTGTACCTTCAACCTGGGTTGCAACGACAGTCATGATGGAAGTCAAATCAGGCGGGAATCCCGGCCACGGAGAGTCGTCAATTTTTGGAATCATTCCGCCGAGGTCTGTGTTAACCTTCATTTCCTGGCCAACGTCAACGCTCAATTTATCGCCTTCGATAGTCCAGCGTATGCCGAGCTTGCCAAAAGCTACACGGAGCGGACGCATATCTTCTGCGCGTACTCCTGTGATTGTAATTGAACCCTTTGTTGCGGCCGCAAGACCGATATATGAACCGATTTCCATAAAATCAGGTCCGATTGTAAAATCAACTGTGTGAAGTTTTTTAACGCCGTCGATTATAAGAATGTTTGAACCGATTCCGCTGATTTTTGCACCCATAGCTACGAGCATGTTGCACAAGTCCTGAACGTGAGGTTCAGAAGCGGCGTTGGTAATCTTTGTTCTGCCTTCTGCAAGAACGGCAGCCATAACAGCGTTTTCTGTTGCGGTAACCGATGTTTCATCAAGGAAGATGTCGGCGCCGACGAGTTTGTTTGCTGTAAAAGAGAACGGACCGTTTGCAGTGATTACGGCACCGAGTTCCTGGAGTGCGAGAAAGTGAGTATCCACGCGGCGGCGTCCGATTACATCTCCGCCGGGCGGAGGCATGATTGCTTTTCCTGTGCGGGCGATGAGCGGGCCTGCAAACAGAATTGAAGCACGAATTTTCTTGCTCAATTCGGCAGGAATATCGTTTTTTTCGATTTTGGCAGCGTGGATTTTCCATACGTGGTCGCCTGCGTTTTCTACAGTTGCTCCGAGAGACTGTAAAATCAGAAGCATTACGTTTGTGTCTTCAATTGCCGGAATATTGCGTAAAATTACCGGCTCGTCGGTCAAAATTGCTGCTGCAATACAAGGAAGTGCGGAGTTTTTGTTGCCGCTTGCTGCGATTGTTCCGCGGATTGGAATTCCGCCTTCCACTTTGTATTCGTACATTTAGTTCTCCTATAAACTCCGCGTTAGCGGTCGTGTTTTAAACTGAGATTTATTAAAACTTCCACACACTTACAAAGCCCGTTAAGGCTCAAAGATTCTTTTCTTGAGTGAAAGTCCGAACCGCCTGTAAAAATGTTTGGCGTCGGGATTCCCATCTCGGTCAGGCGCGAACCGTCGGTTCCGCCACGAATTGGTGTGCGGACTGGTTCAATGCCGCTTGCTTTGTAGGCGCTTATTAGATTTTCGACAGTTTGCGGGGATTTCTGCAAGCCCTCTTTCATATTTTTATACTGACATGTATTTGTAACTTCTGCCTTTCCGCCAAAACGTGATGCAACAGTCTGAGCGAGTTGTTCGACAAAGGCGAGTTTTTTATTCATGCCGTCTTCTTCAAAATCACGCAGAATCATATTGATGTGCGATTTTTCCAGGGTGCCGTCCATTTCCATCGGAGCGTAAAAACCTTCGTAGCCGTCAGTTGTTTCTGGGGCCTGGTTGTGGGGAAGCATTGTAATAAAAGTGGCTGCCATCGAAAGCGCGTTTACGAGTTTTCCGCGTGCAGTTCCTGTGTGCTGGGCAACGCCCGTAAAAACGATGTCGCTCTTCCAGGCATTAAAGCATTCTGTTTCGAGCTGCCCCAGTTCGCCGCCGTCTACTGTGTAGGCCTGTTTTGACTGAATCAATTCGAGGGGAACGTTATCCATTCCGTGTCCTGTTTCTTCGTCCGGGCTGAAACATACTTCGATTGTTTTGTAATTCAACTCAGGGTGTGATTTGAGGAATGAAAGTGTGTGCATGATTGCAGTAACGCCTGATTTGTCATCGGCTCCGAGAAGTGTAGTTCCGTCGCTTGTGATAATTGTATCGCCGTCCACATCGTGCAGCTGGGGTTTTACATCTTTTCCAGAAACTTCTTCGACCGTGTCCATGTGGGCCAGAAGACAAAATTCCGGCTTTGTTGAATCAGTACCTCTTCCTTCAAAAAGGCCGTAAACATAGCAGTGGTCCGTTACCTGAACATTTTTAAGGCCGAGTTCCTTAAGTTCTGCCTCCAGGACCCTTGCAAGGTCAAACTGTCTTTCCGTCGACGGTTGAATTCCCTGGTCGGCCCTTGCACTGTCACTGGTCGTCCAGATTTTTGCATATCGTATAAACCTGTTAAGGATTGAATCTCTGTCGTTTTGAGTGAGTTGAATCATAATTCAATTATAGAAAGAATCAGGGAAAGTTGAAAGTGCAAAGATTAAAACAGGAATTTGAAAATGTTTCTACTTGACAGTTTTTTTTGAAAAAGATAGATTTAACTTAGGCAAAGGCGCCACAAATAATATTCCGATTTATCGCAGAGATGGGGGTATTGTTTGTGGCGCTTTTTTTGTCAGCCGGAACTTTCCGGTTTTACCCGTGTAATTCATTTTAAGGAGTACAAAAGAAATGGCTTTTAACTTCACTATTAAGAACGCTTATTGTAAGCGCGTATGGGACGACATCAGCGCACGCTATGCCGATCAGGAACACTTTTTGCAGGCAGCCGGCCTCGTACTGGAAACTCTTTCTCCGGTAGTAGACACAATGCCAGAACTGGAAAACACAGCTGTTCTCGAACGCTTTGTTGAACCAGAACGTGTTATCATGTTCCGTGTACCTTGGACAGATGACCAGGGCAAAGCACACGTTAACCGCGGTTTCCGTGTTCAGTTCAACAGTGCAATCGGACCTTACAAAGGAGGTCTTCGCTTCTCTCCGGAAGTAGGCCTCGATGTTCTTAAATTCCTTGGATTTGAACAGGTTCTCAAAAACTCTCTTACAACACTCCCTATGGGTGGCGGTAAGGGTGGTTCAGACTTTGACCCGCATGGAAAATCAGACGGTGAAGTTATGAGATTCTGCCAGTCATTCATGACAGAACTCTATCGCCACATTGGTGCAGACACAGACGTTCCAGCCGGAGATAAAGGTGTTGGCGGACGCGAAGTTGCATGGATGTTCGGCCAGTACAAACGCATCGTAAACAACTTTACAGGTGTTTTGACAGGTAAGGGACTTGATTTCGGCGGATCATTGATTCGTCCTGAAGCTACAGGTTACGGTCTTATCTACTTTGCTGAATGTATGCTCAAAAAAACAGGAACAGACTTCAATGGAAAGACATGTATCATCTCTGGTGACGGTAACGTTGCTCAGTACGCTTGTGAAAAAATTACACAGCTCGGCGGTAAGGTTATTACATTGTCTGACTCATCTGGATACATTCTTGATGAAGACGGAATCGATGCTGAAAAACTCGCATACGTTATGGAATTCCGTGCAGCTCACAAAAAGATTGACGAATACGTTAAAAAATATCCGAAAGCAAAATTCTTCAAGGGCGAAAAACCATGGGGAGTTAAAGCTGACTGTGCATTCCCATGTGCTACACAGGACGAAATTTACATGGACGATGCTAAAAAACTCATCGCTAACGGCGTAAAACTCGTAGCAGAAGGTGCTAACATGCCTACTCGTGCAGATGCTATCGAAGCATTGCAGAAAGCTGGAATCCTCTTTGCTCCTGGAAAAGCTTCAAACGCAGGTGGTGTTGCAGTTTCTGGTCTCGAAATGTCACAGAACTCAGAACGCCTCTCTTGGAGCCGCGAAGAAGTAGATGCTAAACTCAAGCAGATCATGACAAACATTCATGACAACGCTTATGCAACAGCAGAAAAGTATGCTACAAAGGCAGACTATGTTTCTGGTGCAAACATCTACGGCTTCCTTAAAGTAGCAAGGGCTATGATTGCTCAAGGTCTTGTTTAATAAGCAAGACCTTGAGCAATGCCTAAAGTAGCACGAGCTATGTAGGGAGCGACCCCGCTTGCGGGGGCAAAACGCTTGAGAAGCGTTTTGAGCGAGTCTCCGAGCAGCTGTGCTGCGAAGGCGTTGGCTCAGGGATTGGTATAATAAACCCCGCAGGCTCTAAACAGAGCCTGGAATAAAAACGCGCTTCGCCTGAAGCGCGTTTTTTGTTTTAAACAAATGCGCCGCGTTATGCCCCCCATCCGCCTGAAAAAAGTCCTGTTCGTTATAATTCAAAAAATCGCCAATTTTTTTTAATATAATTTTGCAATTTGTATATTGCTCAAAGACACTACCGCTAGTATAATAAAAATCAACTGAGCGCTAGATATAGCGTTTTTTCTAAAGTAAAAAAGAAATTAGCCGATTCTAAAAACGGTGGGAATAAAAAAGAGGGAAGTATGAAGATTATTAAAAGAAACGGCGTAGAAGCTATCTTTGACATCACAAAGATTGAAACTGCAATTTCCAAGGCAAACAAAGAAGTTCCGCAGCGTGACAGACTTTCGGACGAAACAATCTCTTTAATCGCCCAGGACATCCAGGCTCAGTGTGAAGCCGAAAACCACGAAATGAATGTTGAAGCCATTCAGGACCTGGTAGAAAAGGCAATCATGAAAGCCGGCGCATACGACATTGCTAAAAAATACATCACTTACCGTTACCAACACCAGCTCATGCGCCGTGCAAACACAACTGACAATCAGATTCTTTCCCTTCTTGAATGTCAGAACGAAGAAGTAAAACAGGAAAACTCAAATAAAAATTCAACTGTTGTATCAGTACAGCGCGACTATATGGCAGGCGAAGTTTCAAAAGATATTACAAAGCGCTTTCTGCTTGACGCTGATATCGTAAAAGCTCATGACGAAGGTTTGATTCACTTCCATGATGCGGACTACTTTGCCCAGCACATGCACAACTGCGACCTCGTAAACCTCGAAGACATGCTCCAGAACGGAACTGTAATCAGCGGTACCCGTATCGACAAACCGCACTCATTCTCCACAGCATGTAACATTGCAACCCAGATTATTGCTCAGGTTGCTTCGAGCCAGTATGGAGGACAGTCAATTTCTCTTGCGCACCTTGCTCCGTTTGTTGATGTAAGCCGCAAAAAGATTATCAAGGAAATGAATTCAATCGCAGAAAAAACAGGAATTCATTACTCAGAAGAACAGTTCAACGAAATCGTAGAAATGCGCCTCAAGGACGAAATTACCCGCGGTGTTCAGATGATTCAGTACCAGGTAGTTACTCTGATGACTACAAACGGACAGAGTCCTTTCGTTACTGTATTCATGTATCTTAACGAAGCAAAAAATGAACAGGAAAAAGCTGACCTTGCACTCATTATCGAAGAAGTGTTGAAGCAGCGTTATCAGGGTGTTAAGAACGAAGCAGGCTACTGGGTAACACCGGCCTTCCCAAAACTTATTTATGTTCTCGAAAACGACAACGTTGACGAAGGCACAAGATTCTACTATCTGACTGAACTTGCCGCAAAATGTACAGCACGCCGCCTCGTTCCGGACTATATTTCTGAAAAGAAAATGCTCGAACTCAAGGACGGAAACTGCTATCCGTGTATGGGATGCCGTTCATTCCTTACTGTTTATCACGACCCGGAATCAAACGCTCCAAAATTCTACGGACGCTTTAACCAGGGCGTTGTAACAATCAACCTGGTAGATGTTGCATGTTCATCAGGCGGAAACGAAAAGGCATTCTGGAAAATCATGGACGAACGCCTCCAGCTCTGTTACCGCGCTCTGATGGCACGCCACAACAGACTTCTGGGAACTCCATCCGATGTTGCACCAATTTTGTGGCAGAACGGAGCACTTGCCCGCTTAAAGAAGGGTGAACCAATCAACAAGCTTCTTTACGGCGGATATTCAACAATTTCATTGGGTTACGCAGGCCTGTGTGAATGTGTACGCTACATGACGGGTAAACCCCACACCGATCCTGAAGCAACTCCATTTGCCTTGCAGATTATGCGCCACTTGAATACAAAGTGTTCAGAATGGCGTGACAGGACGAATATCGCATTCTCTTTGTATGGAACTCCGCTCGAGTCTACCACATACAAATTTGCAAAATGCTTAAAACGTCGCTTCGGAGAAATCGAAGGCGTTACTGACAGAAACTATATTACAAACAGTTACCACATCCACGTAACTGAACCTGTAGATGCATTTACAAAGCTTACCTTCGAAAGCCAGTTCCAGGAATTGAGCCCGGGTGGTGCCGTAAGCTATGTTGAAGTTCCAAATATGGAAAACAACATTCCAGCAGTTATGGCTTTGTTAAAGCATATCTACGAAAATATTATGTACGCCGAATTGAATACAAAGAGCGACTGTTGTCAGAAATGCGGTTACACCGGAGAGATTCGTGTTGTTGCTGACGCCGACAACAAACTTGTATGGCAGTGCCCTAACTGTGGAAACACAGACCAGTCAACAATGAACGTTGCACGCCGTACTTGTGGTTACATCGGAACTCAGTATTGGAATCAGGGACGTACCCAGGAGATTAAAGAAAGGGTTTTGCACTTGTAATGTATTACGGCGAAATCAAAAAAATTGATATAGCAAACGGGCTTGGCGTCCGCGTGAGCCTGTTTGTCAGTGGCTGCCGCAACCATTGTCCGGGCTGCTTTAACGCTGCAACCTGGAATTTTGATTACGGTAAACCATTTACTGAAGATACGGAACGTGAGATTCTTGAGGCATTAAAGCCTTCTCACATAAAAGGTTTGACCGTTCTTGGCGGAGAGCCTTTTGAAGAAGAAAACCAGCGGGTTCTGGCACCGTTCCTGGAAAAAGTGCGCGCCACTTATCCGGAAAAAAACATCTGGTGCTATTCGGGCTATGTGTACGATAAAGACATTCGTCCGCATGACGGCCGTAAGCACTGCGAAGTTACCGACAGAATGCTTTCCTGCATTGACGTTCTTGTTGACGGACCTTTTATCGAGGCCGAAAAGGACATAACCTTAAACTACCGGGGAAGCCGCAACCAGCGGATTCTCTGGCTTAAAGAAGACAAACCAGTAAACTCTATAGAGTAGCCACCATCAGGCAGAATCCGACACAACCCTGTGCCGGATTTTTTTTTACTATTGGATTAAATTTACAAAGAATGGAATTACAACAACGGTCAAAACGCCACAGACTGCGATAGAAAGTCCGCTCATAGCCCCTTCAACTTCGCCAAGTTCAATTGCTTTGGCCGTTCCCATGGCGTGTGCGCTTGTACCGATTGCTACGCCTTTAGCAACCGGGTCTGTGATATGAAATAATCTGCAGAACTGGACTGCAAAGAGGTTTCCGAGATTTCCGGCAATTGTAACCATAACAACTGTTATGGCAGGAATTCCGCCGTTTTGCTGTGTTAAAGCAAGTGCGATTGCGGTTGTGATTGATTTTGGCAAAAGAGAAACGTATTCAGTGCGGCCGATTTTAAAAAGTACGCAAAGACCAAATACGATAAATGCGTTTGCAAGAATTCCGGCAAAAATTCCGCCGAGGATGGCAGGCCAGTTGTCTTTTAATTTCTGGAACTGTCTGTACAAAGGAATTGCGAGTACGACAGTTGCGGGTGTGAGCATTTTGCCGAGCAGGGCTGAGCTTTCTGCGTACGTTTCGTAGGGAACCTTTAATAAAAGAAGGGCGGTAATTGTCAGCGTTACAGAAACAATCAGCGGACTGAACAAAAAGAATTTTGTCTTCTGGTGAACCCAAAGTCCGATACAGAAAGTAAAGAACGAAATAAAAAGACCGAAGTAAGTTGAACCTGTGAGGAATTCTGTCATTTTGATTCCTCCTGGAGTGACTTTTCGGCAGGGGCTGTTTCTTCTCTGGTTGTGTCCTTTTTATTTGAATTACCGTGAGTCAGACGGATAATAGCCTGAGTGACGATTCCTGTTACGCCAAAGACAACTATTGTGCTTACAACGCCGATGATTAAAAATTGAATTCCATACTTTTTAAGTGTAGGACCTGCTGTAATGAGGGCAACAGTCGACGGAACAAAAAGCAGGGGCATAATTGCCAGAATAAAGTCCGAAGTTGTATCAACGGCTTTGAGCGGAAAAATCTTTGTCCTGAGGGAGAGAAACATAAGCAAAAGCCCCCAGATGCTCGCAGGCACCGGCAGGGGAATGTACTTTTGCAAAACTTCGCCGATAAAACAAACTGTGATGATTACGGCAAATTGTCTGATATAGGTCATCTTAATTCAACATGCGCGGTAAAGATTATTCTTTTCCGTTCCAGCAGTATGTGCAGAGTTTGCAGTGATCGAGCCCGGTTGAATCAAGCATATCGTCCAGACGGTGGAATCTGAGCGTTGTAAAGTGCAGCTGTTTGCGGATTTCTTCCTGCATTTTTGCGTATTCGGGAGTGTCCGGGTCACAGTACTTTGCAAGCACTTCAGGAGAAACATCTTCGCCTTCAAACTGTCTTACAACACGGCGTGCAATCAAATCCATTTCGCTCTTGGAACGGCTGAAGTTCAGGTATTTACAGCCAAACATAATCGGCGGGCAGGCAGGTCGCACGTGAACTTCCTTTGCACCTGATTCATACAAAAAGTCTGTAGTTTCGCGAAGCTGGGTTCCGCGGACAATAGAGTCGTCAATCAGCAGAATGCTTTTGTTCTGAATCAGCTGTTTAACCGGAATAAGCTTCATGTGAGCGATTAAGTTTCGCTGGTCCTGGCTTGTCGGCATGAAAGAACGCGGCCAGGTTGGAGTGTATTTGATGAACGGGCGTGTAAATGGAATTCCTGCTTCGTTTGCGTATCCAACGGCGTGAGCGGTACCGCTGTCAGGAACACCTGCCGCGCAGTCCGGATGAATGTTTGCGTCGTGGTCACGTTTTGCAAGGAACTTACCGCAGTTGTAGCGCATCTGTTCAACATTTACGCCTTCGTAGCAGCTTGTCGGGTATCCGTAGTAAATCCAGAGGAAGGTACAGATTTTCATTTCTTTCTGCGGCTTCTGGAGAATTTCGTAGCCGTCAGCATTTACAAAAACGATTTCGGCAGGCCCGAGTTCGTGGGCATCGTGATAACCGAGATTGATGTATGCAAAACTTTCAAAAGAAAGACAGTGTGCTTCTGTGCGGCCGTTTACAACCTTTTTGCCAATCTGGAGCGGGGTGCGGCCCATTTTGTCGCGCGCACCGTAAATTCCGTCAGGGGTTGCAACGAGCATTGTAATGGAACCCTTAATGCGGCTCTGTACGTATTGAATTCCTTCAACGATGGTTTTCTGAGTGTTGATCATCGCAAGAATGAGTTCAGTCTGGTTGATTTCTCCGCCGGACATTTCAAGGAAGGCGCCGCCGTTTTTCATAAGTTCGGCAACAAGTTCATCCTTATTGGTTACGATACCTACAGTAGTTACGGCAAAACGGCCAAGGTGAGAGCGGGCAAGAAGCGGCTGTGGTTCGTAGTCACTGATACAGCCGATTCCAATGTGGCCTTTCATTTCTTCGATGTCGGATTCAAATTTTGTGCGGAAAGGTGAGTTTTGAATATTGTGAATTGCGCGCTGGAACTTATCGTCGTCGCGATAAACCGCAAGACCGCCTCTGCGGGTTCCAAGATGAGAATGATAATCTACTCCAAAGAACAGATCCAGCGAACAGTCGCCTTTAGATGCAACTCCAAAAATTCCGCCCATAATAATACTCCTATGAAGAAGGCCGCGTCAGCGGTCGTGCAGGAGGCATGCCTCCAGTGCTTGAATAAGAAAGCATAAGTATAGTGAAATGAATGTTTTTTTACAATAAAAATGATGTTTTTAAGGCTGGGGCTTCCCCGCGTCGGCGCGGGTCGGGTGCTTGCTGCAACTCCTCGCTTCGCTGTGGTGTTTCCGCAACGCCCCCTAAGCCTGAGATTGTCCGGACAGCACGAATTTTGCAGAATTTTTAACTTTTTTTCTTCATTCTTTGCCGGTTTTTAAATTTCAGTGTCTATATATATGATGGAGAGTTTTGTCTGCTCTCGTGAAAAAGAAATTAAATGGAGAAAACTATGAGTGACTACAAATCAACTTACTCGGACCGCTGGGAAAACCTTACCCTGGCGAACAACTTTTTATT
>JAEEGH010008818.1_pt1 | contig 23714 bp, 21 predicted proteins | sample 9134181 | NCBI WGS metagenome assembly JAEEGH01 (sample SAMN16246544, study PRJNA631951) | gut metagenome | biome: gut microbiome; feature: rumen; material: DP-attached | host: Bos | place: Iran: Karaj | collected 2018-10
ATGGTGCATTAAGATTTTTATTTGTAGTCGAAATATTAATTATTGTACTTGCCATCATCGCTTTTAATATCTGTTACCACATTAAAAATAATTATGGAGATGAAAAATATGGTACATATATCTCTGTTGGTTTGATATGTTTAGCCATTGCTGCTTCAATAACTTCTTTGTGCACCTTAAAAATTACAAACATCAATCAAAATGGTTCTTATGATGTTAAACTAGGGTTTGGGCCAATCTTTTATTCAATTTTGCAAATGCTGAGTATCGTTTTGTTGGTCGTTGGAATCATATTAAATTATAATGAACAGCAATCCTTTAGAAGATTTGCTTCTAGGCCATCATCAACAACTTATTCTAGTCAATCCACAGTTTCTTCTTCATCTTCAAAGCCTTCATTTAATGAAAACGAAAAAGCTGACTTAATTCTAAAATACAAAAAAATGTTAGATGAAGGTGTTATTACACAAGAAGAGTTTGATAAAAAGAAAAAGCAACTCCTTTCATAAAAGATTCTATACAAACAATCCTTGATACAATCAGTATTAAGGATTTTTTTATTTGTTAATTAAATAAATTTATATATTATAAATAAGGATACTGTAAACGGGAGTAGCTAAGTTATATATCCGTCAACACGATGACATCATCCGGATTATAACCACATTTGTGCGCGAGACGATTACGTCCATAAAAGGAGTTTTTTATGTACGAAACCAAAAGCGCACAAGAGACGTTGCAAGAATTAAACGTCAATCCTAAACAAGGTTTATCCACTGAAGAAGCTGGACAAAGAATCGCACAATACGGTCTTAATAAGCTCGCAGAAAAGAAAAAGAAACCACTAATTTTGGTCTTCTTATCTAATTTCAATGATCCGATGATTTTCATTCTCATTGCCGCGGCGATATTAAGCTTAGCTATTGTGTTTTTTAATGCCGGACAAGACGCTAAAGAAACCGGTCAGACATTTGCCCAAGCTTTTGATTATGGTGAATTAGCGGACCCAATTATTATCATGGGTGTTTGCGTTTTAAACGCAATTATATCCACTGTTCAAGAGAGCAAAGCAGAGAAGTCCTTAGAAGCTCTTAAGAGAATGTCTTCTCCAACATGTATCGTAAGAAGAGATGGTGCTTTAGTTGAACTAAAAGCAGAAGAACTTGTTCCTGGTGACATCGTTATCTTAGAAGAAGGTAGAACAGTTCCTGCTGACTTACGTTTAATTGAAGCTATTAACTTAAAGACTGACGAATCATCTTTAACTGGTGAATCTTTACCAGTTGAAAAAGACGCGAATGTAGTCTTCTCCGATGAAGTCGGTGTTGGCGATAGAGTGAATATCGCCTACATGTCTACACCAGTCGTCTACGGACGTGGTGAAGGTGTCGTTGTCTTAACCGGTATGAAAACCGAAACTGGTAAGATTGCGAAGTTATTATCTGAAGGCGAAGAAGATGACACACCTTTACAAAAACAATTAGCCAAATTATCTAAATTCTTAGGCATTTTAACAATCGCAATTGTCGCAGTTTTATTTGCTGTCCAATTAGCCGGTTTAATCTTCATCCATAAGCCAGTTGATGGCCAAGGATGGATTGATGGATTAATTGAGAACTTTATGTTCGCAATTAGTTTAGGTGTTGCCGCTATTCCTGAAGGATTACCAGCCGTTGTCACAATTGTTTTAGCCTTAGGTATGCAAAAGATGGTTAGAGCCAATACCATCGTTAGAAAGCTTCCTTCTGTTGAAACACTTGGCGCTGTTAGTGTTGTCTGTTCCGATAAGACCGGTACATTAACACAAAATAAGATGACAGTGGTCCGTGCCTATATTGATGAAAAGATGGTGGACCCAGAAGGTATCTTAAAAGATAACTGCAAATTCTTATCTATGGGATTATCTCTTTGCAGTAATGCTTCCGTTGATAACGGTGTCTATGGCGATCCAACTGAAATCGCTTTAGTGGAATACGCGAATAAGATGAATCAACATAAAGGAGACCTTGAAAAAGCCGCTCCTCGTATTGATGAATATCCATTCGATTCTGTAAGAAAGATGATGTCCACACAACACACCTATGAAGGTAAAAAACTCATCTTCACAAAAGGTGCGATTGATAGCATCTTAAAGGTCGCGGATAGAATCCAAATCAATGGTAAAGTAAGAAAAATTACCGAAGAAGATAAAAAGAATATTATGGCCGCAAGTGATGCGATGGCAGTGGATGCCTTACGTGTCCTTGGCTTAGCCTACAACTATAGTAATGAACTTAAAGAAGAAAACCTCATCTTTGTCGGCTTAGTGGGTATGATTGATCCACCAAGACCAGAAGCCAAAAATGCCGTTTCTATCTTTAAGAAAGCTGGCATTACCACAATTATGATTACCGGTGACCACAAAACAACCGCTTTAGCCATCGCTAGAGAACTTGGTATTACCGATGAAAATGGTGAAGCGTTATCCGGTGATGAGATTGATGCTTTAAGTCCTGAAGAATTACAAGAAAAAGTCAAAACAGTTCACGTATTTGCCCGTGTTTCACCAGAAAATAAGGTGCAAATCGTCACTGCAATTAGAAATAATGGCAATATCGCCGCTATGACAGGTGATGGTGTTAACGACGCTCCATCATTAAAACAAGCGGACATCGGTATTGCTATGGGTATCACTGGTACAGACGTCGCTAAAGGCGCTGCTGATATGGTCTTAACTGACGATAACTTTGCCTCAATCGAGAAAGCCGTCGAAGAAGGCCGTGGCATTTATGCCAACATTAAAAAGACAGTCTTATTCTTATTAAGTACAAATATCGCTGAAGTTATTGCGATGTTCATTGTCGTGGTGATGGGCTTATTTATGGGTGGTTTACCAACTCCATTACTCGCAATCCACATCTTATGGGTTAACCTCATTACTGACTCATTACCTGCAGTTGCACTCGGTGCTGATGAAAAAGAAAAAGGCATTATGGACGACCAACCAAGAGATCCAAAAGAATCCTTATTCTCTCGTGGTGGTTATCTCTTAACATTCGGTTATGGTATTTTAATCACACTCACAACCGTATTTGCCTTCTTAATGATTCCTGCATTTGAAGGTGGTGCACATAACTTAAGTGAAGTTGCTCAATTATTGAACAACGGCTATGATGCTTTTAAAGCCGGTCAAACAGACTTAGTAGAAGCCAAGATTTATATGCAAGCAGTGACCTCCGCATTCTGTGTGTTAGGTTTATCTGAACTTTTCCATATGATTGGTATGACATCAATCCGTAAATCATTCGTCCATAACTTCTGGAGCAAGAACTGGTTATTATGGGTTGCCTTCGTTGTCGGTGTCGGTTTACAAATCGCTGTTGTCAATATTCCAGGTTTAAATACATTCTTCAAGTGTTATCCATTAGATATTGAACATTGGGGAATCGTATTCGCACTCTCTGCCGCTCCATTAGTGGTTCACGAGATTGTTGCTTTAGTCCTTTTCATAAGAAAAAAGGTCAAAAACAGAAAAGCAAAAGTAACTCAATAGAACGAAAATATCGTTCCAGTAGAGTTAAATATCAAAAGAGTAGAGCCGGGTTACCGGCTTTTCTCTTGTCTAAAACAAAAGAAAACTTATAATTTAAGCCATGAGTCAAAAAACGATTGTGATTATTGGCGCTGGAGTCAGTGGTTTAGCTGCGGGTATCTATGCTGAACAAAACGGATTCCATGCGATTATATTAGAAAAGAACCCTTCGGTAGGCGGTCTATGCACAGGTTGGTATAGACAAGGCAGATATATCGATGGCTGTTTACATTGGCTTACCGGAACCAATGAAGGTAACGATTTAAACGTCATGTGGAAGAATGTCGGCGCTATCGATGAGGACACCAAAATCCTTCAATTAGATAGTTGGGGCACTTTTGACTATCAAGGACAAAAAGTCGTGTTCTGGAGAGACCTTGCCCGTGCTGAAAGAGAATGGACAGAAATCTCACCAGTTGATAAGAAACAAATCCACAAATTCTTCAATAAGGTGAAAGACATTATGAGTGTCGATTTACCATTATCCGCTCCAGCAAGTATGCTCGGTCCAAAAAAGATTCTCAAATTAGGTTTTGACGTCGTTAACGTTTGGCCATCATATTTATGTTCCATGAAGATGAGCTGTGAACAATACGCAAAGAGATTCAAATCTCCTGCTATTAGATGGGCATTAACTCATGTTCAACCAGGTGCTGGTAACTTATATTCTATGGTTTTCTGCTATGGAACAATTGCCAGTGGTAATGGTGGACTTCCGGAAGGCGGTTCCAAACCACTTGTTGAAAGAATGAAGACAAGATTTGAATCACTCGGTGGCACACTCAAACTCAATAGTGATGTCCTCCGTGTTTTAGTGAGAAAGAGAAAAGTAGTGGGTGTTATCTTAAAAGACGGCACCAAATACTATGGCGATTATGTGGTCTCCGCATTAGATCCAAACTTCACTATGAGTCACATATTGTTAAAACAATACAAGATTAATAAGTTAGATAGACGTTTCTACGATATGAAGAAACATCCTGCTCCATCATGTTGCTTATTAGCGTTTGAAGGTAATGATACAGATATTCCTGCTCCATATTCATTTGAATGTGAACCATTCTATGTCGGCGGAACACTCATCTCTCATTTAACTCTCAGAAACTACAACTACGATAGAGAGACATTCGTTAAAGATGGTAAGACAATGTATTCCGTCTTAATTGACCAAGATAGCACTAACTATTCCTATTGGAATGATCTCTATAAAAACGATATAAAAGAATACCGTGAGAAGAAAAAACAATTAGCCCAAGCTGTCTTAGGCAGATTAGTGGCTAAATTCCCTCAATTAAAGGGCAATTTAAAGGTCTTAGATGTTTCAACACCTAAAACACTTAATAGATACACAAATGCCTCTAGAGGGGCTTATATGGGATTCTTGTTCAATCATAAGTCTAATATGTTTACACATAATGGATTTGTCCCAGGATTAAAAGGTATTGTCTTAGCTGGACAATGGATGCAATGTCCTGGTGGACTTCCTCTCGCTTTAGCGCAAGGCAAATTCGCTATTCAAAGAATATGCAAATTAGAGAAACTATCTTATGCCTTTTCCGGAGCAAAAATATACGCGAAGAAAAACGCTAATTAAACTATTGCAACTTTTTTATAATTTCATTATTATATTTAAGCGGTTTAGTTGCCGACTTAGCTCAATCTGGCAGAGCAACTGAATCGTAATCAGTAGGTTGTTGGTTCAATTCCGATAGTCGGCACCATGGGTATTTAGCTCAGCTGGGAGAGCACCTGTTTGACGTACAGGAGGTCGGGGGTTCGATCCCCTCAGTACCCACCAGATTGATTACAAATCCGAGAAATCGGATTTTTTATTTTCTCAATCGTGGGTACTGAGTGGACCTCCCTATATTAATAAAGAACCTTACTTTGATAATATAAGTGGTCTAATGCATATCAAATGTGGTTCTCAATTACCAATAATAAGCAAATATCTATATAATTTTATTTATCTTTAGATAAATATGCTTTTAATTGTTTTATTCATAGACACCTCGCTTTTTCTTGAATATTCTTCGCAAACATGATATATATTAATTGCGAAGAAAATTATTTCTTAAGCCTAGGTAGAGAGATTGCCTAGGTTTTCTTTTTTATTTAAGAAATTTCTTAATACGTGAAGATTGTTTTTTAGAAAGATATCTAGAATATACTTTCTCCACATTCTTCTTATCCTTAAGATTGATATTTCCTCCATGAATATTGGTATCATATATTTTTCTAACAACACCACTTGGAACATCAAACTCCTTAAATTTTTCGACTTTGATATTACCTTTATTCACTTGTAAAAAAACGTTTTTCATCACGGACACACAAATGTGTTAATTGAATTTTATCAGACAATATGCTATATAATAGTTAGCAAGAAAATTATTTCTTAAGCCTAGGTAGAGAGATTGCCTAGGTTTTCTTTTTTTGTATATCAACATGGAATTTTTATTGATATTCGAGATTTATCTTTTTATGTCATCCACCCACCGAAACTCTTTCCAGAGCGGAAGATGTCCTGATGTAAAAAATATTGATTGACATCATATTAGATCTTTATAACAAAAAATCGAACCGCTAACTCGCTGCATTCGATTTTTACTTAAGCAAATAAACTGTCATTAAGTGGAACACTCCAGCCTTCTAAATGGAAACCATTCTCCCACCCAGTTATATCCTCTCTCTTTAACGAATCCATAGTCTTTAAAAGACACCAATTCATTATAGAAAGGATCTAAAAAATGAAAAAAGGACTCAAAGTGTTATTGGTAACGACAATAATCATTAGTCTTTGCTTATCCTTACTAGGTTAGACAATAACTACTTCACTTTGGAATCCTTTCTTATTTTCCTATACTTTCCATTTTCCATCAAGAACAAAAATCTTCCATCACATTATTATTAATAATAAACAACGATTCAATGGATAAACCAGGAATCGATTTAATGAATAATTCATTAAAAACAAAAATGGTGGATTACCCTCAGTACCCACCAGATTGATTACAAATCCGAGAAATCGGATTTTTTATTTTCTCAATCGTGGGTACTGAGTGGGCCTCCCTATATTAATAAAGAACATAACTTCTTTTTAATTGACACTAAATTCTATTTTTGCTTTAATATAAACACTTCATTGAAGTGCAGCCGTCGTAGAACCTTAGCCGTTCGACGGCATTTTTATTTTTATAAGCTTTTCTTGCACTTCTGCTAAGAGTAGATTTCTTCTTTTTATTTGAATTTCATTAGACAATATGCTAAATATTAATTGCGAAGAAAAATATTTCTTAAGCCCAGGTTTAGATATCGCCTGGGTTTTCTTTTTGGTTTAGTTGAAATATTATCTAAAAAAAGATATAACTTATTAAGCATGCATCTGTAGTTCAGTGGTAGAACACCAGCTTCCCAAGCTGGCTATACGGGTTCGATTCCCGCCAGGTGCTCCAATTTGATGAAAAATAAAAGTGTAGATAAAGTAAGCGATATCCAAAAAGAAGAGGATATCGAAAAGATTAAGAAGTGTTTAGAAAAAGGCGATAACAAAGCCGCTCAAAAACTTTATTCTGAACTTCTTCAAAAATACACCGATGAACCAAGTATTGTATTTGAAACATCTATGGTTCAAAGGATGTATGGTGTTTTCGCTAATGTCTTTAATGGTGGTGAAGCGCCTTCTGAAATGCCTGAAATGTTTGGTGAAGATAATGATTATCTAAAGGACTTAAAAATAATCCTAACTAAATTAGAAGAATCGCTAGAACCAAAAGAACTACCTGAAGCATAAAACATAGTTTTTTATTAAAGAAAAATAAGATAAGATAAGTACATAAAATGAACGATTTACAAAAGAGATTATTAGTTATTTTTAAAGCATTCGCGGAAGTATGTGAGAAACATAATCTTTCTTATTTTCTTAATGGTGGTTCATGCCTAGGCGCGATTAGACATAAAGGATTTATCCCATGGGATGATGATATCGATGTCATGATGCCTAGAGAAGACTATGAAAAGTTCTTAACTTTACAAAAAGAATACGAAGGAACTCCATATTTCATTCAATGTTGGAAAACTGATCCACATTATATTTATGGATATGCGAAATTAAGAGATAGCAGTACCACATTTATCGAAGATAACTATGTTAATCATAGAATTAATCACGGTGTTTGGATTGATATATTTCCAATCGATGGCATGAGTAAAGAACCTATCGATAGAGCCAAATGTGCGAAGAAAGTGAAATTCATTTGGTGGCAAACCTATATGGCGTACTTACCTGCGCTTATTAGAAAGGTTCATAAGAGAACATTCTTCAAAGATATTGGTCTTAATATTGTCGGTGGTCTTTTCTACATATTAGATATCGCACATTTCCGTAATAGAAGAATGGATAGATACGCGAAGAAGTTATCAATTAATGACTCTGCATTATCCGGAAATATGTTTGGTTTTACATTCAAGAAAGCCGCGATGGATAGCGATATCTTCAAAGACTATATCTATGTCGATTTCGAAGATACTAAAGCAAGAGTCATGAAACGATATGATGACTATCTCACACTGATATTTGGAGATTATATGACACCTCCTCCAGTGAAAGAACAAGAGGGCCATCATTATAATAAAGGCTTCTCTTTGGAAGAAGGATACGAAGAATATATGAAGAGGAACAGAATTTAATTCTGTTTTTCTTTTTTTATCATCAAATATGAAAAATCGTTCATATATTAGTTGAAAATATGAATGACTGTTCATATAATTATAGCGAGGTAAGAAATTATGAAAAACTTAATCCCTGACGAAAATACAATATCAAAAATGAGAGACATGCTCTCTATCGCTAGTGATATGACTAGACTTAAGATCATGCTTTCTTTATTAGATGAAAGTAAGTGCGATTGTAACAATGACCACTGCGGTTGTTGTGAATCTCGTCCTTGTATGATTGAAAAGTGTGTGAGTGAAATAGTGGTTGATACTGGTGCCAGCCAATCATTAATTTCTCACCAATTAAAAGTCTTAAAGGATTTTGACTTAGTCGCCACAAGAAGAGAAGGCACAAAGATTTACTATTCCCTTAAAGACGGACACGTCAAACAACTTATCAGCGTCGCACTCGAACACGCACTGGAGGACTAATTATGGTAAAGAAAACTTATCATATCTCCGGTTTTGATTGTGGAAATTGCGCCGCTAAGACAGAAAGACATTTAAATACTAAAGAATTTATTGAATCCGCAACATTAGACTTTGCGGCTAATAAACTCTATATCTCATATAAAGAAGAAGCTATTAGTGTTGATGAACTTAAGAAAGTCATTAAAGAAGTAGAATCTGATCCATTAGATATCTATGAATTAGGTTTAGTGAAAAAGGTTTATCACATTTCTGGCTTTGACTGTGGTAACTGCGCTGCGAAAGCAGAGCGCCACATCAACACCAAAGAAAACGTTGAAAGTGCAACCTTAGATTTTGCTGCGAACAAGTTATATATAACTTATAACGGTAACGCGTGGTCTTTAGTGGAACTCAAAAAGGTTATCGCTGAAGTGGAAGATGATCCTTTAACAATTTATGAAGAAGGAACACAAAATAAAAAGAACCAAAAACAACCAATCTTCACCAAGAATATGTGGTTTATCTTGGGCAGAGTAATATTTGCCACAATTGCTACATTGGTGTGTGTCTTCCTTTTAGGAAAAGCGGAATATAACTGGCTTAGATTTGGCATTTATTTAGCGGTCTACGCCGTTATAGGTTATGACATTCTTTGGAAAGTCATTTTACATATCAAAAATAGAACTAATCCATTAGACCATAATTTATTAATTACTACCGCCGCTATTGGTGCGTTTACACTTTGTGTAATTCAATTCACAAATTGGGATAAATATGGTGAACATGTCATTCATTATCTAAGCAGTGATTACGCAATCGCGATGGACCACGCGATGGATGCAATGATGGTTATCATTCTCTTCCAAATTGGAAGAATCATCGAAGCGGTGGCCACAAATAAGAGCAAAGCTGCAGTTATGTCTGCAGTTGAACTTCGTGTTGATACCGCAAACCTTATTACCGAAGAAGGTATTAAAGTTGTAACACCAGAAGAACTAGAAGTCGGTCAAAAGATTCTCGTTAAAGTTGGTGAATTAATCCCGGTCGATGGTCAAGTTATTGATGGTGAAGCACAAGTTGATACTTCATCCTTAACTGGTGAATTTGTCCCAGTTATTGCCAAAAAAGAAGACAAAGTCTTCAGTGGCTGTTTAATTAAACAAGGACAAATCACAGTTTTAGTTAAAAAGATTTACGCTGATAGTACAGTCAGTAAGATTATTGAACTCATTACCAGTGGTGGTGAAAAGAAATCTAAAGCGGATGAATTCATCGCTAAGTTTGGTAGATTATATACTCCTATCGTTGTTTTAGTGGCTATCTTAGTCATGCTTGTTGCAGGTCTTGTTAGACAAACAGGTGACGGCTGGATGGATGCTGTATATGAAGGATTAGAAATCCTCGTTACAGGTTGCCCATGCGCGATTGTTATTTCCGTCCCACTTGCCTACTTTGCTGCAATTGGTTTATCCAGTAAAAACGGTATTGTCATTAAAGGTGCATCATTCTTAGATCAATTATTTAATCTAGGTGTAGTTGTTACTGATAAGACTGGTACCTTAACAAAAGGCTCATTCTCTATCCAACACATTAAGCCAAATGGCATTGATGAAGAAGAACTCTTGGCCAACCTTTATGTCGTTGAAGCATTATCTAATCACCCAATCGGAAAAGCTATCTGTCATGGCTTAAATCTTAAGAAAATAGCCGCAGAAGTGACTGATTTTGAGGAAATTGCAGGCTTTGGCGTTGAATGTAAATATAAAGGAAAACACATCTTAGCGGGTTCTACAAAGATGATGAAGAAGTATGACATTGCTTATGAAGAAGCCACTGAAGTCGGTGCGGTTATCTATGTCGCAGTGGATAACAAATACTTAGGCTATGTTGTCTTATCTGATGAGATTAAAGAGAACGCACAAGAAATGGTCAGATTACTCCACAAAGAGAAAATCGATGTTGTGTTATTAACTGGCGACCATGATGAGAATGCAATCGATATTTCTAACAAGTTGGGTATTGATAGATACCATAGTGAACTCTTGCCTGAGCAAAAAACTGTTATCTTAGAACAAGAAATTGCTGCTTCTAAAAAGACTGTTGCCTTCGTTGGTGATGGTATCAATGACGCACCAAGCATTATTAGAAGTGATGTCGGTATCGCTATGGGTGGTATCGGTAGCGATATCGCCGTTGAGAACGCTGATATCGTTATTATGAATGATGATCCTGCAAAGATTTATGACGCAGTGAAAATCAGCAAGATTGCTCGTCATACCGCAGTATTCAATATCATCTTCTCTTTATTCGTTAAGGTGGCGGTTGCTGTGCTAGTAGTTATGCACGAGTTTGTTCCATCCTTCCCAGAGATTCCAATGTATGTCGCAGTTCTTGCGGATACCGGTCTCACTGTGGTGATGGTTCTTAACTCACTCGCAGTCTTATATCGCAAAGTTAAGAGAAAATAATTTATAACATAAATTAATAAGAATTCTACTCAGTAAGTTTAAAACTCTACTAAGTCATATATCGACTAATAGAGTAATTAAGCCCAAGGGTAGATTTTTTATTATCTACCAAGCCATTAATATATAGCCATGTGCATTGATGATGTCAAAATCCCAAGATACTCCTTAGTCGAGGAATTAGTGAACGCAATTAGCCATGGACTAGGTGCGATTTTTGGCATTGTCGCTTTAATCTTAATGTTAGTAAAAGTGGGACCAACAGGAGATCTATTTAAGATAACAAGTTCTATCATTTATGGAATATCCTTAATCGTTCTTTTTACTATTTCTTGTGTCTATCATTCATTGGCCAAAAACCGTGGCAAAAAGGTTTTACGAATTTTAGACCATGATGCAATATACATTCTTATCGCCGGCACATATGCCCCCTATATGCTTGTCGCGTTACGCCCACACAACATCTGGCACATGGGAACAGGTACACTTGCGTACTTGATGTTTGCCCTTGTGTGGGCATGTTGCATCATCGGAGCGGTCTTTAATTCGATTAACATCCATAAGTACAAAGCCTTATCAATGACCTGTTATATGATTGCGGGATGGCTAGTGGTTATCGCTTTAGTGGTCTTATGGAATATCATTGGACCCGCTGGTGTATTGCTCTTATTAGGTGGAGGAATTGTCTACTCAATAGGCGCAGTTATATATGGAATTGGAAAGAAGAAAAAATACTTCCATAGCATCTTCCACATCTTTGTCTTAATAGGTGCGGTAATGATGTTTATATCCGTGTATTGCTTTGTTTTATAAGAAAAAAACCACCTCAATCGAGATGGTTCTTTTTATTTTATTAAGTTAATTATTTAGCAAATCTTTCTGCGGTAGCAATTGCCACACCAATCATTTTGCCTAAGCCTAATTGTCTTTCTTCAGCAGTGGCTTTCTTATCTTTCTTGATGAAGTGGTCAGTGACTGTTAATAAGCATAAGGCTTTCTTACCTAATCTAGCGGCGTTGCAGTATAGTGCATAGGATTCCATTTCCACACCCATGACACCGAGCTTTGCCCATTTCTTCCATTGATCTGGATCGTCATCATAGAAGACATCTGCGGATAAAATGTTACCACCGTGATATGGAATACCTTGTTTCTTGGCTTCTTCATAAGCTGCCATTGCGACTTCGAAGTCTGCTCCTGCGGAGAAGACACCGTTTAAGCCATATTGGCCAGCCCAGTTACTATCTGTACTTGCGGTGGTGCAAATTAATACATCAAATAAATTAATATCTTCCTTATAGGAACCACATGTTCCAACACGGATAATAACTTCCACTCCATATGAACTATATAATTCATGAGAGTAAATACCGATTGATGGTTGGCCCATACCTGAGGCCATAACTGAAACTCTTTTACCGTTTTTTGTATATCCTGTAAAACCGAGGATGCCACGAACGTTTGTTACTTCTTTATAATCGTGTAAGAAATTTTCTGCAATCCATTGAGCTCTTTTTGGATCTCCAGGCATTAAGACGACATTCGCAAAATCGCCAGGGTTTGCATTGATATGAGGTGTTCCCATAATATATCTCCTTTTTAGTCGTTATTATTTTATCTCAAAATAGAGGTTATTAACAATAAACTTTAGTTTTTGCCTTTAAATGTATAGACTATAAAAGTATGAAAGAACTCGAAATGACCATTACCCATATTAAGATTCTTGATACTATCTCGAATTTAAATAAACAAGGGATGTATCCTCTTAGTGATGGTGTTTATAAAATCGTTGCAGGAATCGTAGATGATGAAACCGCAAACCTTAGAGATGAACCAACTTTTGGTACATTAATCTCTTTTAATAGTAAGAAAGTTTGTCGTTATTTACTCGCCTTACAAAGATATGGATATATTAAAAAGATTTATAACAAATCCAGAGATAATCTATATTATGCAACAACCGAACTTGGAGAAGTCACTTTAGTGAAGTTCCATAAAAAACGTAAAAAACCATATATTAAAAAACAAAGAAAATTTAAAGAAACTATTTTAAAAATATAATTTTTACCTTTTTTCGTAGGTTGTAAAATATGGTTTCCATTGATACAATTATTAATTGAAAATTAAGGGAGATAACAAAGAATGATATTAGAGGAAGTAACAACACCAACAAATACACCTAAATTTACTTTTGCGTGGGATCATGGAATCATCCAAATGATTGTCACCTTAGTTTTAATTGTTGGTATCTTCGCTTTATTATTTTTCACATTCTCTAAAGTCTGCCGTAGAAAAGCTGCATTCATCATCTTAACAGTTGATGAAGTCTTAACTCTCGCTGCTTATATTCTTGATTTAAAGATTGTATTAGTTATTCTTACCGGTGTCTGTACCGCAGCGGTTTCTATTTGCTTATTTGCTAACTTAGGTGACTTACGTTCCTTTATTGCTAATCCATTTAGAAAGACCGCCGCAAAACCAGCAAGCTTTGGTGTTGAAAAGATTTATAACCGCGAACAACTTTATAAGAAGATTGAAACCGCTGTTATCCAATTAAGCAAAACCAAAACTGGTGCGATTATGACATTTGAAAGAAATACATCCTTAAAGGATATTATTAAAAATGGTGTTCCTGTGAACGCTCCAGTGTCTCCAGAACTCTTATTAACAATCTTCTATACCGGTACAAGATTACACGATGGTGCAGTTGTTATTCATGGTAATGAAATCGTTGCTGCATCTGTCTTCTTTACACCAACCACAAAACCATTCGCAGGTAAATACGGTTCCCGTCATAGAGCCGCGATTGGTATTAGTGAAATATCTGACTCCGTTACAGTCGTTGTTTCTGAAGAAACAGGTAGAATTAGTTTCGCCGTTAACGGAGAACTTGAAAGCGTTGATCAAAGCATCTTCTTAAGAGTCTTTGAAAACTATATGAATGATAAGAGCGGACAAGTCGCTCAAGAAGACTAATTTAAAGATTTAGTTACGTTAATAAATTTCAAACCATACATTGAGAATTTCTCAGAAAGAACAGTGGAGTTAATCTCACTGTTTTCTTTTTCGATTCTCTTCATGAGGTCATCTAGTGAAATTCTGTTTTTGTGATATTTTTCGACATCTACGATTTGATAAGTGATATCTAAATGATTTCCATTATTTGCGACGTATTTCTTGACGATAGGGGCGATACAATAGACACCAGCTCTTTGATAGATAACAGGCACTTTAAAGTGTGTTCCCTTATCGTATACACAATAAAACTCACCAGCCTTGTTGATGACAATAGCGTGGTTCTTTGGAACGCGGTGAATTCCCACTAAAAAGAACACTAAAACAGCGAGAAGCAAGATTACTCCTGCTGATATTAATAAAGCGGTATCTAAAGCGGAAAGGTTTATTTTAACGTCCATGTAAAAATAATATATTCATTTACCGGATATTAAAATATAAAATCAAAGCGAGTATAATTTTTAGTGGTGATTTTATGGACAGCAAAAACATCTACGATTACATAATTAAAATTCAAGCTATCGCAAAGATTGGACTTACTTATAGTAAAGATCCTTATGCGATTACTAACTATATTGAGATTAATGAACTCTCTAAAAAGTTTTTAGAAGAATTCCAAGAAGTTAATTTAGAAAGAAACAATTACTTTAGTAAAGACATCTATCCAACGCCTAACGTGTCAGTGAGAACAGTCATTCTCAATAAGGATAGAACTAAAGTGATGATGGTAAGAGAAGTAGCATTAGGTACTTATTCCCTTCCTGGTGGTTGGGCAGACCTTTACGACTCACCAAGTAAAACCGCAAGAAACGAATGTTCACAAGAAGCTGGCGCAGACATTGAAGTGGTGCGTTTAGTGGGCATTTGTGATAGGACTCCATTTAAGTCTTCAGCCTCTATTCCAGAGTATGTTGTGGTGTTTGAAGGAAAGCTTGTTGGCGACCTTCACGAACACGAATATGAAACTGATGATGTAGGTTGGTTTGATATCGATAATTTACCTGAGGTTTCACGTAAAACCAGCAAAGAAGAATTGCTCCGAATGATTATCGCCGCAAGAGATAATAAGACCATATTTGATTAATGTTTATCTAAATGTCCTTAATTTTAAGGGCATTTTTGTTATAATTAGTGCTATATGAGTAGCACCATTTTTAAACTCAACAGAATTTTAGCGTCATTAATCGATGGATTAGTGATGCTTATTATCTTGGTGGCAATTTGTATCGCTCCATCGATAAATCTTATTAAGGGTGTACAGAGTAATAACTATGTTACCGGAGATATTTTGTGGCTAGTTTTCTCATTAATTGGTAGTGTTCTCGTTTGGATTTTATATCTCTCATTAACCGGTCTCATTTTCAAAAACGCGACTTTAGGAATGAAGATAATGAAATTAGCGTTTGTTAGAACTAACGGGACAGAGCTCTCATTTCTTGATATTTTCACACGTGAACTTACTTCTGTAGTTTGCTTGGTGTTCTCTTGTGGATTCTCTCTTATATTGGATCCTATCTCACTTTTAGTGAGTGAAAGTGGAAAGAACTTTTATGATATTTTCTCTTTAACAAAGGTGGTGTCTTTATATGATCTTGACTAATTTATCGACCGGACAAATAGCCTTTTTAATCATCGTTCCAATCGTTGTAGTGATTGGTCTTTTCTGTGCCTTTTTCTTCCCACTTCGTAAAAGACACATGAAGAAAGAATTCAAATATTATTACTACCGCTTTATTTATAAAGAAGCACTTTATCAAGACTTATATCTCATCAATAACTTTATGTTTAAAATCGACGATACACACGTCGGTCATATCGATCATATATTGTTTGCTAACAAGTATATCTACATCATTAACGATTATTACCTCGATGGTGATATTGAAGGCAAGGACACTGATGCATCCTTAATCTTCATCTCTAGAAGCGGTAAGAAAAAATACATGGACAACATCCTTATCGATAACAAGAAGCTTATTTCTAAGCTCTCTTTAATCACTGGAATCAATTCATCTTTGATGATTGGCATTTCCTTAGTGAATAAGAACTGTAATGTTGGTATTTCTTCATCCAGTAAGCATCATTACATTATCCAGGCTAATAAGTTCAAAATGCTTTTGAAAGCCATTGAATCTCGTCAGATTGGTAACATCAACCAAGAACAATTAGCCGCTGCCGTGAAGGCGATTGATAAGCTCAATAGAAAGACAAAAAAGAATGTCAAAAAGTAAGTTAAAACAACAAGCATCTGAATACTATCGTCATTCCCCTGTTTCCTGTTGGATTTTAGGGTTGACCAGCGGTGTATTAGTCGCAGCGATTATTGCACTTGATTTGCTCGTGCCTTGCATCTCATTTTTGACTATTCCATTTCTCGTTGCGCCAATCTTATTTTCCGCACAAGTTCAACACGTCATGTTAAAGACAGAAGCCACAATTACAGTGACCAGCAGCCTTAGAACTTTTGGACTTTACTACAAGAGAGATTTCTTTGGAACATTCTCTATCATCTTTAATTTCTTTAAATCTTTAGTGGTGTTCCTTGTTTTAGAAACCGCTATCTCAATGGTGGCTTCTACAATCTTTGTGATTCTTAATCCACAATTTGAAGCATCGATAAATTCTTTATATCAACTTTTATATTCTTATGAATTTACATATGAAGATATCATTAACCAACTTAATGCGAATAATTACTTAATTCTTAAGTTCTTATCTATTTGTATTATTCCATCCATATTTATCGCGCTTATCTTCTTTATATATAACTTATCCCGTTATTCATTAATGGTTTATTACAAGATGCATTTAAGAAGAACTGATTCCAGATTCGCTAAACTAGTCTATCAATTTGCGATGCGTGGAAGACGTATTGAGATGTTAAGAAACTACTTATCGCTTCAATGGCCATTATATCTTTTATTAGTAATCGGCTTTGCCGGTGGTAGTGTGTTCGGTTATTTCTTCTACTATGACATCTTAAAGATGATCGGTTTCGGTTTAGTGGGAGGTGCCTTATTAGGTGCGTTCTTCTTACCATTCTACTTCTCTAATATGCAAGCGCTATATGATATGTACGCAGGCCTATATGACGCGGTTACTAAAGAAGTTACAACTTCGTTAATTGGAAGACTTCAATCAGATATCGATTTATCTGAACAAGAAAAAGAAAGGTTAGAGGAAACCTTATCCGATGTCGATGGCCCACTTAACGATGAAGGAGACGATGATAATAAAAAAGACCCCGAAGGATCTTAATAAGCGTCTGGAGCAAGTGACGGGAATCGAACCCGCATATTAACCTTGGCAAGGTTACGTTCTACCACTGAACTACACCTGCAACTTGGATTTGTTTCCAAATCGCGAGAATTATTATAACAAAATTAAATAAAGTTGCAATATAATTTCTACTCGATAGAAAAAGAGGTATTAAAAATGATTTCAAATAAAGAATTAGCAAACATTATTTTCCCAGATATTAAAGAGACAATTGAAGACTTAGAAAAGAGATATCCCGCAAGAAAACTCCCTGAAGGCGCAGAAGTCACAAGATTCGCTCCTTCTCCAACAGGTTTCTTACATACAGGTAGCTTATTCACCTCAATGATTTGTCGTAAAGTGGCCAGCCAAACTGGTGGTATTTTCTACATTAGATTAGAAGATACAGACACAAAAAGAGAAATCCAAGGTAGTGGTGAACAACTTTTATCTCAATTAAAAATCTTTAACGTCATTCCTGATGAAGGATACCTCGGTGACCACGAAGAAGGTAATTATGGTCCTTATATCCAATCTAAACGTGCGGACTTATACAAGGTCGCGATTAAATATTTAATCGAAAAAGGTAGAGCCTACCCATGTTTCTGCACACCAGAAGAATTAGATGAAATCAGAAAAGAACAAGAAAAGAATAAATTAAATCCTGGTTATTATGGTGAATTCGCTAGATGTAGATTTTTATCTAACGATATGGCCAAAGAAAAAATTGAAAATGGCGAACCATTCGTTATTAGATTTAGAAGTAATGGTAACCACTTAAATAAGATTATGGTTCATGATTTAGTCCATGGTGATTTTGAAATCGCACAAAACGACCAAGATATCGTTATTTATAAAGGTGATGGTTTACCAACATATCACTTCGCTCACTGTGTGGATGATCACTTTATGAGAACCACAACCGTTATCCGTGGTGAAGAATGGATTTCTTCCTTACCAATTCATGTTGAATTATTTGAAGCTATGGGTTGGAAAGCTCCTAAATACGCACACTTACCAGTCATTATGAAGATTGATGAAACAACAGGTAATAAGAGAAAGTTATCTAAGCGTAAAGATAACGAAGCCGCAGTTAGCTACTTCATCGAAGATGGTTATCCAGCGGAAGCATTAATTATGTATTTAATGACTATTGCTAATACAAACTTCGAAGAATGGATCTTAAATAACAAATTTGAAGGTATGCAAGACTTCACATTCAGTTTCGATAAGATGTGTTTAGATGGTGCTTTATTTGATACTGGCAAACTTAACTTCTTTGCTAGAGAAATTATCGGCAAGATGTCTAGAAAAGAAGTCATTGAAAGAGCAAGCGCTTATTCTAAAGAATTTAAACCAGAACTCTATGAGTTAATTAAGAGAAATCCTGACTTCTTCGGTGACATCATGTACATCGAAAAAGATAAAGAAAATCCAAGAAAAGACTACGAGAAGTTTGGTGACTTGATTGAAAGAATTGGTTTCTTCTATGAAGAAAAATATGATGCTTTATTAGAAAATCCTCTTCCATTTAATGAAAAAGCCACAAAGGAAGATATCATAGAAATCTTAGAAGCCTTAAAAGCGGATTTATCATTAGAACAAGATGAACAATCTTGGTTCAATAATATGAAAGAAATCGCTGTCAAACATGGCTATGCCGGAAATAGAGGCGAATATAAAGCTAACCCAGAAGCATTCAAAGGCTTAGTGGGTGATGTCGCAGAAATCTTACGTATCACATTAAGTGGTAGAAAGAATTCCCCAAATCTCTACTACGTGATGCGCATTTTAGGCAAAAAGGAATGCGATAGAAGAATCGACAAAGTTATTTCTTTATTAAAATAATTCACTTATAATAAGCAAAGCGCTTAGCGCTAAGCTTACTTGGCCCTATGGAGAAGCGGCTTAACTCATCGCCCTCTCAAGGCGACATCCACGGGTTCGAATCCCGTTAGGGTCACCAATTAGAAATTAAAAAGGACTGATTATTCAGCCCTTTTATTTTTGTTATTGAACGTTTGGTAGATTAACTTTCGTTGATCCGTAATCCGTTATTTCCATGACAGTGAAGTGCACTTTTTCTGGTTCGAAAGTGCTTTTATATTTGTGTGAAATATATGTTACTTTTTCATCTTCAAACTGAACCTTAACTTCACTATATACATAGTATTCATTTAATGTTTTGCTTTCTGCGATTTGTTCGTAGTAGTGGGTTTCAGAATTATATTCTAATTCATCGTATGTAAGAATAAATCCAGCATCAGGTAAATAGATATCATCTGGCATTGTTTCATTTTGATAAGAGTTTTTTACCCAAGTTCCTTCTTCTTCAAAATAACCCTCGAAGTTAAAGGTTTGGTTTTCGCTATTATAGGAACCTTTTTCAAAGACGACATAAATGGTGCCGTAACTTGCAATGGACTCTACTTTACCATTATCGAATTTAGTAATATATTCGTAGTTTTTATCACCCACTGTTACTTTATTTGTAACGGTGAAATTTAATGAATTCATTTTTGGTAAATAGGATTCATAATTGCAAAGCTCATCATATTGTTCTTTTTTAACTTTATAGTTTGTCTTATGACTACAGCCTGTTAATAGAATGGCGCTAACCATAATAGTGGAAATAAGAATCTTTTTCATAAAATAAAACCTCTTCTTCATAATTATAAATTAATTTTGATAAATAACTACATAACTGCAGTGTTTTTCTCTTTTGGTGCTATAATAATTAAGACATGTTTGTTGAATATATCTCACAGAATTGGCCTTTAATCCTTATCTTATTAGCGTTTGTTATTTCTTTAATCACAACAGTGTTTTTGAAGAAACAAACAATAATTCGTATGTACATTTTGATTGCCATAATCTTTTTGCTATCGATAGTGGTGTTCATTGAATTTAATGTTGCGACCACACCAGAGCTAAAAGACTTACGTATAGTCATGATGGCTATAAGGTATAGTGCCACTCCAATCATCCTCGCACTTATTACTTTCGCATTAGTCAAACGTATGCGTTGGTTTATTTTCTTGCCCGCAATTGCCCAGTTAATACTTAATATTGTTTCTATTTTTACCGGTATCGTATTTGGCATTAAAGTAACCGCGGATAATACACTCGCATTAGTCCGTGGTCCAATCGCTTTAGCATACACACCATTTGTAATGGTGGGTTTATATAGTGTCTTATTAATTTACTTATTAATTAAACGCAGTAACAAAAGTCCAACGGAGATCGTTTATATTTCTTTCTTTGCTTTTGGTTTAGCCTCTGGCGTCGCTCTTCCATTTATCTTAAAAGATCATTATGCATCGATGTTCTGCGCAATCATTGCAGTGGCACTATTTGCTTATTTCCAATTCTCAGTCCTTCAATTAACCAAGAAAGACTCTTTAACTGGTTTATTAAACCGTCATGCATACTTCTCTGATGTAAAACACGATCCGAAAAATATTACCTCAATTATCTCTATTGATATGAATGGTTTAAAAGAAATTAATGATAATGTTGGTCATCCAGGTGGTGATGAAGCTATCGTTACATTATCAACTTGTATATTTAAAGCATTAAAACATAGAGAATATGGATATCGTATCGGTGGTGATGAATTCTTAGTGGTTTGCCGCAAGGTAGAAAAAGAAAGAGTGCTTCAGCTTGTTGAGAACATCCGCAAGAACGTCAGTGAGACTGAATACACTTGTTCCATCGGTTACTCATTGGGTGATGGCAATAAGACTGTTGAAGAATTGTTAAAAGAATCTGATTCAATGATGTATCAGGAAAAAGAAAAATATTATTTATCAAACGGTAACAATAGACGTAGAAAATAAAGATTGGTTCGAATATATCAATCTTTTTTTCTTTCTGTGTTATTATTAAAACAATTAGAAAAGGAGATTATTATGAAAAAGAATCTTTTTGCTTTAATAGGATCTGCTTTAGGCGCTCTTTCAATTTTCTTTATTGGTGCTCCATTTGTTGTTTATGATGCGTCCAAGAATTATTACATTGATTCCTCCCTTATTGGTATCTTTGGAAGCAGTTATTCATTCAATATCAATGGTGCATTAGTTGTCGCATCATATTGCGCCGCAATTGCTTGTTTGGTTATTGTGATTTCTGGTATTGTACAAAACAAAAAAACATCCACAGCTTTATTGGCTTTATCTTCCATTAATATTATTACTAGCTACTCTGTTATAAAATATTTAAACAAGTTAATGGTTGGTGTGGATGGATATACAACAAAATACACACTTGGTTGGGGCATTGCTGTGACACTAATATTACTTCTTGCACAACTTGTCCTTATCTTTGTCCAATTTGTTGTCGATATGACACTTGCGTACAAAGCAAACAATCAATCCGAAAAAGAAAACGCTGAAGCTAAGTAATTTAAGGTTAGTTTTGAGCAGTTTTTCGCGAAAATAGCGCACTTTTGCGCTTTTTTTACACTTTTTTCTTTTAATTCTCGCGTATAAGCGCATAAAATGAAGGTAGTTTCAATTTAGGAGGATTTTGTATGGATAAATCCAAATCAATGAAAAAAGCGATTATTGCTCTTTTGATCTTTGGTTTAATCGCAGTTGTCTGTTGGGCAGTATTCTTTGTGATATTCGCTCTTAACGAAAAACTCTTAACCATCCATCTCGCACAATATCTCGCTATGTTTATGCCATGGACATTAGATATGGCTCATTACTTACCAAACAGCATTGCGGTATTAGGTCTTGTCCTATTACTACTTGTTGCGTTTGTCTTAATGTTAGTCTTTAGCATTTCTAAACGCCGTGGAATTATCGTTTTACCATTCTTATTATTGTTAGTTTCCGGTTTAGCGGTCTCTGAAATCGCTGCTAACTTCGCAAACTATACATTAATCGAAACATCTAAAGCCACAGGTTACATTTATTACTTATTAGGTCCTGTTTCCGAAACATTAACTATGTCCGCAAAGATTATGGCGGTCGCAGTTATCGCTTGCGCATTTATCGCAACTGTTATCGCGTTAGTCGCGTTCGTGTTAGCAATGGTTCACGCTTGCAAATATAAGAAGACAGGCAAGAAAGAAGTCGAAACACCTGAAGAAGATCCAGAAGTTGTTATGGATGCTGAACCAGCACCAGTCTTCAAAGAAGAACCAGTCGTCGAAGAAGAAAAACCACACATCGATGATGAAAAAGAACTTATGGATAAAATTAGAGAATTAATTAGAGAAGAAATCCGTGCTGCACAACAACCAAGTCAACCAGCCGTTAGTTTCGCTGCTCCATTAATCGTTCAATACTTCAATGGTATGGGTCCTGCTCAACCAGCACCTCAACCAGAACCAAAGAAGGAAGAACCAAAACCAGAACCACAACCTGAACCTGAGCCAGAACCAGAGCCAGTGGTTGAAGAACCAGCTCCAGAACCAGAGCCAGAGCCAGTCGCAGAACCTGAACCAGCTCCAGTCGTGGAAGAACCAGTTGTGGAACCAGTTCCAGAACCAGAAGCAGAAAAAGCCAAGATTATCCGTATTCCATTCCAAGAAAGAATTACTTCTGCGGAAAAGGAAATGAAAGATAACTATAACGAATTAAAGAACGACATTCTTGCTTATGGCGTGAAGTCCCGTGTTAGTAACTCCGGTGATACATTCCGCTTACACAGAAAGACATATGTTAAATTAACAATTGCTGGTAAGAGCTTGAAGTTATACTTCGCCCTCAACCCAGAAGATTATAAGGATTCCACAATTCCAGTGGCCGATGCTTCTGAAAAGAACATCTATCAAGAAATCCCATTAATCTTTAAAGTTAAATCTGGTCTTTCTATGAGAAGAGCGAAACAATTAATCGCTGATGTCATGGCGCCAGATGGCTTAGTCCAAGGTGAAGTTGGCAAAGTCAACTGGGTCAAAGAAATTGCCGCCGAAATGAAGGAAGGCAAGAAGGCCGAAAAAGACGAAGACGAAGATTAATTCGTAAAAAAATATTTTTAAGGAAGAGATATGCTTTAGCATATCTTTTTCTTATATATCCGTATGCGTCATTTTACATACGCATAAATATTTGATAATATCATTGCTACGAGCTTAGGGCTCAGATTGGAAGTGGTAAACTAATGGATGATCCTTATTCGTGGGTGTATTGGCTAGTTATCGCACTATGTGTGATAATCAGTTTCTTTTCATCAACTTGTGAGACCGCCGTTGGTTTAGTAAATCGCTTTAAGTTCCAAGTTAAGGCAGATGACGGTAGTAAAACCGCGAAAATAATCTTAAGAAT